>PJEL010003138.1_pt1 | contig 14432 bp, 7 predicted proteins | sample 1853271 | NCBI WGS metagenome assembly PJEL01 (sample SAMN08108733, study PRJNA415343) | Invertebrate metagenome, whole genome shotgun sequencing project. | host: Globobulimina | place: Sweden: Gullmar Fjord | collected 2015-08 | reverse complement strand
AATAAAAATGAATATAATATCAGGATTAGTGAATATGAAAAATGGATTTTAAAAGATAGACAAAGATCATAAGGTAAATTGTATCTTTTTTATAAGGGTATCACTTTTGCAGACGGTCTACTGATAACCTTTGAAAATGAAGTTAAAATAATGCGTAACTGCCTGATTATCAATGTTATGTTTATTCAAAATGATACCCTTTGGGTATAATACCCACATACATATCACAAAAGCCTAGGTATAATCACATTACTTAAATTGTATTAACGTAGGTTGCGCTATATGTTTCTATTGTCATGTTGAGTGAAACGGATCATCTCTTTTTAGACTAAAAACAAGTGTTTAACAAAAAAGATCCTTCACTACGTTCAGGATTACATCGGTTTTTTTTGAGCTAGCTTTACATTGTATCAAGATTCGTGAAGTTTATCGCAGAATACAAATAATATATATATATATATCGTAAACATATAAGACACATGTGGGTTTGATATTTATCATATGGATACTAAATTTCATTTAAAATATTACCTAGGAAGAGTTATAATGGTATTGCCTGTTTAGCATAACATAAGTAAATGATATGCTAAGCTAAGCCAACATTTTTCTTTAGTAAAAGTGTTTAATAATATTATTTTTCTTAAATTGTGACTCGGTCTTTAGGTGCACACGTTTAAAACACAAGAATATATGGCAAAAAAAGAGATATTGGGATACCTGAAATTGCAAGTTCCTGGGGGAACAGCAAACCCTGGTGGTGGCATAGGTCCTGCTTTGGGTAGTAAAGGATTAAATATAATGGATTTTTGCACTCAATTTAATGCAAGAACCAAAGATAAAAAAGGAGAGCAGTTATCTGTGCTGCTCACTATATACAAAGATAAAAGCTTTGATTTTATTATTAAAAGCCCTCCTGCTTCTAATCTGCTTTTAAAACTATCTAAATTAAAAAAAGGCTCACCAGAATCCAATAGAAAAAAAGTAGGCAGTGTAACCTGGGATCAGATAAAGCAAATAGCAGAGACGAAGATGAAGGATTTAAATGCTTTTACACAAGATAGTGCAATGAAGATGATAGCAGGTACTGCTAGGAGTATGGGGATTACAATCTCTGAAGACAAGCCTTAGGTTTATACTGTTTAAAGTCGTATAAATGGTTTTAAACAGGGTGTTTTGTAAAAAAAATACGATTTTTTGTTTACAAAAATCTTAATGTATATATTTACGTGCGGTGTTGTGTAAGTTGTGAGTTGGAGATTGTGTATAAGGAAAAGAACCTCCTGGGTGACCTTGTTACAAGAGCTTTGTTTCACTTGGTAAGAGTAAAAATAAGACTTCGGAATTTTTCTAAAATTTTATATGAGAAAATGAAAAAGTTAACAAAAAAACAAAAACAGCTTTTGTCTGGATATGATTTCTCAAAGTCATATCCCTTGGATGAAGGAATAAAAATAATAAAAGCTATAACAAAAACACGATTCGATGCTTCCTTTGATGTGGCTATCAGGACGGGAGTGGATCCTAAAAAGGGAGACCAAATGCTACGAGGTACAGCCTCTTTACCGCATGGTACTGGCAAAAATATAAAAATACTAGCATTGTGTGCACCAGATAAGCAAGAAGAAGCAAAAAAAGCTGGCGCAGATTATGTTGGATTGGAAGATATTATTAAAAAAATAGAAGGAGGATGGACAGACTTTGATGTTATGGTAACAAGCCCATCTGTTATGAGCAAAGTTGGTAGACTAGGGAAAGTGCTCGGACCTAGAGGACTTATGCCAAATCCAAAAACTGGAACTGTGACAGACAATGTAGGTGATGCTATATCTGAGATAAAGCAAGGAAAAATCAACTTTAAAGTTGATAAATATAGTATCATTCATGTATCTATAGGTAAAGTTTCCTTTGACAATATCAAGATAAAGGAGAATTTTTTGGAGCTTTTAGGTGTTATAATGAAAATGAAGCCCAGTTCTGCAAAAGGTATATATATAAGGAGTGTCGGTATTTCTAGTACTATGAGCAAGGGAGTTAGTTTAGATAAATCTAGTATTCCTGCATAATAATTTGATAATTACTATCATTGCAAGCTTTATCAAATAGGTAACTATAAATCAATAAGTGCTGATTTTGGACTTTAAAAGCTAACTTGCATAGGTTAAATGGTTTAAAAATAGTCAAAATTTTATTGTGTGGGAGTGTTTGAGTAGTAATTATGTAGTAGACTGTTGAAGTTAATATATATGACAATACAAGAAAAAGCAGAACAGGTAGATAATCTATATAATGAGTTGTCTAAAGCATCTTGTTTTTATATAGCAAATTCAGAGGGGCTTAGTGTAAGTCTTGTAAATGAATTTAGGAAAAAGTGCTTCGAAAAAGGGATAAAGTATAAAATTATTAAAAATACTTTAATAAAAAGAGCCTTAGTTAAGTTGGAGAAAGAAAAAAAAGTGGAAGATTTTTATAAAGGATTTTCTGACAAAGTCTTGAAAGGAGTATCTGGGATGCTTATACTAGAAGAAGTTAGTGGTATCCCTGCTAAAATATTAAAGTCTTTTCACAAAGATATGGATCTAGACTTACCATTGTTTAAAGGTGCGTATGTAGATGGGGATCTGTATATGGGTGGTAATTATTTAGAGGAGCTTAGTACTCTAAAATCTAGAGGGGAACTTATTGGTAATGTAATAACTCTATTACAGTCTCCTATAAAAAATGTTTTATCCGCTTTAGATAGTGGTAAAAACAAATTATCTGGTCTTTTAAAGACATTAGCAAACAGATGATATTGACTATACCTAGTTATAGATAATATTATGAGAGAGATAGTTTTTTGATATTGTTTTTCTGGTTTTAGGGACATTTCCAGGTGGGGGTAATGAATAATCTTTCGATAGTCTTAAGAGGGTGTTTTTTGTTTTTTGATTATTAATAAACTAAAATAAAGGTAAAATGACAGATCTAAAATTATTTGCGGAGCAACTGGTAAATTTAAGTGTTAAGGAAGTAAATGAACTTGCAGATATTCTGAAATCAGATCATGGGATTGAACCTGCTGCTGCCGTTGCTGTTGCAGCAGGTGCTGGAGAAGGGACTAGTGGTGGAGGAGAAGAAGAAAAGACAGAGTTTGATGTTGTATTGAAATCTGTGGGGCAGTCTAAACTTGCAGTTGTAAAGGTTGTAAAAGAAGTTACAGGATTAGGGTTAAAAGATGCTAAAGAACTGGTAGATTCCGCTCCGAAGGCTATTAAGGAAAAACTTTCTAAAGATGAGGCGGAATCCATAAAAGTTAAACTAGAAGAGTCAGGTGCAGAGATTGAGTTGAAGTAAACGTAAACGTAAACGTAAGGAATAAGCATAAGATAAAGAATAGTGTTGACTACTCACTTCTTCAGAAAAAGTCGAGGTTTTTAACATCTACTTTTTTATTCTTTTTGGTGGATGGTTCCAAGTGAAGATTTCTCGAATGCTTGTAAAGCAGTATTACGAATAATGATTGTCTCATAATTTCAAATAGCTTTGCTATTTTTTTTGATTGAGACGTGCTTTACTTTTTTGGGTTGTATCGTATTTTTTTTGAGAATTTACGGTAGTATGTAGTACTGACTAAAGATAGTATTTTGTTAAGCATTAAAGATAGAAACAGTGTGGTAGATTTTAGTTCTGCCGAAAAGATTATGGAGTATCCAGATTTTTTGGAACTTCAGCTGAAATCGTTCGAAAGTTTTTTCCAATTAGATACTTTACCAGAAGAGAGAAAAAATGAAGGTTTATGTAAAGTTTTAAAAGGAAATTTTCCAATTACAGACACTAGAGGGAATTTTATACTAAACTTTGTAGATTACAATTTGGAACATCCCAGATATAGTGTCGAAGAGTGTATAGAGCGAGGAGTTTCGTATGCAGTACCCTTAAAAGTTAAATTTAGACTTTCATGCACAGACGAAGATAATGAAGATTTCGATACAGTAGAACAAGAAGTTTTCTTAGGAGACGTTCCTTGTATGACTAATAGAGGGGCTTTTATTATAAATGGGATTGAGCGTGTTGTGGTATCTCAAATACATAAATCTCCTGGTGTATTCTTTGCACAAACTAGGCACACTAATGGTACAAAACTATACTCAGCTAAAATAATTTCCTTTAAAGGAGCATGGATTGAGTTTGCTACCGATGTTAGTAATATTTTATACGCATACATAGATAGAAAAAAGAAACTTCCAGTTACAATACTTCTTAGAGCTATCGGTTTTGGTACAGATAAAGAAATTTTAGATTTATTTGGCCTTGCAGAACAAATAAATACAGATAAAAAAAACTTAGAGGCTCACAAAGGTAGAAAGCTTGCAGCCAGAGTTTTAAAGGTATGGACAGAGGAATTTGTAGATGAAGAAACTGGAGAAGTTATATTTTTAGATAGAACGGAGGTATTATTAGAACGAGATTCGGAAATTAACGATGATTCTATAGAAATTATTTTAAATTCTGAAAACAAACACATTATCTTACAAAGCTTAGATTCAAACGCTTCTGATTATAGTATAATATACAATACTTTCTACAAAGATAGTACAAATTCTGAAAAAGAAGCTGTCGAATATATATACATTCAACTGAGAAACTCGGAACCACCTGATGAACAGACTGCCAGAGAAACTATAAACAATTTATTTTTTAGTAATAAACGATATAGCCTCGGAGAGGTAGGTAGGTATCGTATAAATAAAAAATTGGGTTTAGATGTTCCTTTCGATACCTTAGTGCTTACTCAACGAGATATTGTTTCGATAGTAAAATATCTTTTAAACTTAATAAATATAAAAGCTTCTGTTGACGATATAGATCATCTTGGAAATAGAAGAATACGCGTTGTTGGGGAACAAATTACAGATCATTTTGGTGTAGGATTGGCTAGACTTGGTCGTACCATAAAAGAAAAAATGAATGTAAGGGATACAGATGATTTTAAGCCTATAGACCTTATGAATGCGAAGCCATTGTCGTCTGTTTTAAATGCATTTTTTGGTACAAATCCATTATCTCAATTTATGGATCAAGTTAATCCTCTTACAGAAATTTCGCACAAAAGAAGAATTTCTGCATTAGGTCCAGGAGGTCTTTCTAAAGAAAGAGCTGGATTTGAGGTTAGAGATATTCATTATACTCACTATGGTAGACTATGTACAATAGAAACTCCAGAAGGGCCTAACATCGGGCTTATTTCTTCGCTTTGCGTACATGCAAAAATTAATGATATGGGATTCATTACATCTCCATATAGAAAAGCAAATAAAGGTAAAATAGATACTAACCCGGAACACATAAAATATCTTACAGCAGAAGAAGAAAACGATCAGTTGATAGCTCAGGCAAGTATAGAGTATAACAGAAAGAGTGGCGAAATATTAGCCCCTAAAGTTAAAGTGCGCTGTGGAGGAGATTTTCCCGTAGTAGATGTAAATGATATTGCTTACGTAGATGTAGCTCCGAATCAAATTGTTTCTGTTGCCGCATCTCTGATACCTTTCTTAGAGCATGATGATGCTAGTAGGGCTCTGATGGGATCCAATATGCAGAGGCAAGCAGTACCATTGTTGAAGCCAGAGGCTCCCATTGTAGGTACCGGTCTGGAAGGACGTGTAGCAAGTGATTCTAAAAATGTTTTGTTAGCCGGAAGATCTGGGGTTGTAGAATATGTTGATGGGAAAAAAATTATTATAAAAAATGACTTATCTGAGGAGGATAAGCTTACTAATTTTGATTGTGAAATAACAACGTATCATATAGCAAAATTTGTGGGCACTAACCAAAATACATGTTTGAATTTTAGTCCCTTGGTCTCTGTTGGAGAAAAGGTGCATGAAGGACAAATTTTGTGTGATGGCTATGCTACTCAAAATGGAGAACTGGCTTTGGGAAGGAATTTGAAAGTGGCATTTGTTCCATGGCAAGGATATACATATGAAGATGCCATAGTAATATCAGAAAAAGTTGTAAAGGATGATATTTTTACATCTATACATATAGAAACTTTTAGTACCTCTGTAAGAGATACTAAGTTTGGAAAGGAAGAGTTTACAAGAGAAATTCCAAATGTTTCTGATGAAGCATTGAAAGATTTAGAGGAAAGTGGGGTTGTGAGAGTTGGGGCCGAAGTAAATGAGGGAGATATACTCATTGGCAAAATAGCTCCAAAAGGAGATGTGGATCCTACTCCAGAAGAACGTCTCCTTAAGGCAATTTTTGGAGATAAAGCACACGATGTGCGTAATATTTCACTGGAAGCACCTCCTTCTTTAAAAGGGGTTGTTATGAAAACAAGATTATTTACCAGAAGCAAAAGAAAAAAAATAGATATCACTAAAAAGAAAAAAGATCTGTATGTAGTATTGCAAGAAAGGTTGAAGGATTTCAATAAATTGAGAAGTGATTTTACAGAAAAGATAACACTGATATTAAATGGTAAAGAATCTGTTGGAATTAAAAATATTCATGGAAAAGAGCTGGTATCTGAAGGTGTAAAATTAAATAAAGATCTAATAAAAAATAAGATTGTGTGCAAACAAACTGTTAAAGAGAACTATTTGTCAAGCATTATTTCTGGCACCTCAGACGATATTGCATTATTGTCTGTTAATGGTTGGACAGCAGATTCTAATACAAATAATTTTATCATAAAATTAATAAGGAATTATATTTTTAAATTGGGGACCATTGTAAATGCATATAAACGTGCCAAATTCAATTATGAGGTGGGAGATGATCTTCCAGTGGGTATTTTACAGCTTGCAAAAGTTTATGTTGCTAAGAAGCGTAAACTCAAGGTAGGTGATAAAATGGCAGGAAGACATGGTAATAAAGGTATCGTTGCAAAGATTGTTAGGGAAGAGGATATGCCTTTTTTGGCAGATGGGACACCTGTAGATATAGTTCTTAGTCCACTGGGATTGCCTTCTCGTATGAACTTAGGGCAAATATATGAAACAGTATTGGGATGGGCTGGGCAAAAACTCAATAAAAAGTATTATACACCTATTTTTGATGGTGCCTCCATGGATAATATTAATAAAGAACTAAAAGAGGCAAAATTGCCGGATTATGGGAGAGTCGATTTGTATGACGGCCTAACAGGTGAAAGATTTGAACAAAAGGTTACTGTTGGAGTAATTTACATGCTAAAGTTAGGACATCTTATAGATGATAAAATACATGCTCGATCTATAGGACCATACTCGCTAGTTACTCAACAACCATTAGGAGGAAAATCTCAGTTTGGAGGGCAGCGTTTTGGAGAAATGGAAGTATGGGCATTAGAAGCTTTTGGAGCTTCTAATGTTTTACAAGAGATGTTGACAATCAAATCTGATGATATTTCCGGTAGATCTAAAGCATATGAAGCTATAGTAAAAGGATACAATATGCCTTCTCCTGGGATACCAGAGTCTTTCAATGTTCTCATAAATGAATTGAGAGGATTATGTATAGATCTAACAATGGAGTAGTAGGTCAGCATAGTCAGATATGAAAGCGTAAGTCAAGTAATGAGTATAACAAAGTTAAAGTTTTATGTTGCGTAAAAACAATTCAAATTCAAATTTTACTAAAATAATAATAAATTTATCGTCTCCAGAGAAGATTTTGGAAAGGTCCTTTGGTGAAGTGACTCAGCCAGAAACTATAAATTATAGAACTCATAAACCAGAGATGGGGGGGCTTTTCTGTGAACGTATTTTTGGACCTACTAAAGATTGGGAGTGCTATTGTGGCAAATATAAGAGAATTCGTTACAGGAATGTAGTATGTGATAGATGTGGTGTAGAAGTAACAGAAAGAAAGGAAAGAAGAGAAAGAATGGGGCATATAGAACTTGTTATTCCTGTCGCACATATATGGTATTTCAGATCTCTTCCTAATAAAATAGGTAATGTTTTAGGTATTGCTTCGAAACATATCGATCAAATTATTTATTATGAAAGATATGTTGTTATACAGCCTGGAGCAAAAGCTGATGAAGTTAAGTATCTAGATTTACTAACAGAAGATGAATACTTAAATATAGTAGATAACATCTATGATAAAAACAAACTTTTAGAAGATAGTGACCCAAATAAATTTATTGCTAAAATGGGTGCTGAGGCGTTGGAAATATTGTTGCGAAACACAGATTTAGATACTCTTTCTCATGACCTAAGATTCCAAGCCTTGAATGATACTTCTAGACAACGTAAAACGGATGCACTGAAAAAATTAAAAACTGTAGAAGCTTTTAGAGATTCTAAAACTAGAATAGATAATAGGCCAGAATGGATGATTGTTAAAATTTTACCGATTATCCCTCCAGAGTTGCGTCCTCTCCTACCCTTAGAGGGAGGTCGATTTGCAACCTCCGATTTGAACGATTTATACAGAAGAGTTATAATACGAAATAACAGATTAAAACGCCTAATCACTATAAAAGCTCCGGAAGTTATCCTTAGAAATGAAAAAAGAATGCTACAAGAATCTGTAGATTCTTTATTTGACAATTCTAGAAGAACAAATTCTGTAGCTTCCGAAGGTATGCGTCCGCTTAAATCTCTCAGCGATTCTCTAAAAGGAAAACAAGGTAGATTTAGACAAAATCTACTTGGGAAAAGGGTAGATTATTCTGGTCGATCTGTTATCGTTGTAGGACCAGAGCTTCGGCTTCATCAATGTGGCTTGCCAAAAGCTATGGCTGCAGAATTATTCAAACCTTTTATCATAAGAAGACTTTTGGAAAGAGGTGTATGCAAGACTGTAAAAGCAGCAAAAGGTATTATAGATAGCAAAATACCTGTTATATGGGACATTTTAGAGAATGTTTTAAAAGGACATCCTGTACTATTAAACCGGGCTCCTACCCTTCATAGACTAGGTATACAAGCTTTTCAACCTAAACTTATAGAAGGGAAAGCTATACAGTTACATCCTTTGGTGTGTACGGCGTATAATGCAGATTTTGATGGTGATATGATGGCTGTACATGTTCCTTTAGGGCAAGCTGCTATAGCAGAGGCCGCTACTCTTATGTTATCTTCGCATAATATACTGAACCCTTCAAATGGTTTACCAATAGTAGTACCTAGCAAGGATATGGTTTTAGGACTATATTACCTCACCAAAGTAAAAAAAACTTCAGAATCTGATAAGCATATTGGAGAAGGAAAAATATTTTACTCTTCAGAAGAGGTTATCATAGCTTTAAATAATGAGAGAATTTGCATACATGCTTTAATTAATGTTCGAATAGAGGTTCTTAAGGAAGACAGTTCTTTCGAACATAAAATGATAACAACAACAGCAGGTAGAATAGTGTTTAATAAATATGTCCCTGAAGGTTTAGAATACATAAATGAACTTATAACTAGCAAAAAAATACAGTCTATTGTTACAGAGATTCACAGAAAGAAAGGTTCTGCCATAACAGCCAAGTTCTTGGATGATGTTAAGAAATTGGGATTTCATTATTCCTTCAAATCTGGTATGACTTTCGGATTGAATGATGTTAAAGTTCCTAAAGAAAAGGATGAATTAATCAAAAGTGCTCAAATAGAAGTAGATGAAGTATTAAATAATTATTATCAAGGTCTCATTACAGATAACGAGCGATATAATCAGGTTATTGATATTTGGACAATAGTAAATACCAAAATCACTAATTTATTAATGAAACAACTTGAAGAGGATCAAGGAGGTTTTAATTCTGTGTACATGATGATGCACTCTGGTGCCAGGGGATCTAGAGAACAAATTAGGCAGCTGGGAGGTATGAGGGGGTTGATGGCAAAACCTCGAAAAAGTTTGCAAGGATCTGTTGGAGAAATTATAGAAAATCCAATTATTTCTAACTTTAAGGAGGGATTGGATGTTACTGGCTATTTTATTTCAACACATGGTGCAAGGAAAGGTTTAGCAGATATGGCCTTAAAAACTGCAGATGCCGGTTATTTAGCTAGGCGTCTTGTAGATGTTGCACAGGATATCGTAATATCTGAATTGGACTGTAATACTCTTAGGGGACTTACCATTAATTCATTTTTGGATGATAACGAAATTATGGATTCCTTATATGATAAAATTTTGGGCAGAATAGCATTGCATGATATTCTACATCCAAAAACTCAGGAAATAATAGTAAAAGCTGGCGAAGAAATAATAGAAGAGGTAGCAAAAGAGATAGAAAAAACTAAAGTAGAAAGTCTTGAGATAAGATCTGTTCTTACTTGTGAAACTTTACAAGGAGTTTGTGTTAAATGTTATGGGAGAAATTTGGCAACAGGTAAATTAGTGCAACTAGGGGAAGCTGTAGGAGTAATTGCAGCTCAATCTATAGGTGAACCTGGTACACAGCTTACCATGCGTACATTCCATGTTGGAGGTATAGCTTCTAATGTTTCTGTAGAATCCAAGGTCATCGCGAAAATAGGAGGTAACATGAAATTTGATGGTCTGAAGACAGTAAAAGGTAAGGATGATATGGGGGATGATGTTACTATTGTGTTGAGCAGGTCTTGTGAAGCATCTATAGTAGATGAGGGAAAGATAATGGCTACAATGCATATTCCTTATAGTTCTCATCTTAAAGTTAAAGAAGGAGGTAAAGTTGATAAAGGACAAGATATTTGTAGTTGGGATCCATACAATGCTGTTATTATTTCTGAAATAGAAGGGGTTACTAAATTCGATTCTATAGAGGAAGGTGTTACATATAGAGAAGAGTATGATGAGCAAACAGGACATAAAGAAAAAGTTATATTTGATTCTAGAGATAGGACTAAGAATCCATGTATAGAAATCCATGGTAGCAAAAATGATACTGTTATATCCTATAACATACCAGTGGAAGCTTATTTGCTAGTAGACGATGGCGAAAAAGTTAAGCAAGGGCAAATTTTAGTAAAAATCCCAAGAAGTGTGAGCAAATCTAGAGATATTACTGGAGGTTTGCCAAGGGTAACGGAGTTGTTTGAGGCAAGGAGTTCTTCTGCTAATAAAGCTGTTGTAAGCGAAATAGACGGTGTAATAGAATATGGTGGAATTAAAAGAGGCAATAGAGAAATATTTGTGGAAGCAAAAAATGGAATAAAGAAAAAATATTTAGTTCCATTATCTAAACATATACTAGTACAAGATGGTGACTATGTAAAAACTGGGACTACATTGTCTGATGGAATAATTTCTATAATAGATATACTTGCAATAAAAGGACCTACCGCAGTACAAGATTATATAGTAAACGAAATACAAGCTGTTTATAAATTACAAGGGGTGAGGATCAATAACAAACATATTGAGATTATTGTTAAACAGATGATGCAAAAAGTTGAAATAGAAGATCCAGGAGACACTATGTTTCTCACAAAACAAATCGTAGATCAGGTTATATTTAGAGAAGAAAATAATAAGATAGTTAATAAAAAAATAATTGTAGATACTGGTGATTCAACAACTCTAAATAATGGCCAACTGGTATCTGATAAAACTCTAAAAAAAGAAAATTCCATTTTGGTGCGAGAAGGTAAAAAAACAATACAAGTTAAGCCTACAGAGCCTGCTACCTCTAGAATAAAGATTCAAGGTATTACTAGAGCATCTGTTAATACAGAAAGTTTTATTTCTGCCGCTTCTTTCCAAGAAACATCAAAAGTACTCAGTGAAGCAGCAATATTGGGTAAACTGGATGAATTAAAAGGTCTAAAAGAGAATGTGGTTGTAGGGCATAAAGTACCCTCTGGTACTGGGTTTAGGAAATATGATAATTTAATTGTAACATCGAATGATAATAAAGGATATATAAAATCTAAAGATAAGTCCAAAAGCAAAACTGCAAGACGACAAGGAGTGGTTTAGAGATAAAAAAGTTGATGATAAAATCAGAAATATAAGTTTCTAAAAGTTTTTTAGAAGTATTTTCAAATGCTGGTAGTATATATTGGAATATTATTTATTTTTTGGCTGTATTTGAAGCTGTTTCGGGAAATTGTAAATTTTATATTAAAAATAAAAAAAAATCTTATAATTTCATATATACTTTTTTTCTATTCGAAATTGTTTCAAAAATTTAGTGCTACAGTATCAAAAGAAATGATATCTCTATTAATATATATACTAAGCATATTCTTCACTATATATTCTTGCTATCTACCCCCTAAACATGATAACAAACCACCTGGAACAATGTTTGAAGATTTAGAAAAAGCACAAAAATGTATTAAAGAATATTTTAAAACCAACCCAAATGCAGATTCTTTGATAGAGCATTTAATAAATTTTGATAAAATATTTAAAATAGTTGCACAAACTATGAAATTGGCAAAAAAGGAAGATCCTAAGATGTACAAAGAAAATAAGAGCTTTATAGAAGATAAGTTAAAAGATATAATCTTAGGGCAAATTCGCAATGCATTAGGTTATGAAGGAAACATAAAGGATAGTGACATATCTGAACCAGAATATAAAGAAGCGATAAATTGTTTATTCGATTTAATATTGAACCTCCTTTTGCATATTATGAAATCAGATAAAAATAAAGGTAAAGATCTAAAAAACATAGATGTTATTAAAAATGTAACTTCGCTTGTAGATAAATTAAAAAAACCAGATAGTGATAACAACAATACCGATACCGATACCGATACCGATACCGATACCGATACTTTTAATATAATAGAAGAGCTTCTTAATGTGTTCTTGATAGAAGGTATATCTTTAAAAGATATACTCATAGGTAAACAAAAAACCGTTGAAATACTAAAAAATTCTAAATCCAATGATTTCATTGCTACCTTGGGAGAAGACTTTGAACATTACAGAAAGAATTTACCAATAATTATACGTTTAATGTATTTAAAATCTATGGGAGATAGTGGTTTGGGACAAGGTATTTCTAATGTCAATGGGCCATTCAATGAATCTTGTGAATTTAAAAATAACGATAATAGTGATACAACTTTATCTGAAGATTTTACGTTAGATAAGCCTTATAGTGCTGATAATAATGAATATAGTAAATATAGTGACGTATATACCAAAGTTTTTTCAGATGGCGGTACTTTATTATATAATTTAAAAAAGATTCTTCCACCACAAGGGTTTAGTTCACATAAATATAAAAAAAATCCCACCAATAAATCAAAAATTCTAGATTCAAAAGGTTGTGGCATTTTTGCTATAATTAAAATGCTTACCATTGTGAATAAGAAAGAGTTAAGTGCATTTTTTATTGACACATTGTTGGATGATTATGTTTCAAGAAAAAATAAAATTAATTGGAAGGAAGATGTAGTTAAAACATTATTAGATAATGAAGAAAAAGACATGATTGAAAAAGAAAATAGAACTCTAAAAATCCTTGCAGATAGTATAGAGTCTCTGGTCTCTATTAAAGGTCCCTTAAAAGAAGTAGGATTGTTACCGAAAGATTTAGTAAATATTTATGGTAAATCTTTAGACGTTAAGATGGTATCCTCAAATAACTTCGAATCTATATTTGAAATGATGCAAAAATGTATAAGATGGGAAATTCCTGTTTGTCCTTTAATATATTGGGGAAAAGATAAAGGCGGTATGCATTATAGACCATATATGATGTACAGAAAAGATGATATGATATATGATGACTCTACACATAATGTGGGCAAAGATACAAAGAAGGAATTGGAAAAACTTATGCCCTTCAATATGAATTCTATTAGTAAAATGATAAATCCTAAAAGTAACATAAAAATTAACAATGACGATACCCAAAAAATGAGAAAAGAAGGTGAAGAAATACGTAGTGAAACTAAGGCTGAAAATTCAGAAATAGAAGGAGTCCGAGATTCAAAAACCAACTCAAGCGACATTGGTAATCCAGGAATAATGACATCTATATTAGGATCTAAAGGGATGCAAAAAGTACAAGATGCTATTAAGAAAGTTATAAAGAAAAGTACAAAATTAGATATTGGTGAAGGTGATATACCATTTTGTTTTATGATTATAGATAAAAATAATACATATACAAAAATTGAAAATATACCCACAGATGTTTTTATGTACGATGGGAACAGGGTTTATAAAGGTGATTCACCCATTTTGGAATCAATAGTGTAATTCCATTCTTCATTAAATTATTTTTTAATAACGTTAATTTAAGTAATTCTAGGCTAAATTTATTATTATCCATTTTCATAGAAGATCTAAATTTTTCAGCGAATAATGAATGTACACGCATGTTGTCATCAATATCGTATCATAAAAGCCTAACAGGAAAAAAGGTAAAATTTTTAGCAGGAGACAAAATTTATTCAACAAACAAAAATAGAAAGATTACGAAAAAATTAGGAATTTCAACAAATTTCGTACCTAAAGGTAAGAAGGGTAAAAACGAAGAGCAATTAAAAATTTTACGACGCGAATTAAACAAA
>PJEL010003137.1_pt1 | contig 14433 bp, 12 predicted proteins | sample 1853271 | NCBI WGS metagenome assembly PJEL01 (sample SAMN08108733, study PRJNA415343) | Invertebrate metagenome, whole genome shotgun sequencing project. | host: Globobulimina | place: Sweden: Gullmar Fjord | collected 2015-08 | reverse complement strand
TGATTATTTTAGAGTAATTACAAATGCCAATGATAATTTTTCTATAAAACGTATTATAAATAAACCAAAACGTGGTATTGGTAAAATGACCATAGATAAGCTAGAGTTAGAGTCTCATGATAAGTCACGTTCTATGTTTAGTATTATTAAGGATTATTCACCTGAAGAACTTACTACTTTAGTTGGTAAAAAGAATTCTAGGACATTAAAAGTATTTATGGCATCAGTTGAAGATTTACAAGATGTATTATCGACTACAAAAATGAGGTTTATAGATCTCTTTGAAGATACATTTGATTTTAAAACTACTTATGCAAAAGTAATAGATGCAGAAGATAGATTATCTAATATTGATGAATTCTATGGATATTTAAGAGATTATTTTATGAAAAATATTGATCTAAATCTAGAAGACTTTTTAAATGAAATTTCATTAGAGAGTGCTGCTGATGGAATAACTGATGAAGCTATATCCTTAATGAGTATTCATGCAAGCAAAGGTTTGGAGTTTAAACATCTTTTTATCGTAGGTATGGAAGAGGGCTTTTTCCCATTAGTTGGAGATGGAAGTAACTTAGAAGAGGAAAGAAGACTTGGTTATGTGGCTATTACACGTGCTTGTGATGAATTAACACTTAGTTTTGTTCATAGTAGATTTTACAAAGGACGAAGAACGCAATTAGTAAAAAGTCGTTTTTTAACTGAGTCTGATCTTATTAAGGGTAGTTTAACTATAGAAAAAAATAGTGCCTTTAAAAAAGATGATTTAGTAAAACATAAAATTTTTGGAATGGGGCGAATCCTTAGTGTTCAAAAAGCTGGTAAAGATTTAAAATTAAAAATAAATTTTGGTGGAAATAAAAGAGATATATTGTCTTCTTTTGTTGATAAAATATAAAAGGTTTGTTGATTGAATAGATTATTTGTAGTAAAAAAACCTGTATTCATAAGTAGTAATTTTTATCTTAATAGAGTAAAGAGAAAATATAAAAATAAAAAAGCTGGGTTTAGTGGTACACTTGATCCTTTTGCTTGTGGATGTTTAGTTGTTGCTTTTGGTCAGTACTCTAAACTATTTCGATTTCTTAAAAAAACTCCAAAATCATATCGTACTACTATATGGTTAGGTGCAAGTAGTGATTCACTTGATTTAGAAAATGTGTATGATATAAAAGATGTAGCAAAACTGGATCAAAAAAAGATAGAGAAACAACTTAACTCACTACTAGGAAGTTTAGACTATCTCCCTCCTAAGTTTTCTGCAAAAAAGATTGATGGCAAACGTGCTTATGATTTAGCCAGAGATGGTGTTGATTTTGAGATGAAAAAAGTGACATCACAAGTGTATGATGTACAGTTTATAAACTATAACCATCCTTTTATCTCTTTTGATATTACTGTGAGTGAAGGAAGTTATATACGAAGTATGGCTCAAATATTACTTGAAAGACTTGGTTCGACAGGAACATTGTCCTATTTAGAACGACTTTATGAAGGCAAGTTTATTTATGATGATGAAAAAGCCTTAAACCCTTTAGAGTATTTGGACTTACCTCCAAATAACTATACTGGTACAAAAGAATGGTTTGATTTGGGAAAGAAACTAAATATAGAATATTTTGAAAATAAAAATGATGGTGAATACCTTATTGCTTTTGATACTTTCTTTTCAGTAATAGAGATAAAAGACAATGAACCAAAATACTTATTAAATAAAGTATTATTATAATGACTAAAAAATCTTATGCAAAAGTTAATATATTTCTGAAAATAGCAGGTAAACGAGATAACTACCATGAGTTAGTTTCTAGGTTTGTTAGAGTGCATAATTTATTTGATACGATTACTTTCGTGAAGGGAGACTTTAAAGAGTTTACCTTAGAAGGTAATTTTGGTTGCACTACACAACAAAATACAATATATAAAGCATATTTGAAATTATCATCAATCTCTTCTAAGATAGAAGAACTATTTAAGAGTTACAAAGTAACAGTAGATAAAAATATACCTGAATTTGCAGGATTAGGTGGAGGTAGCTCTAATTGTGCTACTTTTATGTTAATGGTAAATGAAATGTGTGCTTTAGGCTTAAGTAAAGATGCCTTAAGTGAAATTGCTGTAACAATTGGTGCTGATGTACCATTTTTTATTTATGAGTATGATAGTGCCAATGTAACAGGTATTGGTGAAGTTGTGAAATTTTTTGATGAAGAAGTATTAGATATTCAAACGTTTACTCCACAAGTGGCTTGTAATACTGGCCTTATCTTTAAATCTTTTCGTGATAATCATTATAAAGAGATATCCAAAGAGAATTCTTTAAAGCTATTAAATATGAAGAGTATTGATATATATAATAGTATGGGTATAGATGAAGCTAATGACTTATATAAACCAGCTCTAGAAAACTATTCTGAACTTACCCCAGAAAACTATAGTTTACCTATCAATTGCTATTTTAGTGGAAGTGGAAGTAGCTTTTTTTATATAACATCATAAATAAAGCTACTTTCGTTGAGTGAAAGTAGTTATTTTAATTCTTCTAACCGTCTTAATTCTTTTAATTGTTTCTCTTTTTCATATTCTTTTTCAAATTCAAATTCTCTATCTTTAGGATTTAAAAATATAGTTGGAAACTGTGCATAGAAAACAGTATTATTTATAACAAAAACTGCATTAATAAATTCTGATTTATGTTTTAAGTCAAGTACTCCATTCCAAAGTTCTGTCTTTTTATTATATATCATAGGTTGTGGTTTGTCATTTTTATTATAAGCTAATTTAATTTCACTTAGAGGAACTGATGACTTCATTGCAAGTTCGAGTGTATAACTTGTATATTTACCTGTTATATCTATTTCAATATCTTCATTTTTTAAAGAACATTTTCCACTTTCCCATCTACAATTTGATTTTACGTTGAAAGTATAGAGACTACCATCTTTCATAGTGTGTCCTTGTTCATCTACCAGCATTCCTGTGGCAAACCAAGCTAGTACTGCCAAAATAGGCGCTACAATTAATGCAACTATGACATGTTTATTTTTAAATGTTTCAAACATTAAAATCCTTCTTTTTATGATTAATATTGTATGTGATAGTACCTAAATTAGGTTTAAAAAAAAGGCTATTTCCGGAGAAATAGCCTTTTGTTAGTCAGAAAGAGACTACTTCCGAAGAAGTAACCTTTTTACTAGTGATTAGTGTCTTCTAACACTTCACCTGGTCTTTCTGGGTTTCTCATATTTTCAACGATAGCCGCCATTTTAGCTGCGTCTTCGTCACTTGTTTTAGTTGCATTTGTAACAATAATAGCAACTGTAAAGTTAACGATTGCACCAATTGCACCAAATGCATTAGGCTCAATTCCTAAGAACCAGTTAGGAGACATGTCACCTAAGAATGCTGTAGATTTAATGAACATGATACCTTTGTGTTGGAATACATATAATAATGTAATACCCATACCAGATAACATACCTGCAATTGCAGCTGTTGATCCAACTTTCTTAGAGAAAATTCCCATCATAAGTGCTGGGAAGATAGAAGATGCTGCTAGACCAAACGCTAGTGCAACTGTACCTGCAGCAAAATCTGGAGGGAAGAATCCGAAGTATCCACCAACTGCTACTGCTCCAAGCATAGCATATCTACCTGTTGCTAATTCTTGTTTATCAGTCATATCAGGTCTTAAAATTTCTTTAAATAAATCTTTCGAAATAGATGCTGAAATAGCTAGTAATAATCCAGCTGCTGTTGATAATGCTGCTGCAAGTCCACCGGCTGCAACAAGAGCAATAACCCAGTTTGGAAGTTGAGCAATCTCAGGATTCGCAAGAACCATAATATCTCTATCTATTTTTACCATTTCACTTTTAGATTTATCTGCTGAGTACTGAATTCGTCCATCACCATTTTTATCTTCAAATTTAAGTAATCCAGTATCTTCCCACTTTTTAAACCATGTTGGTCTTTCATCATATACAAGATTATCAGAAATATCTTTATAATCAGGAGTAGCAACGTTCATTGGATTCTCAATTGTATTCATTAAATTCAGTTTTGCCATTGCAGCTAAAGCAGGTGCAGTAGTATAAAGAATTGAAATAAATAGTAAAGCCCAACCAGCAGATGCTCTAGCACCTTTAACAGTTTTAACTGTAAAGAATCTCATAATAACGTGTGGTAAACCAGCTGTACCAATCATAAGAGATACAGTATATACGAACATATTAAATCCACTTAGACGTTCTTGTGTGGTATATGCAGCAAAGCCTAGTTCCACTTGAATTTGATCTAACTTATCAAGTAAGAAAGTTTCTGTTCCAGTAAAAGTACCACCAAGTCCTAATTGAGGGATTGGGTTACCTGTTAACTCCATAGAGATAAAGATTGCAGGAATTGTATATGCAAAAATCATTACTACATATTGTGCCATTTGTGTATATGTAATACCTTTCATACCACCAATAACAGCGTAGAAAGTTACAATAGCAATACCGATTGATAAACCAGTGTTATAATCAACTTCTAAGAATCTTGAGAAAGCAACCCCAACACCCTTCATTTGTCCAATAATATATGTAATTGAAGCGATAATTAAACAAGCAACACCAATTAATCTAGCTTTTTGAGATAGATATCTATCACCGATAAATTGAGGTACTGTATGTGTACCGTGCTTTCTTAAGTATGGAGCTAACATAGTAGCAAGTAGTACAAAACCACCAGTCCAACCTAATAAGAATACTGATCCACCGTATCCGTAAAAAGAGATAAGTCCAGCCATAGAGATAAATGACGCAGCACTCATCCAGTCAGCTGCAGTAGCCATACCATTACCGATTGGTCCTATTCCACCACCAGCAACGTAAAATTCTTCTGAAGACTTTGCTCTAGTAGCATAAGCAATTCCCATATATAGTAAAAATGTTAATCCAACAAAGGTTATCGTCAGTTCTTGTAATTCCATCTATTAATCCTTTCTAACGCTATTGTAATGTTCATCTAGTGCATTAATTTTACTAGAATACCAGAAAATTAAAACCACGAATACATATATAGCACCCTGTTGTGCAAACCAAAAACCTAACTTATATCCTCCTAGTTGTATTGTATTTAATACATCGACTAGTATAATTCCACATAAATACGAAACAACAAACCATATTATTAATGTTTTAATAATTAGTTTTATATTGGTACTCCAATATTCTTCTTTTGTCATGAAAAACTCCTTTTTAAATATTCATACCTTGGTATATGAAAATTATAAGCGTTGAAAGTAGCATTTGCGTAGCATTACTATACATTAATAACAAAGTTATAACGATATTTACTTTTTGTAACACTACTGTAAAATAATGATCTATAATATTACTTTTTGTAACATAATAATAAAAAAATTAAAAAATTAATAATTTAAGGATAATTAGAGGTATAAAATGTAATTGATTTTAATTTGCGCTTAATAGTAAATAAGGGTGTATGATTTTGAATGTAAATAGAGAGAAGGTAAATTAGTTCGTAAACTTCTATGAATAACTCATTAAAAGCTTTTGTTAAGCCTCTTTGTACCATTCAAAGGACCACTTTGAATGGTATATATAAGTTTTAGCTGTTCTTTTGTAAATATTTGTAGACTTTGCTATTAAGTCCTAGCTTTTAATATTTTTAATATTTATTATATTTGTATTGTTTAGTTTAATATAAATCAGAGCTGTCATTACTGCATCATTAGTTGCATCATGTGCTTTCATAAATGGAACATTAAGATTATCCATAATAGTTTTAAATTTTAAATCAATATCAATATTATGATATTTTGATACTTTATCATAATAGATTGAGGAAACCTCATTTGCTTGATTAGGTAATTTAATTCCAATTTTAGGTTTGATATATTTATTTACCATAGCAATATCAAATGATAGATAATAACCAACTAATGGGCGATTACCTACAAAATCTAAAAACTCTTCGATAACATTATCAATATCTTCAGCATTGATTAAATCAACCTCTCTAATCTGATGTATCTTAATGGCATCAGATACCATAGCTGCATTTTTAGGTTTTACAAATCTCTCAAACTTATTTTGAAGGTCAATGTTATTGCCTTTAATCTTAACTGCTCCAATTGAGATTATATCATCAATCTTTGGATTAAGTCCTGTTGTTTCACAATCAAAACAAACTAATTCATCACCTTCATATTTATCAAAAAGATATTCGTATTTTGGATCGGTTAATTTTTTCTTATTAAAATATTGTTTGATATCATTTAGCATTTTATTGTAACCTGTCAAGATCAAAGTGATGTGAAATAAACTTTTTAAATTTATCAACAATTTTAAAACTATCTTTTAATAGATCTTTTTCTAAAATATTTAACTTACTTGGATTAATAAAGTTGTCTGGTTCTTGAACAGAATCAATCTTTTCAAGTCCTGATTTTAACCTTAAAGATAAAAGAAAAGTAAAAGCCTCAATAAGTTCCCATGCAAACTCCTTATCTATTACCCCTACCGCATTTAAATCTTTTATTCTATCCACTGTATTCGTTTTATTGATAGATTTTTCTAAAGAAAGTGCTCTTACCCCATGAACAATAGCAAAAATACCACCTTTTTTAATATCAAGTTCATCTTTATGTCCTTTTTTATCAAGAACAAAATTAGCAAACATACCAAGAGGAGTAGCAAAATTTAGCACAGGTTTCGCAAAAAATGTAAAAAACACTTTCGAGCTACTAGCTGTCTTCGATAAATGTTCTTTTAATCTTATAAGGAGATATTTATCACCAGCAATACATAAAGCATCATAAAAAATTGCCAAATTTATAAGATCTTCTTCTCTCGTAGATTCAATCCAATTACAAAGTGTTTTTTCAAAATCTTTTGTATTTTTTCTCCAAAAAGGATTAGAAACCATGATATTTCCATCACATCTTGGATATCCCATATCCACAAGATGTTCTGTAAATTTATTGGCAAATTCTTCGATCTCGGATGGCAAGACTGTACAATTATCAGCTATGATTAAAGCATTATCTTGATCAGTTCGTAGGATCTGTTCTCCTCTCCCTTCACTTCCCATAATGATAAGTGCTGATTGTTTTTTTAACTCTTCTGGAGCTAAGAGTTCATATAGTTTTGCAAAAAGCTTATCATTTAATTGTGAAATCACTTTAGAGATATATCTTACTTTTACACCTTTTGCATAAAATGTACGTATAACATTTATAAATTTTTCACTGGCAGCCTTTAACTCTTCAACAGTAGTAGTGTTATCAACTTCCATCATAACAGAATAGGTATGGGAAGCAAAGAAACTTGTAAGTGAAATAAGATCAAGTACTCCTACAATCTCCTCACCTTCCATGGCAATTAACCTTTTTACACCATATTTAGTCATTTTTATTTGTGCATTAAATAAAAAGTCATTTGCATCAACTGTTTTGATACCAAATGTTGCCAATTTAGAGACTGGCTCATCAAAACTCATACGATTTAAAACAATCTTTTCTCTAAAATCAGTATCTGTTACAATCCCTAACTCATCTTTACCTTGAACTAATAAAGAAGATCCCCTATGGTCTTTTAAAGTATTAACAGCATCAAAAATTGTTGTATTTTCATCTAAAATTAATGGTTTTTGTAAATATGCATCTTTTACTTTTGCAATCATAAAGTTTACTAGCTCTTTACTTTGTTCATGTTCCATTGAACTATTAAGTTTTTTTGAGATTGATTGGAAAAAAAAGCTTTCGAGAGATTCATTCTTATACATTATGTTTAAAAAGCTTTCCCTAGGAAGTGTATAACAAATTACCTCTTCAATAACAACAAAATCATGTTTAATATTGTTTTCTATTAATGATATTGGATCAAAATATTGATCGTGAACATACACTGATACAATCTCTTCTTGATGTACCTCTTGCACAACACCTTTCATCATAAAATATAGATACTCTGGTTTATCACCACTTTTTAGTATCGTTTCATCTTTTTTAAAATAAGATATATCAAGTGACTGACAAAGTTCCATTAAACTTTTACTATCTAATCTATTAAATGGTGTAATAGCACCTATAAATTCTTTTTGTTCCGACATACTCATAAAATACCCCTCTGGTTAGATAAAATGTATTGCATAATTGTATGTAAATTCATACATTGCTAATATAAATTTTTTTTTAAGTATAAAAATTATAACCAAATTTTAATAAAAATGGATTCAAGGTGCTACTTTTTGTTATATATTTGTTGTATGTTACAATTTGTTTCATAATAAAATTGTATATATAGTACTGAAGTTTTTTTATAATATACATCTTTATTCCCTATACTTAAGCCTTAATGAAGGATTTTTTAAGTTCTGATAAAGTTAATAATTATAAAAAAAAATTATAATGTAGCATTAAGTTACAAAGGTATTTTTATTATTACATAATGATGACAAAGTGTAATAATGCTACGATAATGCTATTAATAGCTCCTACAATCTGTTTGAATTAAAAAAAGGAGAAATTGTGGATAAAACATTAGTAAAAAAGATTCAATCTAACCCGAATTATATTGAACTTGTTGCAAAAAGAAGTAGTTTTGCATTAAAACTGTCTATATTCGTGTTGGCTATGTTCTATAGCTTTATATTAGTAATCGCTTTTAATAAAGAGGTACTTGGTACAAAATTAAATGAGGCAGGTGTTATGACTTGGGCTTTCCCTGTTGCTGCTGGAATCATTGTAATTAGTTTTATTACTACACTTATATATGTAACTAGAGCAAATGGTGAGTTTGAAGACTTAACAGATGCAATTAGAGAAGATGTAAAGGATGATCTATGAGATTATTGGCGTTATTAGGTTTATCAGCAGTTGCATTACTTGCAGCAGGTGATAGTTTAGGATTTGAAGCAAAATCAAAAGACTTAAATATCCCAGCGATTATTATGTTCTTTATTTTTGTTGGTGCAACACTAGGTGTTACTTACTGGGCTGCTTCAAAAACAAAAACTGCGAGTGATTTCTATACTGCAGGTGGAGGAATCACAGGATTCCAAAATGGTATGGCGATTGCTGGAGATTATATGTCTGCTGCTTCTTTCCTTGGTCTTTCAGGTCTTGTTTATTTACAAGGTTATGATGGTCTTGTATACGCTGTTGGATTTTTAGTTGGTTGGCCAGTTATTTTATTCTTAATGGCTGAAAAATTAAGAAACTTAGGTAAATTTACATTTGCTGATATTGCTGCTTATAGACTTGCACAAAAAGAGATTAGAACTCTTGCTGCATTTGGTTCTATTTCAGTAGTTGCTTTATATTTAATTGCTCAAATGGTTGGATCTGGTAAACTTATCCAAGTATTATTTGGTCTTCCATATGAATATGCTGTAATCTTAGTTGGTATTATGATGATTATTTATGTTACTTTTGGTGGTATGCTTGCAACTACATGGGTACAAATTATTAAAGCTATTCTTTTACTTTCTGGTGTTACATTTATGGCATTTATGATTTTAAGTAACTTTGGTTTTTCTTTTGAAGCATTAGCTGCAAAAGCTGTTGATACTCATGCTTGGGGACAAGATATTATGGCTCCTTCAGATAAAGGTAAGATTAAAGATCCTATTTCTGCTATTTCATTAGGTTTAGCATTGATGCTTGGTACAGCGGGTCTTCCACATGTACTTATGAGATTCTTTACAGTTGGTAATGCTAAAGAAGCTAGAAAATCTGTTGTTTATGCAACTGCATTTATTGGTTACTTCTACTTAGTTATTGCTGTTGTTGGTTTAGGTGCTATTGTGTATTTAACACCTGAAGTTTCTCCAGAGTTCTTCATAGATGGTAAATTATTCGGTGGTGGAAACATGGCTGCGATTCACTTATCTAAAGTTGTTGGTGGTGATATATTCCTTGGATTTATCTCAGCGGTTGCATTTGCTACTATTTTAGCTGTTGTTTCTGGTCTTACACTTGCTGGTGCATCTGCTATCTCTCACGATATTTACGGAATGGTAATTTGTGATGGTAAACCTGACGAACAAAAAGAGATGAAAGTATCTAAAATAGCGGTAATTTGTATTGGTGTTATGGGTGTTGTTCTTGGTATTCTTTTTGAAAAACAAAATATTGCATTTATGGTTGGTCTGGCTTTCGCTATTGCAGCTTCTGCTAACTTCCCAATTCTTTTCTTGTCAATTTACTGGTCAAAGCTTACTACTAGAGGAGCATTTATCGGTGGTATGTTAGGTCTTATTACAGCTATTATGTTAGTTATACTTGGTCCAGTTGTTTGGGTTGGTGTATTACATAATGCAGAACCTATCTTCCCATATGCTTATCCAGCATTATTCTCAGTAACAACTGCGTTTGTTGGTATTTGGTTCTTCTCTATCACTGATACTTCTGAAAGAGGTAAACTTGAAATTGAAGCTTATGAAGCACAAAGAGTTAGATCTGAAACTGGTTTCGGAGCTGATGGTGCATCAGGTCACTAGATTGTTAAATCTTAATAGATTGTCAAACTAAAAAGAAAGCCCCTTAATAGGGGCTTTTTTTATAAAAAAAAATAAGGTGGATTGTATGAGTCTTTTAGAAATTAAAAGTTTTGTTAGTAGTATTAAACCCTTTGATTGTTTAAAAAATAGTGAATTGGACGAGGTATGTAGTCATTTGGACATTGTGTATTTTAAAAATGATATTGAAATATTAACTCCACATAAACAAGCTGAGTTTTTGTATTTTGTAATTAAAGGTGTAGTTCAAGAAAAAGATGATGATGAAGTGATTTCAGTGTATGCAGAAAATGAATACTTTGATCCATTTTTATTAATTAGAAATGAGATAAAACACACTTATATAACGGTACAAGAAACGATTTGTTATATGTTGCCTAAAGATATATTTTTAAAGTATATGTATCAAAATGAAAAGATAGAAAGATACTTTTTTTCTACAATATCTGAAAAGCTCAATGATAGTGTACAACATGAAAAAACGAAAGAGCGTCTAAGTTTCGCCATAGCAAAAGTTGAAGATGCTTTTATTCAAAAACCTATATATGTAAATGAGAATGAAACAATTCATAATACTGTTACAAGATTGATTGATAATAAAGTTGAATCTATGCTAGTTGAGCGATCTGATGGAGAAATAGGTATTGTTACTGATTCCGATTTAGTTAAAAAGGCTATGTATAATAGGCTTGATTTAGATACACCTGTATCTGCAATAACAACATATGGATTGGAAACAGTAAGAGCTTCAGACTTTTTGTTTAACGCTCAATTAGTAATGTCAAAAAAGAAATTGAAAAGATTATTAGTAAAACGAGATGATGATATTATTGGTACATTAGATATTGTATCTTTAAATAGTTTTTTTGCTTCACATACTCATTCTACAAGCAATTTAATTGATAATGCAGTTTCCATAGATGAATTAAGAGAGGCTAGTAAAAGATTTATTAAAACTATCCGAGCTTTATATGAAAAAGGTGTAAAGGTTAGATACATTTCTAAATTAGTTTCCCAGTTAAACGAAAAACTATTTGAAAAGCTTTTTGAACTTACAGCACCAGAAGAGTTAAAAGAACACTCTTGTTTAATTATTATGGGAAGTGAAGGACGAAGTGAACAGATTTTACGAACAGACCAAGATAATGCTTTAATATTAAGTGATGATATAAAAATGTCTAGAGAAGAAATTCTTGAATATACAAAAACATTTACACAATACTTATTAGATTTTGGATATCCATTATGTGATGGAAATATTATGGTTTCAAATCCTTTTTGGGTAAAAACAAAAACTGAATTTAAAGATACTATTTTTGAATGGATTACAAAACCTAGTGAAGAGGGGTTTATGAACCTTGCCATTTTCTATGACGCTATAGCTGTTACAGGGAATGATCAATTATTAGATGAAATTAAAGATTATTTATTTCATATATGTAATAATGCAACAACATTTTACCCATATTTTGCAAAACCAATTTTATCATTTGAAACACCTTTAAGTATGTTTAGTGATTTTGTTGTTGATAAAGATAAACATAAAGATGAGTTAGATATTAAAAAAGGTGGAATCTTTCCTATTGTTCATGGTGTAAGAAGTTTAGCCATTGAAAAACAAATAAAAGAATCAAGTACATTTGTACGATTAAAGGTACTTCATAATATGGGTCTAATTGATGAGGAGTTTAAAAATGAATTAACTGAATCATTTAACTTTTTATTAGCACTTAGATTAAAATTTCGTCTTGAAAAAACAGATAATCATGAAGAGTTAGATAATTATATTAATCCTTCAAAATTATCTATTTTAGAAAAAGATTTATTAAAAGATAGTTTAAAAATTGTTAATAAATTTAAAAAGTTTATTAATTACCATTTTAAATTAAGTATGATTAGTTAGTTCCATTATGTTTAATAAAATAAAACAATATTTCAATAAGAAAAATTTAACAGATGAAAAATATAGTTATCTATTTGATGACTATGATGGTGACGAATATGTATGTTTTGATTGTGAAACAACAGGCTTAAATCCAAAAAAAGATGAAATCATCTCTATTGGTGCCATTGTTATTAAAGGCAATAAAATTATACATAGTAAAAAATTTGAAAGATTTGCTAAAACGGAACAAGCTTTAAGTCCTGAGAGTATAAAAATCCATCATATTAGGGAGTGTGATATTGAAAATGCCCTAAATATAGATGATGTGATAGATGAGTTTCTTGAATTTGTTGGAAATCGTCCTTTAGTTGGATATTATTTAGAATTTGATTGTGCTATGGTTAATAGATATATAAAGCCTAAATTAGGGATAACTTTACCTAATAAGCAATATGAAGTATCTGAAATCTATTTTGATCAGGCGATTAAAAATAATGCTGGTGCAAATATTGATCTTCGTTTTGATGTTATTATGGATCGTTTGAATCTACCACGGCTTGGTAAACATGATGCCATAAATGATGTAATTATGACTGCAATGATATTTATAAAACTTCAAAATAGTAGACTTTAATTATAATCTCATTTTGAGAGATTATAATTTTTTTAAAGAGAAGTGTATATAGATAATTTTTGTATAACAAAATTGAAATTTACATTTTTTCTTTTAATTTAATTTTTTAATGAGTTGATAAGTAACACAAATAAATCTTAAAATTATTCCTCCTGAAATCTTTTAAAGCCTTTAAAATAGGCTTTTTATCCCCTTTTCAACTCTTTATATTATGATTTCTACTTATAATTCTTTAGCATAATGTAAAGTATAACAAAGCTAAATTAGGTTACTATCATGCACTATAGAAATAACACCAAGTGAAAGAAAGGATAGAATATGAGTGACCTAATTGAAGGCTATTTAGGTAAAACAGTTGAGGGGAAGAAAAGTCGAGTGCCTGCGCAACTTGATTATCTTCAAAGTGCAACAGGTGGTTTTTTAGCATTATTTATGTGGGGACATATGTTAATGGTTTCATCGATTTTAATCTCAAAAGATTTTATGTATACAATTACAAAACTTTTAGAGGCTAGTTTCATCTGGGATGGCGGAAATCCATTAATTGTTACATTATTTGCTGCTTTTGTTTTTGTAATATTTATTACACATGCTGGTTTAGGTATGAGAAAGCTACCAGGTAATTTTAAACAATATCAAGTAATGAAAGCACATTCTGTAAATATGAATCATGATGATACAAAACTATGGATGACTCAAGCATTCACAGGTTTTGTAATGTTCTTTTTAGGTTCTGTACATTTATATATCATTATGACACATTCTGATGCTATTGGTCCATATGCTTCTGCAGATAGAGTTTGGTCTGAGTGGATGTGGCCATTATACCTTTTACTTTTATTAGCTGTTGAATTCCATGGTACAATTGGTCTTTACAGATTATGTGTAAAATGGGGATGGTTTGACGGAAAAAATCCAAAAGAAACTAGAAAAACACTTAAGAAAGTTAAATGGGCTTTAACTGTATTTTTTATGGTATTAGGTCTTGCTTCTTTATTCGCATATATGAAAATAGGTTATGAGCATGCTGATAAAGCAGGTGAAAAATATGTTCCAACAACTGCAAAAGTTATGACATATCAAATATCAAATAAAACTATCGGAGGAATTGCATAATGAAAATTAATTACTGTGATGCACTTGTAATTGGTGGAGGACTTGCTGGTTTAAGAGCTGGTGTTGCTGCACAAAAAAAGGGATTAAATACTGTTGTATTATCATTAGTTCCTGTTAAAAGATCTCACTCAGCAGCTGCTCAAGGTGGTATGCAAGCATCTTTAGGTAACTCTAAAATGTCTGATGGTGATAATGAAGATTTACACTTTGCAGATACTGTAAAAGGTTCTGACTGGGGATGTGATCAAGAAGTTGCAAGAATGTTCGTACA
>PJEL010003136.1_pt1 | contig 14433 bp, 13 predicted proteins | sample 1853271 | NCBI WGS metagenome assembly PJEL01 (sample SAMN08108733, study PRJNA415343) | Invertebrate metagenome, whole genome shotgun sequencing project. | host: Globobulimina | place: Sweden: Gullmar Fjord | collected 2015-08 | reverse complement strand
CTTCCGCGGTTTCGAAACGGGACCGCGAGATGGCCACCATCAAACAGATCGGCGGCGCCCTGGCCTCCTCCACCTTTGATATCGGCTCGGTCCTCAACTACACCATGGAAATGATCCAGGAGATTATGGATGTGGAGGCCGGCGCACTGCTGCTGGCCGACGACGAAAACAAAGAGCTTTATTTCGCCTCCGGCTTTAATAATAATCCCGATGTGGATATTGCCGACCTGCAGTCATTTACCCTGAAGTTCGGGCAGGGGATTGCCGGATCGGTAGCCGCCCGGGGAGAATCGATAATCGTCAATGACATAGAAGGCTCGTCAAAGTTCTTCGGGGAAGTTGATGCGGATACAGGTTTTCAAACCAGGTCAGCTCTCTGTGTGCCGGTTATTTCCCAGGGCAAGGTTGTCGGTGTCATCGAAGTTCTCAACAAGATTGACGGTGTGTTCGGGCCGAGCGATGAGGACCTCCTGCAGTCCATTGCCTCCTCAGTGTCCATTGCCAATGAAAATGTCCGGCTGTATGGCGAGACCGTTGCCATGGCGGAACACGAACGTGATATCCGCCATATGTTCCAGAAATTCGTGCCCAAGGAGGTCGTTGACCAGATAGTCCATGACACGGAAACCGGCGAGTTAAGAGTAGAGGAGATGAAAACCCTCAGCCTGATAAATATTGATTTGCGGGGATTTTCAAAGCTTGCCGTCAACATTGGGCCACAGAAGACTATTTCCCTGTTAAACTATTTTTTCTCGGTCATGGGCGGCATCATTTTCAAAAACCATGGCATAGTTGATAAATATCTTGGTGACGGTTTTCTGGCCCTGTTCGGGGCACCGGTATCCAGTACAATGGATGCGGACAATGCCATATCAGCCGCCCTTGAGATGCAGGCTGCGCTGCCTGATATCAACAAACACCTGGAAGAGGAAATCGGCACCCAGGTAAATATCGGTATCAGTATCCATACAGGTGAGGTGGTGGTCGGCAATATCGGTTTTGAAATGAAGATGGACTACACGGTTATCGGCGACCCGGTCAACACCGTCTTTCGGCTGCAGGATATGACCAAGCCGTATGTTAATGGCATACTGCTCAGTGAGTATACCGGTAAGGCGGCCCGTTCCCTCCTTGAATTAAGGGAGATAGATGAAAAATACGGGGACATGAAGGTTTACGAGCTGTTGGGCCGCAAAAAATCTTAGTCTTAAATTCACGTAACAACCTTACAGCATCTACTTTGTCAGAGCCTGTTCAGCATAGTGAACTATAGCTGAACAGGCTCTTCCGCGTATCTACTGCAAGTTTGTTACGTGAAAGTCTATTAGTCTAGTAAAAAATCACACAGCCTGTGTAGGTTTTTTGAGAAGTGAGGAGAGAAAGACTGCAAAAGCGGCAAAAATGGCTGCCATTAGAAAGCTGCTGGCAAAACTGCCGTACGTCTCTGCCAGCATTCCCGCCACCGCCGGCCCGGCAATCTGGCCCAGGGCAAAGATGAACGTTATAAAGCCGAAAACGCGTGCCGTTTTTTGAGGCCCGACATAATCGCCGACCAGGGCGGTCATGATCGAGGGTATGGACCAGGCGACAATTCCGTAACAGCCGATTGACAGATAAAGAAAGCTCCCCGGCAGTTTAAGGGCAATAAGCAGATAGGCTGCCATCTGAATGGAGAAGACCATGATGAGTCCTGATTTTCTGCCGAGCCGGTCTGAAAGTGTCCCAAAAATGGGTCCCGAAAAGAGGCTTAAAAAGCCAACCCAGGACCAGAAATTTCCGGCAACAGACTCACTGAAGCCTCTTTCCTGGACCAATGTGGTGACGATAAAGGTGGCATAGATAACGTAGGTATAGCCAAACAGAAAGTATATGGCCCCAAGGTGGTAGATATCCCTGCGGGTAACACCGGTCATGCCTTCATCAATAGTTTCAGCCTGTACCGGCACGGTATCGTTTTTGCCGCAGTAGGGTTTTAAGCCAAGTTCTGCCGGAGTATCCCGGATAACCATCAAACAGACAACTGCGACAACAAGGACAATAATTCCTAAAACCAGCCAGTTCAAGCGCCAGCCGTCGGATGGGCCGCCCAGCCGGTTGAGATAGGGGATAAGCTTGCCGGAGATCAGAATGGCAAAGCCGCTGCCGATAACAATAAACCCGGCTGCCTTGCCGCGCTGCCCGCTGCTGAACCACGATGCAACAAGGGCCATCATCGGCACATTGGCAGCGCCGCTTCCCATGCCGGTCAGGGTATAGAACAGGGCAACAGTGATGAAGTTGTCCGCCCTGCTGACCAGCAGCATGGAGACTGCGACCAGGAGGAGCGAAAGGAAGATAAGCAGGCGGCTGCCGATCCTGGTAGCCAGAAATCCGCAAACCAGGACGGCGAGCAGGTAGCCGACAAAATTCGAGGTGCTGATGAGCCCCATCTGGGAATAGGAAAGATCAAGCGAGCCGGCCATGGCCGGCAGCAGCATTCCCAAGGCAAAGCGTCCGAAACCAAGGGCGGCGAAAATACAGAGTGTGCCTGTGGCAACAATAAACCATCCGTAATGTATTTTATTATGGGATGATATTGGTTTCATGAGCGAGACTATATACATGGTATGCCGAGCGAACAGGTAGCACCCTTTCAGGGCATAAACTTCGACTCCGAGAATGCTCCACGACGCAGTAGATCGGATTGCTATGCCCCCTTTGGGTGCTTTTTACGACGCCATCATATTTACTATACAGAAAGCTGGCTGGAGCTGCTGATTCCCAGGGACCGATACATTCTCAAGGTTGCTGTGGAGCAGTTAAGGGTGTAGAGATGGATACCCCTGACGTTATTGTCTATCAGGTCACGTACCTGTTCAGTGGCCCAGTGCCCGCCGACCCTTTCCACATACTCATCATTGCCGGCCCGTTCAACCGCCTTCAAGAGACGGGCCGGGATGTGAGCACCGGCGGCAAGTTCCGCCATGCGGACCATGCTGTGCTTGGAGGCGATCGGCATAATTCCGGCGATGATCGGCACATTGATATGGGCCAGTTCGCACCGTTCGCAGAAATCGTAAAAATCCCGGTTTTCAAAGAACAGCTGGGTGACGATATAGTCTGCCCCGGCATCAACCTTGGCCTTCAGGTGATCGATCTCCTTGAGTCGGTTAGGTGTTTCCGGGTGGCCTTCCGGAAATCCGGCCACACCAACTCCCATATGCGGGAAATGCTTTTTGATGTAGGCCACCAGGTCAGCGGCATAGGCAAAACCATTTTCCGGCTGCACCCATTCAGTCTGCCCCTTAGGCAGGTCGCCGCGCAGGGCCAGGATATTTTCAATGCCATGCTCGGCATATTTATTAAGAATAGCGTGTATATCGTTTCGGTCTGAACCAACACAGGTGAGATGCGACACTACGGTGAGATCTGTTTCCTCCTGGATGCGGACCAGCAGGTCATGGGTGCGGTCCCGGGTTGAACCTCCTGCTCCATACGTGACACTCACGTAAGCAGGATCCAGCGGAATAAGATCTGAGATGGTTTCGAAGAGCATATCCCAGTCCTCTTCATGCTTGGGAGGAAAGAATTCGTAACTTATACAGATTTTCTGAGAGTTTAATATGTCTTTTACAAGCATTTTATTGTATCCGGTCGATTTCGTGATTAAATTTATTAAATAAGCAAAAAAAAATACCATATTATGTTTTGATAAACTTGCCAAGTGATTGCATTTATTTTTGTAAGCAATTTGTCTATGAGAGTGCTATGGTATCAAACTTTTTTATGGTAAGATTAAAAATGTATTTTGAAAGCTTTCGTGTAGGGTTTGCACGAACAAATTCTACTATCAATTAATGGAGGATCTAGATGGAACTACAGGTTGAAGCCCGAAATTTGGAAATGCGTAAAGTATGGCAGGATAAAATTGATGAGGAGAAGACCAGACTTGAGAGGCATCATGCCGGGTTTATCCACCACTTGCGCGTTACAGTTGAAGGAACATCTCACCATAAGGAAGGCGGATATGAACTCCGGGTAATGGCTTCGATACCAAACGATACAGTGGTTGTTAAGAGAAAAGGGGAAAAAGTCGTCCCACTTGTAGTTGACGCGTTTAATACCCTTGGCATGCAGATAAAAGAACACCAACGCAAGAGAAGGCAATCTTCTAAAGTCGCCCCTGAAGCTGCAAAAGGAGCCGGTGCTGAAGGAATAATCAAAAGTATTTACCCTTATGAATCATATGGGTTTATCGTCACATCCCAGGGCCAGGAAATATATTTTCATGAGAACTCGTTAAAAGATATCACCATGAATCAGCTTTCTGAAGGAGACGGAGTGAAGTTCGGTGAGGCTGAAGGGGATAAAGGGCCCTGTGCAGCCTGGGTAAGAGTGGCCAAGTAATACCGCTTACAAAACAGAGAGGAACTTTACGGACAATTAAGCGGATAAGTGACGGATTATGGCTTTACAGCAGGTTGACATAGGGGAAGAATTTCATAAAACTGACGAGGATCTTCTGTTTGAAAGGATCAGGGAGCGTAAAGCAGAACTGGGCGAGCGGCTCCTGGTTCTTGCCCATCATTATCAACAGGAATCGGTGTATCAGTTTGCCGATATGACCGGTGATTCCCTGAAACTGGCAAAACATGCAGCCGCCTGTCAGGATAAGCCGTACATTGTTTTCTGCGGTGTGCATTTCATGGCCGAATCGGCCGATATCTTAACAAAGGACTCCCAGGCGGTTATCCTGCCGGACCTGCGTGCCGGATGTCCCATGGCTGATATGGCAACCTTGGAAGAGGTTAAATGGGCGTGGGGTGAACTTGCTGAAATAACCGATGTTGATCGTATCATTCCAGTGACCTATGTTAATTCTTCTGCCGCAATCAAGGCCTTTGTCGGTGAAAACGGTGGCTCTGTCTGCACCTCCTCAAATGCCGAGCGGGTTCTGACCTGGGCCTTTGAACGGGGAGAAAAGGTATTCTTCTTCCCGGACGAACATTTGGGCCGTAATTCGGCTCATGCCCTCGGTATAGACCCTGATGAGGTGATACTCTGGAACAGGGAGGAAGTGCTGGGCGGCAACAGTGCGGCAGCAATACAGAATGCCAAGGTTATCCTGTGGAACGGCTATTGTACGGTCCATATGCAATTTAACGCCGAACATGTAAAGATGTGGCGCCGGAAGGACCCCGATGTACGCATCATTGTCCATCCGGAATGTAAGCATGAGGTAGTGATAGGGGCTGACCAGTATGGTTCTACAGAGAATATTATCAGGGCTGTCTCTGATTCTCCAGCCGGTTCCAAATGGGCGGTCGGCACGGAGATTAACCTGGTCAACAGGCTGGCCCGTTTGAACCCTGACAAGGAGGTTCATTCCCTGTCACCGTTTCAGTGTCTCTGTTCAACCATGTACAGGATCAAGCCCGCTTATCTCCTGTGGGTCCTTGATAACCTGGTTGACGGTCAGATGAAAAACCGGATAACGGTTGATCCGCACACAGCGGAACTTGCCAAAATAGCACTTGAGCGGATGCTGAAAATATAACGGCAGGCATGTAAATTATGCAGAGAATCTATTTCGACAACAATGCCACCACACCACTGGATCCGGCAGCGCATGAAGCGATGCTGCCATACCTGTCGGAACGATTTGGCAATCCGTCCAGCGGCCACCGGTTCGGGGAGATTGCCAACCTGGGACAGGAGAAGGCCCGGGATAAGGTGGCAAGTCTGATCAACTGTCAATCAAACCGGATCTTTTTTATCAGCGGTGGAACCGAGGCCAATAACACGGCTATCTGGAGTTCCGTTACCGCTTATCCCGAGAAAAAACATATTATCACCTCTGCTGTTGAGCATCCCTCAGTGCTCACTCCTTTAGAGTTTCTAGAGAAAAATTTTGGGTATACGGTAGAAATTTTGCCTGTCGATGATCAGGGCGGACTTGATCTTGATGCACTGGCTGGCGCAATTCGAGATGATACCGTCCTGGTTACATTGATGGGGGCCAATAATGAGAGCGGCGTGGTATGGCCCATCCAGGAGATAGGTGAACTGTGCCGGGAGAGAAGAGTGCTTTTCCACTGTGATGCTGTGCAGTTGGTGGGCAAAGAACCTGTCAATGTTACTGAACTGCCAATTGACTACTTGGCAATGGCGGCTCATAAACTGCACGGACCCAAGGGCAGCGGCGCGCTTTACGTCAAGCGGACCGCCCCCATGGCAAGCCTGATCATGGGTGCCAGCCAGGAACGGGGACATCGGGCGGGAACGGAAAATGTTGCCGGTATTGTTGGTTTTGGTAAAGCCTGTGAATTGGCGGAACAGGGTATGGCCAACTTCGAAACAGATGTTAAGAAATTGCGTGATATGCTGCAAGACCGTATTATCTCCGAGATAGATGATGTGATAGTAAATGGCAGCGGGCAGCCAAGACTGGCAAATACCCTTAATATCAGTTTTAAGAATTGTGCATCCGGTGCCATGGTGCAGGAACTGGATGAAAAGGGCATCGCCGTTTCAGCACATTCCGCCTGTCACAGCGGTGATTTGGATCCGTCCCATGTGCTGAAGGCCATGGCAGTGCCGGAAACCCACATACATGGGACCTTACGTATCAGTTTGAGCCGGTTCAATACGGGCCGGGAGATTGACGAACTCCTTAACCTTCTACCTGTTATTGTAGACAAATCGCGGCATGGGCTGGCCGTTTAAGTAGGGAATATCATCCTGTACTGCCGGACCGGCGCAAGGTCTGCCCTTGCTACACAGGTGCTCAATGAGATGGGTTATGTGAATGCCAAGAACATGGCCGGTGCCTTCAAGGCATGGGGGACAGCCGGTTACCCGGTCTATAACCGGCATGGTGAATTTGTGATGAAGGTATTTGAATTAAAGAAGTAAGCTTCCCATTTAGTAATAAAAAAGCCCCCGGTCATCTCTGTCCGGGGGCTTTTTTATTCAGCAATATGAAAGTTATAAACTAGTAACGGGTTCTTTTTTTTCTGGAGATCTTGCCGATAATCCAGCCGACAAGCAAAAGACCGCCGCCGGCCAGTAACCATTTTATCATTCTGGTATCGGACAGCTCCTCATTTTGATTGCGAAGCGACGTCACTTCCGATGTCAACTTTGATCTGTCCTTTAACAGCTGGTCCCGTTCTTCAGCAATCACTACCACATTTTCAGACTGGCCAAGCAGAGTGCTGTATTTCTCAGCGGTTACTTCCTGCTCCTGTTGTATCTGTTGCAGTGACTCATCAACAAGTGATGATCTGCCGGTCAGTTCGAGGAGTTCCTGGGCATGACTTTCCTGCATGGCGCCAATTTGGGCCTTTAAATCGTCGTTTGCTTTGTCGAGACGGGCAATCTTCTGCTGCAGACCTTTGTTCTCACCTTCCAGTCGTTTGATGAGCTGATGTTTTGGGGGATTGGTGCCGATGTATTGGCGCAGCACATAGCCTTCTGTACCGTCGCTGGTCCTAACCTTCAGATAGGATTCACCCTCCTCAAGTACCTCCAGGGGAGTGCCGGTTTTCAGGGTTTTTAATATTTTATGTCTGCTGCTTTTACCCTGCCGCATCGTGATAACCAACTGGTCACTGACGTAACGGGTTTCTGCTGCAACCATGCTGGAAAGCACCAGCATACTCAGTAAAACCAGGCTGATACAAATTGAGAAAAGCTTCATCATATTCCTTCTGTAATAAAGACGACAATCAGCCGGACATGTTTGTCCGGTAATCTTTTTTAACCCCTGAGAGCTGCTACAAAGCGAAAAGTACTTTAATTTAGAATAATTAGGCGTGTCAAGGAGGAAAAAAATAAAAAACCTATATTTCAAGCATGTCCCCTGACTCCGGCAGCAGGATTTCAATAGTATCTAACTGATTAACCATATTGTGGATTTCTGGCATAAACTGCAGTCGGTCAGCGTGTTGAATATGGAGAAGTGCCAACCGTTTAGCTCCAGCCTTTTTAGCAAAATCAATGCATCCGGCAATGGACCCGTGACCGGGAGTATCTTCCTGAAAACGGTAAGCCTCGTGAATAATGATATCACAGCCTGCAGCCAACAACAAGGTGGCCGGGGTGGGGCGGCCATCGCCACTGTAAAAAAGAGACCGGTTGTCTTGGTTGAGGCGAAGTGACAGGCATGGCTGGGAATGTTCATTAAAAGCTGTTTGCCACTCAATGGTGTTGATTTGAAGCGGGGATTCCGGGCTTATCTCCTTGAAGACAAGCGGAAAGCCAAGTCTGTCCTGGAGACCGGGATAGGCGAGTTCAAGGGCCTGGAATATTTTGTCGGCGATTCCGTTTTGCCCAACAATTGTCAAGGGATTTTGGCGTTTCATTTCCCAGAAGCGCAGGATCAGAAGAGGGACTCCCAGGAAATGATCACCATGGAAATGGGAAATCCATACCAGGTCAAGTTCTTCGGGTGACGGATGCAGTTTGAAATATTGATGGGGCGTAGTGAAACCGCAATCAAGCAGAATCTGTCCGTTCTGCTGCTGATTGTCCGGCAGCACCAGGATAGATGTATTAGGCTGTTTGGCATCCAGGGCCTCGCCAACCCCGAGAAAAATAATCTGCATGTCTGTTTCTCCTGAATTGAACTTAGGTTCCTTTATCTGATAGTCGCTGCATTGGCAAGTTCTGTAACCACCCGGGCGACACCGTTTGTTACCCTGGCGAAACGATCATAATCAATTTTTTCCGGGGTATCATAATCGGTATGGTATGGCGCATAGCGGAACAAGGCCGTATCCGTAATCATAATACCATTGAATCCTTCTCGCCAGAAAGACCAGTGGTCCGACCAGCCGATGCCGGTCAACCAGCCCGGCGCTGCCGTGCCTTCCGATGGAAACCGGGTATGACTGCGGAAGGAGTCCAGGGCCTGTCTGACCAGGTGTCGGGAACCTATATTGCCGACAAAACCGATGAAATTGGCAGTATGGGGATAAAAGAGCCCAAAAGGAAAGGGATAGTTCTGGCTGTCTGGTGCTTCAGAATAATATCCCATGGTCTCCAGGGAAAGCATGGCAACAATATTTTCCTGCCGCTGCCGTGAGCGCATGGCATAGACCCTGCTGCCCATTTTACGGCTCAGGAAAAAGGGCGGCTCCTCATTGGTGAAGGCCACGAACCGGACTGTTCTTTGCATTTTACTGCCATGCAGCAGTTTGGCAATCTCCAGCAGGGCTGCTACCCCGGTACCGTTATCATTGGCCCCGGGCGAGCCGAGTACCGAATCGTAATGGGCACCCACCAGGATAATTTCATCTGTAGGACCCTGACCGGAAATTTCAATTTCCAGGTTTGCCGATGTTACGCCCTTGGCATCGTATTCCTGCAGCTCGACCCTGAAGCCTGCTTCCTGCCAAATCCGCTGAATATAGCTTGCAGCATCATATAGCTTGTCCTTTTTCCAGATGTTTCTTTCACCTATCTCGCCGGCCAGAGTGTACACGTGACTGCGCAGCCTTTTGCTGATGCGTTCTTCCTGTTCAGAGAGCGGCAGGAATGGACCGGAATAGGATTTTGCAGGCATATCGATTGCCTCAATATCGACACCGGCCAGCAGCAGTAATAAAATTATGCTGCTGATAAGGAACCAGGGTCTCTGCCGTGGCCCTTTTGGCCGTGAGTTCATGGCATGCATCCCAGAGCCGGACCGGTTATGATTTCCGGTTGCAGGTTTATTCCCGGTAGTTGTATTCCCGGCACAAAAGAATGTTGTGAAAAAAGGTTGTGCAGGTGGTAACAGAGGCTGGATCAGGTCGAGGTATCCTCAACCACAAAGAGTGACGCCCTGGCACCTACGCTTTTCTTTTTCACCCATACTCTTGCCATGGGAACGGTTTCACCTTCAATATTGACTAAATTCACAAGCTCTTCGACATAGGATATATCCGCTGTCTTGAACTCATAATAGGAAGTTATGGTGCTGTAGGGATCGGTGATCAGGATCACCCTGTTTGGGTCATAAGGGTGTTTGCGTGGTGATCCGGAGAAGGGTACATGGGTTGCATTCAGATTTTTTATACTTTTAGGCTTTTTGTAGACCTGGACCTCAAATTTTTGGGTTTCTTCCGGAAATTTAGTGATAAGCATTTTTCATCTCCTCTATCTTACCTGCATGGAAGCTGAAATTTTGTCAGACACCTTTTCCCAGCCACTGAAGCAATATAAAATTATTATCTAACTAATGAATAATTATATCAAATTATTGCCCATATGAACACCAATATCAGCCCTGCAATTTTTCGTCATGGATTAAGGATTACTATTTGGGCCACCAGTCAGGGCCGATTCTGCGTATGGCGTTAAAGCCGCCGCCCAGTACCAGGTTGTTTGGGCGCCCAACACTGTCTAAAAATGTCTGTACTTCAGAGGATCGGGTGCCGGCATCACAGATGATCACCAGGGTTTTGTCATCCGGCAGTTCCGCATAACGGGCTCTGATCTCGACATAGGGGATCGCTTTCCACAACTCTTCGCCAAAAACATCGACGAATTCTGCCGCCTCTTTCGGGTGTCGTATATCCAGCGTCACCCAGTGTGGCCTGGAGGACGGAGATGCTGTCATCCAGGCAAGATAGTCTTCAATGGAAATAGTACGCAACCGGCCGGCTGCCAGGTTGTCCGCCACATTGGCCGTGGCATTCAAGGCATCAAGGGCTGTTGAAAAGGGTGGCGCATAGGCCATTTCCAGATTGCTGAAATCTTCAATGGTGGCCCCTTTGGCAATCAGGGCTGCCGCCGCATTGATCCTGGCCAGGACGGAGTCATTCATGGGGCCGAACCCCTGAAAGCCGAGAACCCTGCGGCTGGTTTTATCAAAGACCATCTGCAGCATGATAATAGCCTGGGTCGGAAAAAAATGGGCCCTGTCCGACTGGGCGGTAATCGCCACTTCGGCATCAAAACCGTCGGCCCGGGCCGCGGTCAGGCTCATGCCGGTTCCCGCAATACAGCACTCAAAGGCCTTCATGATAAAACTGCCGATCCAGCCGTCAAACCGTGAAGGAATGGAGGCTATGTTGTCGGCAACAATCCTGCCCTGTCGGTTGGCCAGTGAACCCATGGGTGAGTGATTTTTAGCGCCGCTCACCAGGTTCACCGTTTCTGTGCAGTCACCGGCTGCATAGATATTCGGATCAGAGGTCTGCATGCGGTTGTTTACGACAATGGAGCCATGGGGTGAAACAAGCAGGCCGGCCTCTTTAGCCAGGTCGCTGCGGGGCCGTACGCCGACGGACATGATTACCAGGTCTGCCTCGATGGTGCGCTGCGGCGTGACCACCCTGCAAACCCGTCCACTCTCATCTGCCTCAATCGCGGTCGCCGACTCACCTGTATAAACGCTGACGCTGTTATCCCGCAAATGCTTTTCCAGCATGGCCGCAAAGGGTGGATCAACAATTCTGGGCAGCAGCTGGTCCATGTATTCCAGTACAGTTGTTTCAATATCCCACAAGTCGGCCAGAGCCTCGGCCATCTCTATACCGATGGCACCGCCGCCAATGACCACGGCTTTACCTACCTTACCCTGGGCCAGGTCGTTCTTTACGGCAATCGCTTTATGCATATCGGTTACCGTGTAGACGCCCTCCAGGTCAGCGCCCGGAATCGATAGACGGTTGGGGGTCGAGCCGGTGGCCAACACCAGCTTGTCATAGGGTATCCGGTTCTGCTCACCGTTATCAAGACTTTCTATCTTGACGGTTTTGTCCTGCCGGTTTATGGCCAGGGCTCTTGTTCTGGTCAGGACTATAACACCCTTGGCGTCTGCAAAGAACTGTTCATCACGGACAGCGTGAAAACTGGTGGAACGCAGTTCTTTTTCATCTGAGACATCGCCGGAAACATAATAAGGAATTCCGCAGCCGCCGTAAGAGATGAGGCTGTCCATGTCAATGACTGTGACCTGGGCATCGGGCATCAAACGTTTGACGCGGCAGGCAGTTTTGGGGCCGGCTGCCACTCCGCCGATAACAACAATTTTTTCAGACATTATTTTTGATCCTTCATACATTAAAAGTGCAGTAAATGATTGTAACAAAATTGGAACGAAGTGAGCAAATTAAATGGAAAGATTGTCCATGTCAAATGATTCTGAAGGATGAATTTCAAACAGGGACCTTATTGATCTACAATGTGGCACAGGAGAAATGGACGAGTAATAACTGTCAGGCAATGAAGGAGGAGGGATGAAAAAAAGCAGCCCCTGTTAGAGTGAAAAGACAGGGGCTGCTTTTTGAAAATCAATTATTTTTTGCAGGCGCAATCGCAGCCGGATGACTTCTTGTCTTCCTTCTTCTGCATGGTGCCGGTCTCAGAACATTCGGGACATTTTTTTGGTTTGCACCTACCTTCTTTTGTAGCACCACACTTATCACACTTGAATACAGCCATTTTTCTCTCCTTTGTTTATTAAATTTTTCAAGAATTCAACTCTAATCTATTATCATAAAAATACATTCACATCCTGTTTTTGAATTATGCAAAGAACAATAATCATACCTGTAATGATTTGCCAACTATTTGATACATTCGATAAAAGTACTAACAGAAATAGTGCCACCTTATGAAATCATAACAGCAAGAACGGCCATTTGTTTTTCTGGCCCATCGTGCTTATACTGTTTTATCAATAATTCTTGTAAGGTAGCTAAGTTATAAATCTGAATCCGTGACGGAAAATCACTTAAAATTGTTTGAACCCCGTGTTTTCAAATGATACAGAAGAGACATTGCCAAATATTGTATTTTCACCTTGCAGTATCAAAAGAACCGCCTTTATGCCCCCTCGGAGTCTATCGCTTACCTGAACCTGGGATACATCCGACACTTCACGGATTCAGATGAGTGAAATTTTATGAACGACAGCAAAAAACAGACTTTGGCAGTGAAAGGCATGACCTGTGCTTCCTGCTCGGCCCGTATTGAACGGGTCCTGTCAACGATTGAGGGTATTAACTCAGTATCGGTCAACCTGGCTGCTGAGACCATGGATCTTGCCTGGGAACCGGCAGTGATTCCCCTGGAAGAGGTTGCTGAAAAGGTCAAGGGGCTCGGCTTTGAACTGGAAATGCCCAGTGACGAGGTGACCCTGAACCTGGCCCTAAAGGGCATGACCTGTGCCTCCTGTTCAGCCCGGATCGAGAAGATGGTGTCGGCAATGGCAGGGGTCCGGAGTATGCAGGTCAACCTGGCAGCGGAAACAGGTACGGCAATATTTGAACCGGGCACAATCAGCAAACGGAAGATTGTCGAAACTATTGGCAGCCTGGGTTTTGAGGCCAGCCCTGTAACAGAGGAAGAGGATAATCCCCTGGCCAGGCAGCAGCGGGAAACCCAGGAGAAGCTTGCCAGGATGAAACAGGAGCTTATCCCGGCCTTTGGCTTTGCCTTTGTGCTGCTCGTCCTGTCAATGGGAGAGATGCTCGGCATGCCGCTGCCCGGGTTTCTCGACCCGCATCATGCACCGTTTAATTTTGCTGTGGTCCAGCTGCTGCTGGTCCTGCCTGTCATGTGGTCCGGCCGCAATTTTTACCTGAAGGGATTTCCTGCCCTGATCCGTAAGTCACCCACCATGGACTCCCTCATTGCCGTAGGCACCGGCGCGGCCTTTATCTATTCAACCTGGAACCTCATAGAAATAGCCCTGGGTATTGACCCCATGGCCAGGGTAATGGACCTTTATTACGAATCCGCCGCCGTGCTTATCGTCCTGGTCTCTTTGGGCAAGTATCTGGAAACCCGCGCCAAGGCGAGGACCTCGGATGCCATCAGCCAGCTGATGGAGCTCACTCCTGACCAGGCAACCCTGATTAAAAATCCTGGAAAAGAAAATGAGGAGCAGGCCGCTATTCTGGTTTCGGACATTGAGGCTGGTGACCTGATCCTGGTGCGGCCCGGCGAAAGGATTCCCATGGATGGTGCTGTCCAAAAGGGCAGGTCAAGTGTCGATGAGTCCATGCTGACCGGAGAAAGCCTGCCGGTCGGCAAAGAGGAGGGCGATATGGTGATCGGCGGCACCCTGAACAAGAACGGTATGCTGCGGGTTATGGCAGAACGGGTAGGACATGACACTGTGCTTGCCCGGATCATCAGGATGGTCCGCGAGGCCCAGGGTTCCAAGGCGCCGATTGCCAATCTGGCGGATCGAATAAGCCTCTACTTCGTGCCTATCGTTATGGTGATATCCCAATTGTGGTATCACCCAATCTTGTTCCACCACCGCTCGATCCGATGCTGCGTCCCTGTTTTCCGAATTCGCTCTCCTCGTATCACCGATCCACAACCCACAATTCCTTCGCTCGGTATCGCTTCTCCCCAATGTTTCGTCCGCCGCGACATGTGCTTTCTGGTGGTCTCTCTCTTCCCGACATCGCCGTGGCTACGCCAATGGATCTTGATCACCCTCAGGTT
>PJEL010003135.1_pt1 | contig 14436 bp, 11 predicted proteins | sample 1853271 | NCBI WGS metagenome assembly PJEL01 (sample SAMN08108733, study PRJNA415343) | Invertebrate metagenome, whole genome shotgun sequencing project. | host: Globobulimina | place: Sweden: Gullmar Fjord | collected 2015-08 | reverse complement strand
GTGAATGCAAACAGACTCATCTTGATGGACTCCTCCTCTGCGCTCACAGCAGTGGTGCCATTGGCCTTGGCCTTGGCCTTGTTCCTGTTCTTCCTCCTGGCTTTCTTTGATTTGCAAGCATGCTCGTGATGTGTGTCACGTGGTGGGCATGCGTTGTTTGGCATGCTGGCTGGGGTCTCCTCCACTGGCTCGGGTGCACTGTCGACAAGATTCCTTTCACCTCTTGGTTTGTCATGTGCAATGTCTGAAACACTGTTATTCACCGCTTCATCAGTCGCATCAATTTCAAGGTCCATGACACGATTGTTCAGGGCCTGTGCATAGGTCATCACCTTGGCTGTCTTTGGAGTCTCGAGTTTGTGTGACTTGGCACTGTTCCTCTTTGCCCTGATTTTTTCCACACACCTTGCCTCAGAGCCTCTAGAGACTTGTGATTCCACCACTGGAGTATCACGTGGATTTGCTGAGACTGCCTTGATCAGACTTTGATCATCTCCAGAAATCTTGTCTTTGGTGCTGGCGATCAGCTCCTTGTGCTGATCCTTGTGCTCTTTGGTATCCTGGTCTGGAGTCGCCTCCACCATTGGCTCTCGTTTGACCTTTTCGACCAAGGGGAGTTTCACGGCCCCAATGGTGGTCGTTTGGACACCACTTTTGGCTGCCTCTCGCCCAGCCTTGGGTTTGTTAATCTGAGCCCTTCCAGGAGCCTGCTCAATGGGAGCATCCATCCTTGCTGCACCAAGGACCACCAATCTGTCCTTCCCGCGTGAGTCTGTGCCCACGGGAGCACGGAGAGCGGACAAATAGGAGATCTTATCCTTTCCTTCGTCGACGAAAGACTTTGAAACAGTCTTTGAATCGGCATGGAGGGATGGGAAGTCAGTCTTGCTGTTGCAGTCGAAGGATCCAAGTTGCTTGGTTGAATTGGGTGCGATGTTGGAGCGAACGAGCTCTCTTGTCTTAAGTAAAATCACTGGCATTGTGGTAGTCTCTGCAAACATAGATTTAAAATATCAAATCTTATGGAATCAATCATTGAATGGGGCCAAGAAAGCAACCACTAAGTTGAACCCAACTCTTTCGATGTCAGATGTTTGTTGGGCTACCCGAAAAGTCACGATCCGAGCCGTTACTGCAAATGCGCTTCCAGAGCCACACACAAACAATAGATAATATCAATATATTAATAATTGCGTACCGTAAGAGTCTTGCAGAGTCGGAAAATAGAAGAAAGAAGCCTTTCTTATTTCAAAGTGGGTCGTTGTCGGACGGTTGCTTTTCTGGCAAAGTCAACTGAATTGTCAAGATTCAACCAAAAAGAATGGTCAAATATCACGAAAATGTTGGATAGTAGTCTCAAAATAGAAACGAACAGCTAATAAAAGTGTTCTCACATGGCTGGTGCCCAACACCAAAAACAGACGTTGTTACCACTCCAGGGTCAAACAATCTCAAACATTTTGAATCGGGCGACGCAGGGAAAAGAGGCAAAATATTTCTCTAGAGACACTGCACCCACGCGAACAGCCCCATTTGAAAAACGATAATACGGATAGGAACTAATCAGACGATCGTGGTGAAATACATCAACGCCATGGAGGGGTGACAGCCCTACAAACGTTCCACAAACAAAGCTTGCTGCTTGTGACACAGGTCAGAATCAGCAAATGTGCCGGGAGTGTCATCCTTATAGACCTTCCTTGGAAACTACATACACAAAAATGCATGTTAAAACCATACAAGGCATCGCAAGGATGCTAAAAAGCCAAGGAAGCAGTAATAAAATGATGACAATACACACCTGTGAGACTAACTGATATGTTCCTGGAACAAGTTCTGCTTCGTCTGTGACATCAATGAAGTCAAATGCAGATTGTAAACTATCTTTAAAAGAAAATCTCCGCTTTAGACGGCTCCCATTAGGCATCCTAATGACCAGCATGAAAGTCTCAGCATCATCTGGGCTTGGTTCTATCGGCAATCGCCTCTTCTTTTCTTCCAGTCTCTTTTCCAAAGCCTCTTGCTCTCTCTTCGCCGACTCTTGCCTTTCCATTTGTCCAATATGCATCAAATCTCTTTGTCTTTCCTTTTCTCTGTCCCTCTCCAGCGACTCCTGGAGGGCAAGATCCTGTTCTTCACGAAGTATCTGCCGCTGAATTGCACCAGGCGAGAGAGGCCTTTGTACATATGCCGCTTGTACTGCAGCATCACTGAAATCGGGAATTTCTCCATCATACACTTCACCAGTCAATGCGGCCATAAGCATTTTCTGTTCTTCTATATTCACATCCGGCATATTCAATACATCTACTGGAACTTGCGTTTCGTCAGGTTGGGGACAAACATCCTGAACACGTCGCAAACGCCTTCTATTGCCACGTCTACTACGTCTACCATACTTAAATCTTTCTTCTTCTTCACCATATGCCTCATCGTGCACGTCTAAATAGTCTTCCTCCTCATCAGTATCTTCATTATAATCGACGTGCTGATTTGTTCTTCTTGTCCGAAATGATGCAAGTGCTCTAATATCTTCATCCTCATCCTCATCCTCATCATCCACACACACCACATCATCATCATGTACAATGATTGGCCGACTTCTCCCCTGTCGACTAGGTCGCTGCTGCACAGCAACATGTTCATCTGCTCCACCAGCATCTATACATGCATCATCAATGGTCTCAATCACACCACCAGTCTCCAAAAAGTAAGAGATAGCATTCTCAATATTCCAATCATGAGCTTCTAATATGTGCTTTGCTACCGACGGATCCGATTGGGTAATATTAACGAATTCTCCAATAGCCTGAGACCTTGACTCTTCCTCCTGTTCTTTTCTCTTTGACGGCCCTTGGCTCCCATTATTTCCCGACATTCTGGTCCAGCCTCTTTTTGCACGTATACAATCTTTCTCTCTAAAATATTCTACATATAGACGCCCCCAAAGGTACGTATGTAACAGAACAAGTGTTGATTGAATTTCGAACCTTTCGAATCAGAAAACGAATGCACCCCTCACGTTTGTTTGCTGCTGAAACGGCGCTATATACTCTATGATATATTTATATAATAACTAAAATATTTTTCACAGGCATTTGTAGTCCTCGTCGTCAGTTGATGATCTTTTTGAGATCCTGGATCTGACCGTTCATGCATTCAAAAGGTTTCAGTTCCCTCTGACTTACCTCATTCCTAATTGTATCTTTCTACCTGCAATGGCACCCACAGGCAGTAGTAACTTGCCATTTGCGCAAACATTTGCAAGTAGTGCGATCGCAGCATGCACTGCTGAGGTACGTCAAGTTTCTCCTGAAGACAGGAAAGGGAAACCTACTCTACTATATACCGATCAGGGCATTTCAAGTAGGTATCTCACATGATGCTGCACGATCGAAGTAGTACGAGGTATAAACATCGAAATTAATGGCTGGGTGAGCGACATGGTGGATCCATTCGATTTCCTGCTGGTTGCGTTACATCAAGGGTTGACATGTGACGTTGGTTGAAACATGAAACCTCTGGGCGATTGGGTATTTATGTATGTACAATATATTTGTAGATCGCTACATTGCCGTTAGACACTGCGAAGGTTCTTCTTCAAGTCCAAAAGAAGGATGCTGCACCCAAATACAGGGGTTTGATTGGAACATGTATGACTGTTGCGAGGGAAGAAGGGGTTGGGGCTCTTTGGAAAGGTCTTGGACCAGGTTTGCAACGGCAGGTTATCTATGGAGGTCTTCGAATCGGTCTGTACGACCCTGTGAAATCTTTCTGCACTTCAGTGGCTGGTGGTGATTCTTTTGGTGTCAAGGTTGCTGCTGGATTATTATCAGGAGCTATTGGAATCACCATTGCAAGTCCTACAGATTTGGTCAAGGTAAGAATGCAATCACAAGGAAAGCAGGCTGCAGGAGTACCCAAGAAGTATCCTTCTGCAGTATCTGCATACTCAATTATCATTAAACAAGAAGGTTTGGGTGCACTGTGGACTGGACTTGGGCCTAATATTGCAAGGAATGCTCTTATCAATGCTGCAGAACTAGCATCATATGATCAGATAAAACAGTCTCTTTTGGAAACTGGTTTCTTCCAAGACAATGCATATTGCCATATGGCATCATCTCTCGGTGCTGGTTTTGTTGCCGTGTGTGTAGGGTCCCCAGTTGATGTTGTTAAATCTCGAATGATGGGAGCTGCACCTGGTGTGTACTCTAGTATGCTCGACGCTTTTGTACAAACTGCAAAGAAGGATGGTGTCATGGCCTTTTACAATGGTTTTGGACCAAACTTTGCAAGGCTTGGATCTTGGAATGTTGTGATGTTCATGACCCTGGAACAAGTAAAGCAGCGTGTTTTTGGAGCTGGACAAGCGTAGTATAGTAATGCATTGTTTACACAATTCAACGCACGAGCATGGCTTTTAAGCACCTCTTTCCTTGTCCTTTTTCTCGACATGCCTTGCTGACGTCTCTGGGAACAAGTAAAATGAATCTATATGTGCTATGTAGCACTTTTGTAACAAAATCATCATATGGATTCCCCATGGACTGGTCAGGGATATCTTCATAGCGCACAAGCATACATGCTTGGCATATGCCAAGTGACGGTAATTCATAGGGAAAGATGCACTGCATGCAGCGTGATTGCTGTTCAGCAACAAAATAGCACAAGACTCTTTTGAACACTCTTATCAATATTCACCGAAATATTATGGGTGAATTGACTACGTTCCTCTTATTTTGAACATAATGGGAAAGATATTCACGGAACCAAAGTATCCAGTCGTGGATAGAGCCCCAGGATTTTGGCAAACAGGTTCGTGAATCGTCTTTTTTGTAGATTGCCAAGAAGAGCGATCTCCATAATTCGTTCACACGAGTTGGTTACTCTATTTTATTGATTGATCATTCACGCACATGCGATATTTTCTCGTCATGTTGTTCTCGGACGAGTTTGACACTAGCGTGTCTCTTGTGACAACGATTCTCCCGTTTCTCCTGGATACAACCATTGTTTGTGGCTATACTCACATTAATTACATACATGTTGTGCAGTGGGTGGCTATACTATGAAAGACTGGTCGATCGTGGGGGCACTTTCCGTTGTGGGATATCCCATTGGATATGCAGCAGCAGGGAACCCTAGTCCTCCCTTTGCAAGGCTTGCAGGAAATGTAGGACGGCCGACAGCGATGATGGCAAGTCTCCTTGGAGGTGCTGCAGGCTTTTTAATTGCGTATCAAAACAGCTGGGGGCGATTAACAGGGTACAACCCACCCAGTAAATAATTTATTGTTGATTGCAAGTAAATCTGTATGTTTGTAATAGTTAGATATCAAGATCTCCATCTTGCTCCACTAATTCTAGCAACATTGGATCGTCAAAGAACTTGGTAATATGGACATCGTCACTCAAACCCTTGCGCCTTCTAGTCTTCACCATAAAGTCTCGTGCGAGCGCATGCATTGGAGCAGGTTCAAGAGGTGTCAAAGAAATGTTCTTGTCCAATGGGTCTCCTGGTACGACCTGCCAGTGATCAAATGTCGAGCAGCAAAATGCTTGTCCTTGTGTCTGTACTCTAATGTCAGTCTCAAAACCGAATGATTCCATTACTGGCAAATAGGCCTGGATTATGAATATCGGTGTTCCTGGTTTTGGAACATCTGCGGTGACATGCCCTCGCCTCTTTGCTAAAACAGCATATACAACAGGTGTACAATCAGCGGGGGATTGAATCTCGACATAGTAGACTGGCTCCATCAGTCGAGGACTGGCCATTAGAAATGCTGAGTAGCAGACCCTTCGAGCAGTGGGTATGACCTGGCCTCCTCCTCTCCCAAGCAAATCAGGAGATACTATGGCATCAGTAAGCTTAAATTTGACTTTTCGCATGGGTTCGTCACAGAGCGGGCCCTCCCTGGCCCCCCACTGGAAACCTTGCACCACACTGCTTTTTATTGCAGAGACCAAGGACTTGTCAACCTCTGATGCCAATGTATCATCTAGGAAAATATTTGGTCCTACAGTGTCAGGTCCAAAAGCCCATATAGAACGTGCCGCCATGACATCCCAGTCATATTTATCCTGGAAAAATCCTGCAATCTTCTTCTTTGGCCAGTCTATTGACACACTGCCTCGTTCTAAATCTTCTGCTAATCCTTGATCAAGTGGCTCTGCTATGACTGTCAATTTATTCTTTTTATTTGGAGTCTCAGCAAAGCATTTCAAACTGCTTGTTTCAACGACTGTCTCGCAGAATGAAACAACTGGATCGGCCACCTTCACCTCCACGTCACTGTACAACTCTCTGAGATCTTTCATCACCGAGTCCAAATAGAGTTCACCTGTCCCAAAAATCGTGTGCTCTCCACTCTCTTCTACTTTTGTTGTCAATGAAGGGTACGATCTATTGACTTTTCGTAGGCCATCAACCATCTTCGGAAGTTCTCCAGGATTCAATGGCTCCGTTGCAATTTTCACCACAGGCTTTGATTCAAAACGCAGAGGCTTGAAAATATACACTTCTTCCTCTGAGAATTCTTCTATGATTGTAGCAGTCTTGAAAATGGTCTGATCAAGTCCTTCGATCAGGACCCAGCTACCAGCTGATGCCAGGTCCACTGGCACTCTATATCTAGCTTGGTATTTCCATAAGTTGGTCACCTTTCCAATCACACTATCCTCCTCGTCTTCAGGAGTATACGATTCTCCTAATATCCTGACGGTTTGTCCAACTTTAATAGTGCCACTGATCACGCGACCGAATGCATCGAACGATGAGCAATCACTCTTTGGAAACATTTTGCATACATAAACACACAATGGGCCTTTTGAATCACACATTTTCATTTTAGAGACTGTCACTGTGTCATGTGGACCAGTGTAGCAACGCTCCACTTTAATTTTAGTGCCAAGTCTAGCTGATGGAATGTGCTTGACAGCCATGTCAACAATGCCAGATGCATTCCCAAATGCATTGGAGAAAACATCCTTTAATAGTGGTTGCACATCAGCATCATATGAGGAGTCAGGGAGATCCAGTCCCAACTCTCCTACTACTTCCCTGACAACCTCGATTTCTTCACCTATTATTTGTGAGTACATTTTATACAATGGCTCAAGAATCCATTGAACAAAGGAACGCTCCCCAGAACCCTCTGTAGGCTTTTTTCTAAATGTTCTGGTGTCTGGATCAAACCAGACATCTCCCCAAAGCCGTTGTGCCAGCAGTTTTGGATTCATTGGCGAATCGCTATTAACTATATCACAATATATCTTGTCTGCAAATGATTCAAGGGTGAATGACCATCCGTATTTTGCAGACATGAATGCGACATTGCCTTTTACAGGATCTAGCCTCTCTGCTCCACCTGGACCATATGCACTTGCTATTAAAGAGTTGACCTCCTGGATAGTATGCCTAAGTTTATAATATGCATCAGCTGGTGGAAGCTTTAATTCAACAATGAGCCTGTCCATTTTGGAAATCACTAAACATAGCGATTGGCCTTCTGCTGCTGCAATTTTGATTGCTTGCTTTGTACTCAACATAACTCCTTCAGCCGCATCTACGACTAGAAGAACTCCATCTGCCAATCTAGCCGCTGAGGATACTTCATCCGAAAAGTTAGGATGACCGGGGCAGTCCAGCATATCCAACACATATGACTTTTCCCTAGAGTCCTCAAGGACAAATGCCATTGGAACAGACTTGAGGGAGATGCCACGATCTTGCTCATCCCGCCTCGTATCTGTAAATCTAGATCTCTGAGATATTCCACAGATGTGCGTTTGCTCCACAAACATATCAAGCATTGTGGTTTTTCCATGATGTAAATGTCCCATGACAGCAATATTCCTCACAAGTTCTGGCACATTATTTAGAGATGCTAAAAATTCACTTGAAACCACAGGACGCGCCTGAAATTCCTCTTTATCATCGACTTCAATCTTCTTGGTCACAATAGGAGCTATGATAGGTACTTCCAAAGGCTGAGCATCCTCCTCTTGTACAAGAGTCTCAGTACCTTTTCCATAGGTTTCCTCCGCAGTCAAATAGTATTTCTTGTCTTCGTGAAGCACAATAGCATTTCCAAGATCATATTCATTATCCTCCATTCCTCCATTTTCGTCTTGAACGAGTTGCTGCTCCACGGCAAGGCCATTTCCTTCCCCTTCTGATCCTCTGATTTCACCAAGTCCCTGTTCCTCCTCCTCATCCGAGAGATCAGGCCCTATATAATTTCCAAATTCATCATATAGATCATCCATTGTTGACTGGTTGATACTTTTGTCCAATAATTCTCTGGGAGTCGACAAAGCAAAATGTCATGCGAAGTTTGGGTGTTTGTCGTGAAGCCCTATGGGTCCCAGAAGAAGAATAAATTGAAACAAGCAAACGCTAAAGGTTCTCAAGTATCTACTAGTCTTTTAGTATGCACTTCTCTGTCGATTCACGCACTTGAGTAACAAGCAGATGCAGTTTTGTTTCTAAATAGGTTTTTTCAAAATGAAACCGGATGAAACCAATTGGTATCCGTTGCAACGGATACTGTACAAACCGTTTGAAACCCCATGAGCATAAGATAGACGACGAACGCCTTCTATGCATGCTTATCTGTCTCCATTAGATCAATAGTATGCTACAAGCAAGGATTGATGATGTATTTGATCGAAATGAACCTCGTACTTCAATATTCTATACTTCAAAGAAATCGACAGGTTTGTCCTTTCCAAGGGCTGGCGTGATGGGAGATGGCCAAGTGCTTCTAGAAAAGGAACCACAATCCCTCTCCGTTGCTTCATTCCTCCCACACACTTGTGTGCAATCACGATCCCTGTTATACATACAAAATACTAATTATTTTGAATTAAATCAACCAATCATGATGAAATACAGCCTTGCTTTGCTTGCATATCTTGGTACGTGGCTCTGAGTCATCGTTGTTGATCACAAGACTACAACGCGTTGCCCCGAGTTCGCGGTCGATAGCCTTGCAGACATACCAAAACGATGATGAATTAGTATATATTATATAAAAGTTGACATCTTTTGCCGATTGACTTTAAAACGTTTGTACCTTTTACCCGTGCAGCAACCGTCTCCATCAAGGGAGCTAACGCAGTCCCACTCTCAGAGGTTGTTTCCTCAGTGATCACCAAGTGCCCTGATATTGCTGCCGCACTCACCTCTCCAGATTTCTCAACTTTAAGTTCTCTCCTCACCACTGCTGGAGATACTGATATCAGTACGTGATTCATCTTGTGTGCATCCATCTACGCATTGTTTGTCTGACCAGTTTGGTATCTCATTGCAGTCTTGCCAGAGGGAAAGAAGGAGATCATCATTGCTCCAACCAACGCTGCTTTTGAGAATCTTCTCACCAAGCTCGGGGTTACTGCTGAAGAACTCATCAGCTCTGATCTCTTTGTGCCAACTCTTGCCACCCACATTGCCATTGCCACTAACAATGGAGCATCTCAGGCAGATACAGTTGCAGGAAGCAAGATTCGCTTATATCAGGGTCAAGACAACACCACAAAGCTTTCTTTGCTCAATGTTGGTCCTGGAGTCGTTGCTGGCATCGCTGACACTGTTCAGGGACCAATGAACAAGGCTACTGCATTCCAGACAATCAACTGCCAAGATGGAACCTATGTCTTTGCTGTTGACACTGTGTTGGAGCCAAAAGAGATTGCCAATGGGCAGACCCCAGCTGCCACTGCCCCAGAGACTGACCCAGTTGCCCCACCAGTTCCAGAGGTTGCCGTCCCACCAGTTCCAGAGGTTGCCGTCCCAGAAGTTCCAGTGGTTGCCGTCCCACCAGTTCCAGTTGAGCCATCCCCAATCCCAAGTCCAATCCCATCCCCATCCCCAAGCCCAAGCCCATCTCCAATGCCAATGCCATCTCCAACCCCTTCACCACCAGCAACTCCAGTTGTTCAACCATCCTCCGCAACCGGACTCAAGGCTGCCATTGGATCTGCCATGGCTGTCGTGGCTGCAGTGTTCATGTAAGTACACCACTTGCTCAGTCTAAACGGTATAGATCAAACATGCATCACTTAAAGACGATGTATTGATTTGTTTGCATTCGCATGATTCACTTGTCGTGTCGGCTAATTCTGTAAATCGATATCGATATTCTACTTCTACATATGTTTGCATGCATGAACATGTGAATCTGCATGAAGACGCAACTGTTTTCAGACAGTGGTCTTCTGCTTCTTTCAAGAAAACACGAAACCATTCATTATTCCTATTATACATATTTGAATGAATAAAATTCATTCGTTCGTTGTATGTATTATATTCTCTTTGTATTTTCAGAGAAGCTTTACTGCAGGTTTCTGCCAGTATATAGAGCCTGGGCACAACTCCCCTTGCATATCAAATCATAGCATGTGGGTCGATTATCTCAGGGTTCAGGACAAAAATGGATGTAGTATACCATGTATGGGATGTGGGAGGTACACTGGTGATCCTGACAAGCATTTCAGAGGAATCTCAGAAGATGGGCGTCTTCGGTGCTTTCCATGCCGACTACGGGGTTTCCGTGGTATCGAAGACAACTGGGATCTTATTTACAAAATAAATTATATTGGAGTCGTATTCAGACATCCCTTGTGTCCTTCGCTACAAGGATGGTATACATGTATCGAGGATCCCAGAAGACTGACACTGGAGGAAATGGCCACATTGACTGAGATTGAAAACCCCTTTTATGATGCAGCATTGGGTGAAAAGTATCCGGCAATCTTTGGTGATGTATTTCCTCAGAATCCCAAGAAAGTTACTATCCTCTCGTCTCATATGTCCAAGGTACTTGAAATGAGGAGAATAGTGAAGGATGTATCAACTCCACCCTCTCTCAAGCCTCTAAAATTTACAAGTCCTTGTGCACATGATCACCAACAGTCGGGAAGTAATGATGATAGTCACGAGATTGAGAATCAAGCTGGAGACCTGGTTTCTAGACACGACAGTCCATTGCACAAGAATCTGCTATCTCAGTTTCTTTCCTTGGACACAAATGGGCCAGGTCAGACGCTCAAGGCACAGCACACCGCTGTTCCGTCTGGCGATATAGAGCTCAATGACTCAGACGAATGGACGTCACATGATGATGGTCAACAAAAGAGGAAGAAGAAGAAGAGGAAACATTCTGCAGTGTAGGCAAGATGACCAAAATCTTGTAGATTTCATTTGTCCACGAGTTAACCACCTCGGTGAAGACATTTGAACAAGAAGGATCCAAAACTGAATTTATTATTTAAAATACAATCTTCTAATAGCATTTTTTCCACAGAATTCAAAGGAACAACCTTGCCGACCCAATTCTGTCGATAGACTGTAACCAAAGTCAAACAAGACCTTGTGGGGAAAGAAGACCCTGCCCTTCTTTAACAGGTTATTCACGTTGTTACTAGATCATATGTATACAGAATCATCATCATTTACCGATTCATTGAGGCGGAAAAGTGCCAGGGCACATTCCATCAGTGACGCACTTGTACACCTGAGGTTGGTGAGTGTCCTCATCGATACAGAGTTGTATGCCAAAGCCATAGCCTGTTTTTATTTTGTACTGAAACGGATAGAGAACGATCTCAAGCAATTGCAACTGGAAGATCCTCGGGTAGTCGAGTTTTATGAGAAAAGTAGGGGGCTGTTCCGAAGCAATGCAATTGAAAAGGACCTGAGGTTTTTCCTTGGGCCTTCATGGCACAAGATTGCCCTGCAGCACAGCAAGCCATACTCAGAAGACTACCTACGCCACATCGAAAGATCTATGCCAAGTAAATTATGTATTGTGATCCATACATACACACAGTTGGCAGCTTTTGCCTCTGGTGGCAGGATACTTGCCCGCAAACTCTTGCTCAAGACTCTCTTCAGTGTAGAAGATAGAGGCCACAGTGATGATATTGACAGTGTCCCTGAAGGTTTGCACGCGTTTCAGTATGATTCAGATGTAGGTGATCTGAAAGTAGAGATGAAAAATGCTCTGAATGCATTAGCTACCAAACTTACTCCAGAGGAAGAGGCATCTCTGATGGATGAACATGCCATGGTTTTCACATTGAATAATGGCATTATACACTCCTTCAAGATAGGATTCATGACATCAGCCAAGGCATACGCATCATGGATCTACAAAAAGGCATCATCTATCATGTACACAAAGAATATGGCACTGGGATGTGTCGCTGTCATGACTGTTGGGGTCCTTGTCCACCAGATGCCGTCGAGACAATCTCGCCAGGACGTTGGATAAGATTGCTTGAACCCTTATCAGAGCAGAGCCAAACCCATAATGCGCCTCAAAAAAACATTTTATTTATTATTTGATATTGGAGGAGATTTGTGGCCTCGTTTCGTTGTGTAGTAGGAAGTGTAGGATCTCTGAAGCGTTGCAGGATTTACCGGTTGCCGACACTCGTGGAAGACACCAAAGACGGCATTGTTTACAATCCTTCCACTACACAAACAGATATTGATTTATTTGTATCTTATATCCGTGTGAGACGAGGTGTGAGGAGGCTCTAAGAATCCTGGACATTTTCGATATCGTGTGGCGGGCTTTTTTTTCGGAAGCGAGTTTGGAAGATTTCTCGATACTTTTAACCCAGTATGGCCACTTTTGATTTTCAACAAATATTTAAAACCCTTTTGCTGGGTCAGGTTGACATTTCCTCCTCCTGGTATCAGACCAAGGATGAAGCAGTTGTCATGATGCCTCTGTTGGAGTGGGCAGTTCATATTGTTCTGGTATGGTTTGTTGGAATTCTTCTTGGCTGGATGTTGCCTCGACCTAGGATACAGCTACAGTCAAAAAAGATGCCGCTGAAGCTTTGGCTCGGAAGGGTTGCGATTCTGTGGAATGGTCTTCTGTTGTGCCGCGAAGTTTGGTATAGGTTTTGTAGTCCTGGCACGTTCAGAGCGATTCTCAGAGCTATTGTGGTTTCCATACAAAAAGATGTTGGTTTCAAGGAGGCCTGGGAAATTGTGTGCGATCAAGCTCGCTCCAGGAGTGTGTACAGGGTGATTGATGGTGTAGAAGATGAGGTGGACAATCTCCAGTGGTATGTTTCAACATCAGACCTGAAGCACTTTAAGGAATCTGTTAGTACAGAAAACGATGGTTATTGGGAGAAAATGTTTGAAAAAACATGGGAAGGGTGCTCGTATTCGGCATGGAGGAGGAGACGTCCAAATGGAAGGACAGAATACAAGTCTGTGACTCTGGCAGAGAATGCAACCTGCAATGAATTTATGGACTTTTACCTGGATGATGATGTCCGTCCAAAATGGGATGGTTTGGTCAGTCGCCACGAATTGCTCGAGTGTGCTCATGATGCACAAGATCGTTGTCAGGTTGTTCGCTGGATTCGCTCATTTCCATGTGCATTTTTATCTGAGAGAGAATATGTCATTGCAAGAAGGGTTTTTCAAGGGGATGCAGGAGAACTCTATGGTATTACAAAAAGCATAGAACACCCTGACGCTCCTCTAGATTCATCTGTTGTGAGAATGCATGACTTTTATTCCATGTGGAGATCCAGAACTGTGCCCTGCCCAAATGGCAGTGGCAATCCAGCATGTGAGACTACCCTCCTTCACTATGAAGATTTCGGCATTCCCGAAAATCTGGCACGTTTTGCAGTTCGACATGGTATGGGTGGCTTTGTTGCCAACATGGTTCCCCATATGCATGCGTTTATTCAGGCAAGGAGAATGCGATGCAAACCTACTGACTTTGATGACCAGGCATATGGACTGAGCAGCATCCCTACATATTCAACAGGTTTGTACACTCGGGCACTCTCCAATGTAGAGAAGGAAGAAGAGAAGCGACGCACCTCAACATTTGCAGCAAAGTCTAGGAAATTTGGGTATATGGTTTTGGCTACAGGTGTTGCCCTTGCATTCTCAAAAGGTGCACACAGCAAGCCACACGAATCTACCCACGGGCATACAATCCGTCATCACCATTCGCATGTATACAAAAGACGCCACCGCCACATTTACAAAGGCCATTTGTTTGACAAGGTCCACAAACTCAGGGAATGATATGACTGTCAGAGCTGATGAGCTCTGCTTTTAATTTTGAACAAATATTTTGAATTTATGAACTATATACGTACGTATCTTTTGTTTTTCTTTTTACGCCAATCTTGTCTGTTATTTATTGTTGTAATATCAGCAATATCCTCATCTCAGAGTTGGATGTTTGTGTGTCATGATCAGAACAGTCTGATCAGATTCTGCTCTCAAGCTTTTGTCTTTTTGGACTCTCATGAATGGCATGAGCCATTAATAATAATACATATTCACTATATACACAAGTATTTTATCATATCCTATATATCCTGGATCGCAGACTCAACAGTATATAAAGATATTCTTCTCGAAAGGAAGCACATGTCGATA
>PJEL010003134.1_pt1 | contig 14437 bp, 11 predicted proteins | sample 1853271 | NCBI WGS metagenome assembly PJEL01 (sample SAMN08108733, study PRJNA415343) | Invertebrate metagenome, whole genome shotgun sequencing project. | host: Globobulimina | place: Sweden: Gullmar Fjord | collected 2015-08 | reverse complement strand
CCCCATGGATAGCTGTAATCGATGTCACCCAAGTTTGACTGCGCAGAAAAGAGGATTATAAGAGCTTTACTCCCTTCATCATTAAAAATGAATCCATTAGTGTCCCGCTTTTTCATAATTATCGTTTGTTTGGTTAGCGCATATCCTTATAATGTGTACGCAGGGCCTGGAGGGCGCTGTCTAAAGGGAGATTGTGAAAATGGCCATGGTGTCTTTTTGTTTAATAATGGCGATAAGTATATCGGCAGTTTTGTGAACAAGGAAGCAGTTGGGCATGGGGCTCTTCTCTATGCCGATGGTTCTACTCTTGAGGCGATTTTTCTGCGTGGAATCGGAATGGGTCATGGTACGAAGATCTATAGTGATGGAAGTCGTTATGTTGGGCAGTTTTATGATGGATTGGCCAACGGTCATGGCACAAAGAAAACGAAAAACGGATCACAATTTACCGGTTTATGGAGAAATGGCACTTTCTTTCGCGGCCATGGTGTAATGCGTGAAGGTTTGGTAGATAGCTATGAAGGTCAGTTCAAATACGGCAAATTCCATGGACAGGGTGTTTTTGTCGGCTCTGATGGAGTTAAGTATGAAGGGACATTTATTGATGGCAAATATGATGGAGAAGGAAAACAAGTTTACCCTGATGGCCGACAGTATGTTGGTTTATTTAGGGCTGGCCATTATGAGGGCCTTGGGATTATGCTCATGGCCGACGGTGCCCGATTCGAAGGAAGATTTTATGATGGTAAATTTCATGGACACGGTGTTCTGACCAGGCTTGATGGAAGTAGTTATACTGGAGATTTTAAAGAGGGCTTTTTTGAAGGGCATGGCGTAATGAAATTTGCTGATGGAAGTGAATACAGTGGGAAATATACTGCCGGAAAGATGAATGGTTATGGAATATTAAAATCTAAAGACGGTGATCGGTTGGAAGGTGAGTTTGTAGACGATCTGTTCTTGGAGAATTCGGATCAGAAAAAAATATTGCCTGAGGACTTTATTACGTATGATGGTGTGAAAAAAATGGATGAACCTCAGTCTCTTTAAAAGTGATAGCACCTGTGAAGAAAATTCAACTGATACTAATAGTATCCCTTATGATAACTCATCTAGCAGCATTTGCCGCTGTCAAGAAAGATGAATCATCTCACATGGCAAAAATTCTTCCTCGTAGCGGACAGGCCTCTTGTTTTGATGGAGATGGCAATCTTGTCGATTTTGCAGGGTCTGGGCAAGATGGTGAATTTCAACGGGGGGTGGTTTGGCAAAATCCCCGCTTTACAGCCAATGATGATGGAACAGTTACAGATACTCTCACGGGCTTGATGTGGCTCAAGGACTCTGCTTGTTTAGGAAAATTGCCTTGGAGCGTGGCTCTTGGAAAGATTAAATCTTTAAATGAACAGGATGTAACTGATTGCAAGGAGTACTCTGCAAAATTTAACGACTGGTTCTTGCCGAATATCAATCAGCTTAGTTCTTTATTGAACTTTGAAGAACAAGTGTATTCTGATTATTTAAAAATTCAGGGTGTCGCAGTTTCTGCCGATCAATACTGGTCATCAACCAGTTATCAGAACTTACTTAATGCCTGGTCTGTTGATTTCAATACAGGCAGCATCTCTTTTCAGAACAAAATGAAGCAGCATCATCTTGTAGCTGCTCGTGTCCATGATCTATCTAAGAATACAATTCTGGGCAGCGGTCAAGTTCAATCTTTGATGGTCGGTGACGATGGAGAGCTGAAATATGGATTAAACGTTGGCCAAGGCCGTTTTGTAAACAATAGCGACGGAACCACAACCGATACCCTCACAGGATTGATGTGGTTGCAAGAAGTTGACTGTTTGGGAAAGAAAAATTGGCAGAGCGCAATTTCTGCTGTGGCAGATTTTAATAGTGGAAAAGAGAAAAATTGTCAGACCTATAAAGCAAGTTACCAAGATTGGTTTTTGCCAAACCAAGTTGAATTGCGGAGCCTTATTAATTATTCAAAGGATTACCCAGCTTTAGATTCCCCAGAAATTATAAGTGCTATTTCCGGTCAATTATGGAGTAGCACATCCTATACTGCCCACTCAAAACAGGCATTCTCTCTGGACCTTGGGACTGGCGTAATGCAAGGGATCAACAAGGGTCATGAAATACATGTTGTTCCAGCCCGATATGTAATTCCAGAAAAATTTGCAGAGAGAACAGAGTCACTCAGAGATGCAAACATTAATGTTTCTGCCAAGTATTTATTACATGTTGATCCAGAGTTGCGTAAGGAAATGCTGTGGCCGCCTGAGCCAAGATTCTTGCCAAATGGTGACGGGACCATTCTTGATATCGTGACCGGCATTAACTGGCTTTCAGATGCCAATTGCTTTGGTAAGATCAGTTGGGAGGATGCTCGATTTTCTGTTATTAATTTAAATCGAGAGCCCAGCCAGTATAGTTGTTTAGAAGAACTGGCAGAGTTTGGTGATTGGCAAATGCCTACAGAAGATGAACTTACGGATCTTCTTGGCCAGCAAGAAGATGATTCTGCCATATGGCTAACTGAACAGGGAGTTAAGAACGTACAGGATGGCGGTGATTACTGGACTGTAACGGAGACCCCTTTGAACCTGTATTTTGCTCATGTTGTAAATCTTAAGCATGGTGGTGTTAGGAATTATCCCAAATCATTACGGTTTTACCTTTGGCCGCACCGAGCTCTTGTAGAAAGTCCAGACCGACAACCTTTGTTAACCATGTCAATAAATGGAGTGGACAGCTCAGTTCAATTGACAACAGGGACTGCCATATCCATCATGGTAAATTTACATAGTTATGCTTTGCGAAACGCGGCAGACTTTTGGTTTTGGTATGAAACTCCGGCCGGTGATCGGTTATGGATGACCCCAATACGAACATGGCAAGATGAGGTGAATACAGTCTTCCAGGGGGATTTGTTTAACCTGTCTAATTATGAAATTTTTAAAAGCAGTCAGAATAATCTTGCTCCTGGTGAGTATACTTTCCATTTTGCAGTGGATTTGAATCAGGATGGGAAACTTGATGAATTACGCCATGAAGCCACGGTGGCGGTCAGCATTCAATAATCGTAATTATTCAGCGTATACCTAGGAATAACTATAACCACCGAATCGGAACAGTTCAGCATCTGCCTCATATACAAGGAATTAGGTCTGTGCGCTATACATCTGTATGTAAACAGGCCTATGACGCAGTAGATGTGGTGATGCTGAACTGTTACCAATAATCATATGAAACAAAGGTCTTGTCACAAATATTCCTCCCCCTTCCTTATTTTTATTATCTGAAGCTTGTATATGTTCCACTCTTTAGCCACTTTGTCAGGTTGTGTGCTAAGATCAGATTCTTACCATTAATTGTATTATTTACTAAGATATCAGCATCGGCAAAGATAACGAAATGCCCATGCCCAATCTGTCCGGTAACAATTACGCTAAATGCCTGTTTGGCATCACCCATTTCTAAAGTTTGATTATTGTTAAGGTCAACCCAGGCTGTTTGGCTGGTTCTGGCAATTCTATTAGCTGCCAAACGGGGTTGTAATGCAAATGATCCATTGATATTGATTGATGAAAGATCTGTGGTTAATGGATGGGGAATTAGATTTGTAACAAAGAAGCTTGTTGTAGGTGCGTTTGGCAAGGTGTTTTGTTGTTCTCTGATAAGATCATTGGATATTGCAATGTCAATTCTGGCCAATAATTTTGCAAGAGGTTGTGCTTGATCAATCAATATGCAGAGTTGACCTCCTTCAACGAGGTATTGTTTGATAGCCTTAATTTCTTGCTGTGCAAGGGGTTGGGTTGGAGAAGCTATAACCAGGGTGGAAACATTGGTCAGTTGTTCAGAGGTAAGAGCGCTCGTTGAGGATTTTACAGAAAATCCTTTATTAATAAATTGAGCGGCAAGTTTTGATAGTCCAAATTCAGATCTGTTATCAACTAGTGAGAGATTGCCGTGGGCCTGATCAAAGAGGACTATAGGAGGAGGCAGGGGGGGGCGTGTGCACGAAGTAAGTATAAGGAGTGTTGAAAGAATAAGTATTCTTGCCATATAAAACTCTACACGAAAATATAAAAAATTATTCTGAAGGGCCATTGATGGGTAAGGTAATTGTAAAAGTTGTGCCTTTTTCGGAAGTATTTGTTACTTCGATATTGCCTTGATGACGTTTGATAATACCATAACTGACTGAAAGTCCTAAACCTGTACCTTCCACAGCGGGTTTAGTAGAAAAGAAAGGCTCAAAGATGTAAACTGAGTCTTCTTCCCGAATTCCATTGCCAGTATCTTGAATATGGAAAAGAATTTTATTATCAAAATGCTCTGTTCTGAGTGTGATTACACCATTTTCTTCAACGGCATCCTCAGCATTTTTTAGGCAATTAAGGAGTACCTGTTTTATCTGGTCCTCTATTGCAAAAATTTCTGGAAAGTCTTCTGCGAAATCTTTAATGATCTCAATCTTCTTACTTTTAAAATCTTTTCTGCAAAAGAGCAGCATGTCTTCTATTGCTTTGTGGAGATCCAGAGGGGCAACTGTGCCAGTTGTTGGTCTGTTGAAGTTTTGTAAGTTGCTGATCAAATCCTTTACTCGTTGGCATTCCTGTATTGCAAGTTCTAATAGTTCAGAATCAGTTTGGTCAAGAGTTGTTGTTTTGATCAATCCTTTTAGGAAATTGCGTATGCCAATAATAGGGTTACCAAATTCATGTGCAATAGAAGCTGCAAGTTTTCCGACTGCACTAAGTTTTTCAGCATGAAGTAATTGTTCATATGTTTTTTTAAGTTGAAGAGTTCTTTCTTGAACCTTACCTTCGAGAACATCTTGATATTCAAGTATTTCTTTTTCCATGAGCTTTCGATCTGTGATGTCCTGCAAGGTTTCAATGGCGCCAATAATCTCACCGGCTCTATTGCGGAGGGGAGCTGCTGTAAAAAAAAGCCATTTTGCCTTTCCGTCAAGTTCAAAAAAATCCTCAACTTCATAGGAGTCTTCTAGCAGTGATGTGCGATTATATTTATTAGTATAGAGGCTGCTGATTTTTTCTTCAGATGCTTGGTCAAGAATTAAATCCGCCATGGTCGGTCGATTATGAGTATAAAAGGCTTTCCATTGCTCAGTTGTACCGACAGCATTTGAACTATATATGCCGGTTAGGGTCTCCAAAGCCTTGTTCCAGTGAGTAATACGATGTTTTTTGTCGATAACAAAAGTAGGTATTGAATTGCCGTGAATTATCTGAGTTAAGCGTTCTTGTGTTTCAAGCAAAGCCTCTTCTGCCTGCTTGCGTTCTGCAACTTCTCGGGCTAACAGAGCATTGGCCTCAATATGGTTAGTTTCATTAAAAAAATGGTCTTCAAGCATCTGCCGGGTTTTTTTTAATTCAAGATCAGGAAAGATTTGATCTGATATGTCTGAGACAAGGAGAGACCAACCTTGTGTCTTTTCAGATACAATAACCGGTGAAAAGTTAAGATTGAACTGGCGAGGGTCAGGGTTTGATTCATCTGTGGTTAATAAATAGCCTCCTTGACAGTGGTGACCAGACATGGCCTGCTTTGCTAGTTCAAGCCACGTATTATGTAAGGGAGCGGAAAGAAGCTCAAAAAAATCCATTCCTTCAATTATTTGATCTGGATGAATATTTAAGAAAAATGATTGGAAAGTAGTGTTGAAAAATTTTATCTGGCCATCGGCTCCGCAGCAGAGAATTGGTTCTTTCCGACCCATTAATAATCCATCTAGTAGTGTTTTCATCATCAACTCATTGAAATATTGTTTTGGATCATAAATGATCCTTGGCTAGCCATAGCCCGCAGTCACGAACGTTGTTTGGATTTTAACCCAACCGTATGGTTTTGTTAAAAAAAATACAGCAAACATAATGGTCTTAAAGTTACAGCTTGTGAAATATACGGACTGGATACGATGTGTAGTAAATTATTGAATGAAATATTTGCTGTCATAAGATTAGATTTGGGTTGATAGAGAAGATCTGTATCTGCTTGTGTGAATGCCCAAATAATAGAGTTATCAGGTTTTTTAAAAATGTAAACAGCTAATCTGAGTAACGAGGTGGCATCACAAAAAAAACAATAAAAAAAGGGTTATCAGTTAAATCTGATAACCCTTTTTTGCTACGTGTGTATTAGCAATGTTTAATATTTTGCCAAAAGTACATAGTCGGCAAAAGTGATTTCAACAAGGCTATTTTTTCATTCTGCCCTGAACATCATGGGCAATGCCGTGACAACCACCACATTTTCCGTCGAACTGTTTGAGCATCACTTCACCATGTGGAACACCATGGCATCTTTGGCATTGTGGAATTTCGCCATGTTTTGGATGGCAGAGTGTACAAGTTTGTTTTGTATGGCGTGTATTGCTAGCCATTAACGTATCATATACGTCGGTATGGCAACCACCACAAGACTCCTTGGGTTCAGTCTGACTAAAAGTAATGTTCATTGGTTCATGTGGATTGTTATGACAACGTAAACAATCTTGGGTAGCCAAATTTTTGCGATGGCCATCATTGTCATGACATTGTGAACAATCTGGAATCTTACCATGTGTGTCATGACAGCTAGCGCAAGTGACTTCCGTATTGTGCAGGGAGTTTGCCGCGCGCACTGTTTTGAGGACACGCTCATGTGATGGATTCTTATGGCATGGTGCACAGAATTTTTGTGGAGTGTCCTCGGCATATTTAATCTGCATTGGACTGTGTACAGGATGGCATCCAAGGCAAACAGAAGGCTCGACACCTGTTAAGTGATACGGCTCGCCGCCATCTTCACTATGGCAATCAAAACAGCTAGGGATCTTGCCATGAGTTGTATGGCAGTCTGTACAAGCTAGGTCAGTATGCTTGCTTGGAAATTGCTGCAGCTCACTTGGTGGCCCTGAGTGGCAATTAACACACATGTCAGCAGTGACATCAGGGATATTCAGCGGGCTATGCGCATTGGAGTGACAATTGCTACAAACCTGTACAATTTCTTTATTGCCATGCGGATAGCCATGGCAGTCCTGACATACTGGGATGGCATCTTTGTATTCAACTTTTCCTGGAGCATATGAGTGATAAACCTCATGGCAGAAAGTACACTCTTTCTGGTGTCGTTTTCCTTGATCCTTTAAAAGGTTAAACACTCCAATATGACATTGCGCACACTGCTCAAGGGCAAGCGGCTTGATGTCCTTTTGGTAAAGGGCCGATTGGGCCGGTACTTTTTTGATCTTGTCGGTTAAGTGGACTTTGCCGGTTTTTGCCTGGCTTGTACTGCTAAAAGCCATGATAGCAATTAGCAGACAGGCTAGTACCAGATACAGGCCTTTTGATTTTCTCCTCTCTTTCATGTTTCCCCTCACTTCTATTGTTTTTTAAAAAATAAGTTAATTGGTCTCCATTTAAAAAATTAGGTCATGTGGGTTTCGGTGACATTTTAAACAGTCACTGTTGAAAGGTTTCAACATGGATGAGGAGTGAGGGCTATCATGGCAATCACTACAATTTGGTACTGTCGGATGGTTTGTTTTGTGGCAGTATGCACAGTTTAATTCGTTATGCTTGGATTTGTTGTTGCTGAGCAGTTGATAGAGCTCTCCATGACAGGAGCCACAGTATTTCGAAGGAGTATCGTCAGCATATTTTATATTCAGAGGACTATGAGGTTGGTGACATCGTAAACAGTCTTCATAAGCCATAAATTCAGCATGTGGTTCATGGCAAGTCAGACATTTATGAATTCTTTTATGCTTTGTTGGGTGACATAAGGTACAATTTTGCTCGGCATGCATGCTTGGAAAGGCTTTGAATTCTTCACCTTTATCACCATGACAAGTCTTGCATCCTGTGCTTACAATAGGTACATCGTCAACAGTAATGTCAAGTGGAGTGTGTGGATTGCGGTGGCAACTCAGGCAGTTTTCAAGCTTGAAATGCTCTCTTTCGCTGGACTCATGACACATTGAGCATTGTGGAATGGTCTCTGTGCCGAGAGGTAAATGCTCTAAATGGCATTCAAGACAGGCCACTTCGGTTTTATGCTTGCCGCCATTTCTTTTAACATCTGCGGGCTGACTGTTGTGACATTTGGTACAATCTGTATTCTGTAATTCAGAATTAGACTCAGCAGCAAGCAGGTCTTTCTCGGCAGTACCTTCCTTTTGAACATCTGTCGTTGCCTTGGCAGGCGCCATTTCACTTGTTTTTGCAGGCTGAGGTTGCACACATCCCCATAGTACAAAAGTTGCGGCGCTGATTAGAAATACTTTGCTAATTTTTTTTAAAAATGCACTGTTCCCTGACATTCTTTTCTCCTAACTCTCCAATTTAGACATCTTTTAATTCAAATTTAAAAATTGATTTTTTCTAACATACCTTCTCTGCTATCGCAAGGTAAAAGTATGATATTTCGGGTGATTGAATTAGGACTTTCGGCTTCCAGTCATTTGGTCTACAACTGCTGTAAATTCTTCGATATCAATAGGTTTACCAAGAAAAATAACACCATCTTCAGCAAGAATTTTATCGCTTATAATGTTGTCGGTATAACCACTTATAAAAATGACTTTCAGGCTGGGTTTGTTTTTACGGATAATGTCAAAAATTTCTTTGCCATTTCGATGGGGAAGAACAACATCCAAAATAGCCAATCCAATCTGGTTCCGGTTGTCGAGAAAAAGACTGATTGCTTTTTTACCATCTTCTGCTGAAATTACTTTGTATCCGGCACGTTCAAGCGGGATGCTAAGTGATTTTCTAATCAGTTCATCGTCGTCAGCTAAAAGGATTGTAGGTTTGTCCAAATCGGTGGTCTGCTGCTCATTGGTATCAATGATTGGTGTTGTTTCGATACTTGGTGAAGATTGAGGGATGGGGAGTGATGAATGTGCATCCTGGCTGGGGTCAGGTTCTGTGGCGGGTAGAAATATTGTAAAAGTAGTCCTTTGTCCAATGGTACTTGACACATCAATATAGCCTTTGTGTTGTTGGATAATAGTGTGGATTATGGCAAGGCCGAGACCGGTACCTTTGGCAGAACTTTTTGTTGTGAAGAATGGTTCGCATACCTTTTTGATGTTTTGCGGATCAATGCCGTTGCCGGTGTCGGAAACCGATAGGGTCATATATTGGCCAGGGGGTATTTCTTCAATACTTCCATCAATAAGTGAATTTAACTTGGTGAGTTGGCTAGAAATGGTGATGGTGCCACCGGTTTTCATTGCATCACGGGCATTGGTGCATAGGTTGATAAGAATTTGTTCAATTTGATGTGGATCGGCTGCGATATCCCAATCATCTTCTGAAGTTTGAAAGACATAGTTTGTGTCTTCATCAACAAGAGTTCGCAAAATGTCAGAAATATTACTGATGATAGCATTAATTTTAGTTTTTTGAGGTTTTACAATCTGTCGTTTGCCAAAGGATAAAAGGTTAGAGGTAAGGTTTTTACCAAGTTTTGCGGCAATTTTTATATACTTGACATAATCTGCAGCGGTGCTGTTGCTATTTTTCAGTTCATCAGTAAGCAGGTGGGTGAAGGTGTTGATAGAGCTGAGCACATTGTTGAAATCATGAGCGATGCCACCGGCAAACTGGCCTAGACACTCAAGTTGATTTGAGCGCATAAGGCGTTCTTCGAGGTCTTTATGTTCTGTGACATCTATACTGCTTCCACGTCGTCCTAAGAATTCTCCATTAATATTAATTGGACTACAGGAGTGAGAAAACCAACGGACTTGGCCATCTTTACGAATTATTCGAAAATCTAAGCCTTCCTGGTCTTTGGAATCAATGTGGTCAATATGCTGCGTGTAGACATCAGCATCATCTGGGTGAATGATAGTTTGCAAGAGTTCCGGTTGTTCAAGAAACTCCTCTCGACTATAACCAGTAAGGGGTAAACAGGAAGGAGAGATGAAGGCTATTTGGTAATCTGCAGTTATCCAGTATTCGAAATTATGGGCAAACTCTGAAACGATTCTGAATTTTTTTTCACTTTCCAATAGGGCGATTCTATTTTTATTAAAAGTACTGGAAAATTTGATAATGGTCAGGCACCCTAGGAGCCATAAAAGCAAATGTGTTAGAACCACTGTCCGCTTTGCTTTGATTTCTGTTTGATAATATGGTTGCATGGGAATTGCCACACTCATGGCGCCGCGAACAGTCCCTATTGGATAGTCTGTAGGGGTATGACATTTCATACAACCTTGATCAATGACATATGGTTTAATCAGGCGCAGGTATGGAGCATTGTTAATAGTATCAACAGTGCTGGCCTCTTTCTGGAGACCTTTTTTTAAATTGATAAGGGCTTGTTCTTCCCATGGGTCTGGTTTGTCGTAGGGATCTTGAGTAGTTTGGTAACTGAGGCTCACTGAGTGACTGATAGGTGAAAGGCCAGGCGCATCTTTGTGGAGAACATCATATGCCTGGCGGGTCATTTGAAAGGGGTCGATCATGGAAAAGGCAATACTCTGGTCATCCTTATCCAGGTTAAAGATCAGGTGGGGGTTGTCCTTGTTTTTATTTGTAATCTTGTTATATATGCCGCCATGCATTGTGCTCCATTTGCGGTAGGCTATATTGTGTCTGTAGATGGTACTTGCTTCAATTTGTGCTTTGGCAATAGTGCCAATATGGTTTTGGTAGAGATTCCATGCGATTGAGGCAGTGAACAGAAAGGTCCACACGCTGAGCAGGATGACAAGGAAATGTCTGGTTAAAAAATCACGGGTACGAATTGAAAAGCTCATAACTTTATTATATTCAGAGGAGCGTATTGGGCAAGATTCATCATATGTAATCTGCGATACAATGGATGGTAGATGTTGTCAAGGGGAAACGGGATTCTTTAATTAAGTAACTTGCGGTAATTAATATGCTTTTAAGGATTAGTCCGCATATTTCACGAACAAATTGCTTAGTTTAACTCAATTGATTGTTTTTGTGATAAAAAAAAGCATTTTGGGGCTCTCTATACGCTTACAGTTTCTACCAGTGGTCTCGCTGTTACACGACGGGTGTCTGAAAAATAGTTTTTTCAAAGCTGTTCGCTCTTCGAGCAAGGCTATACGGCGCCTCGTCTTGTGAAATTTCCGGACTAGTCTTAATAAGTTGAGGCATAATATGGCACATTTTAAACATTTAATTTTGTTTGTATTCTTTCTTTTGTTCTTCATGCTTGGGGCAGGCGGAGTAATTTCTGCGACTGCAGATGATAATTTGAATGGCACTGTTGTGGAGACGATGAATAGCGCTGGGTATACCTATGTACAGATTGAAAATAAAGAAGGGATGCAATGGGTTGCTATTCCGCAAGCCTTGGTCAGAGTAGGCGATAAAATTACTTTTCATTCTGGTATGCAAATGGGTTCCTATACGAGTCCCACTTTGGGGCGGACGTTTTCAAAAATATTATTTTCTTCAGGTATTGTTAACCTCCAGAGGCCATTAGGCGGCAAGGGGGATATTGGCATTGAGGTTGATAAGAAGATTGAACTTGTTATGGCAACAGGGCCTGGTGCTTATCGTATAGCTGATTTGTTTTCAGAAAAAAAGACGTTGTCTGGAAAAAATATTGCGGTGAGAGGAAAGATTTTTAAAGTATCGAAGTTTCAGGGAAAGAATTGGCTGCGAATTAAAGATGGTACCGGGAGTCGTAAAAGAGGAAACCATCAGATAGTAGCCATAAGCGACCAAGATGCACAAGTTGATGAAATTGTTACTTTGCGCGGCATTTTGATTGCAGACCGATCCTATGGGGCATTGACCTATGAGTTGTTGATTGATCAGACCATACTGGAGAGAGATTCTAAATGAAACTGATGATTACCTTAATTGGCTTAGTGCTTGTTCTTGAAGGGTTGCCCTATGTAGCTTTCCCTGAAGCAATGCAAGATTGGCTAAAACAGTTGGTTGGCATGGAACCACGAATGTTACGAATCATGGGTGCAGTAGCCATTGTGGTAGGTCTTGTCTTGTGTTTTATCACCCAGAGAACTGGGTTGTTTAATTAGTTATGGGTACTATCTTTGATATTGATTCGTATGATTATCATCTGCCTGAAGAGCAAATTGCCCAAACTCCTGCTGGCCGTAGAGATGGGTCACGTTTGCTCTGTGTTGATTGTGGCGATGGTGAGATCCAGGATTCACAATTTGCAAAGCTGACTGAACTCATTTCAGCCGAGGATGTTCTGGTGGTTAATGACACCAGGGTTTTTCCTGCCAGGCTGCTTGGCAAAAAGGAGTCTGGCGGCAAGGCTGAGTTGTTGCTATTGCATTATCCTCATGCTTGTTCTGAGCAAAGTTCTGCGCAAGAGAAAGGCTTTGCTGGTAAAGCGGAAGTGGAAGGCTTAGTGAAAAGTTCAAGGCGACCGCAATTAGGCAGCAGGCTGATCTTCGGAAGTGATCTTGAGGCGTATGTTTTGGAAGTGGGAAGAGATGGATCTGTTCGGGTTGAATTGAGCTGGCAGGGCAATCTTGATGTTGTTCTGAATAAGTACGGACAGATGCCATTGCCGCCATATATTCATAGAGATGATGGAGGAGAAGACCAAGATCGACTGCGATATCAGACCGTATATGCCCGGGAAACTGGGGCCATTGCTGCTCCCACCGCTGGCCTGCATTTTAGCGATTCGCTTATGGCATCAATCAAAAAGAAAGGGTGTCGAATTGTTGGTATTACATTGCATGTGGGATATGGAACATTTGCCCCAGTGAGGGTTTCAGATATTCGAGAGCATAAAATCCACTCAGAATATGTTGAGGTGTCAGCCGAAACTGCAACTGCCATTGCCACGTCAAAGTCAAATGGAGGAAGGGTCTGGGCCGTGGGAACGACATCGGCCCGAGCTCTGGAGTTTGCAGCTAATGATACTGGTGGAGTTGCTGCTAAAACTGGACCCTGTACATTGTATATTTATCCTGGTTATGAATATAAGATTGTTGATAACCTTATTACTAACTTTCATTTGCCCAAATCATCTCTTCTGTTTATGGTCAGTGCCTTTGCAGGATATGAGCTTGTAATGCGTTCATATCAGCAAGCTTTAGCACTTGGATACAGGTTTTACAGCTATGGTGATGCAATGGCTCTTATTCGGAAATAAAAAGAGATAAATAAAGTAAAACTAATTATCCTAACCCAGATAAACTGGAAATAAATTAAGGCCCTGGATAAGTACCTTAACATTAGGCCCTAAGTTGTTAAAATTAAACTGCTTATTTAAAGTCTTGCCATAAATAACACGAAAATTACTGATAAGGTACTAAATATGGCAGTTGAAAGCGTAGCGAAAACGGCTTGCAAACGCCGGGGTCAGAATTATATCTCTTAATCCACTTATAGTATCAAATGTTACGGTTATGCGTTACAGGATGACCCTGCAGCTTTAGCCTTTGGGCAGGATGTGGCAGGAGAGCTACTGTCAGTGGATGATTTGGCAGGGCAAGAGTCGCCATTTGATTTGCTGGCTCCATTTTTAGATGATCCTGTATAGCCATCTGCGTACCATCCCCCGCCTTTTAGTTGGAAAGAACTCATGGAAATCAGTTTTTTTAATGGACCAGAACAAGAACTACAGGTGCTCAATGGAGCATCGGATATACTTTGGCAAACTTCAATAATGTCATGGCACTCTTCACACTCATACTCATAAATAGGCATTTCTTACTCCTTAACTTCTTTTTGATACTGTAAAGCTAAAAAACTTGTTAGTTCTTTGGTTTATTGGAAAAATATCAGCAATTAGCGATACGATTTGTAAACCGTAATTTAATGACAGTTTATGATTCTGTCAATGGTCAGAGTTATAATTAACCAGTAAAAGTTCATCTAATATTTGATGATTGTTTTTAATAATTAATATCTACGAAGGTGGCAACTTGATTATCGCATCTGTTTTCAGGTAGAATAGAATCAAACATGTATTATTGTTTTTATAATGCCTTATTAGATTATTTAAGGATGAAAATTTATTTTGTAACTATTCAGGTGGTGCCCAAAAATAGCGAAGACCACCGAACTGTAACTTTTAGCACCGCCTCATATACAAGAAAGAGGTCTGTGAGCTATACACCCTGTATGTAAACAGGCCGATGACGCAGTAGATGAGGCGGTGCTGAATAGTTACGTTATTTTTTTAGTTTGGGGTTTCAACAGCACAGAGGAGACACAAAGAAAATGCAACAGATATTAAGTGCTCAAGCCGAGGAAGGCATGGTTTTAGCTCTTGACGTGATGATGGACGAAGACCGGGTGTTATGTGGTAAAGGAACGGTTTTAACTGCCGGATTAATTGATCGTTTGGCTAAAATGGATATTGTAAAAATAACGGTTGAAGGGCATCCTATTCCTTTGCCGGGAGAAAAGTCTTTGAAAGAGGAATT
>PJEL010003133.1_pt1 | contig 14439 bp, 11 predicted proteins | sample 1853271 | NCBI WGS metagenome assembly PJEL01 (sample SAMN08108733, study PRJNA415343) | Invertebrate metagenome, whole genome shotgun sequencing project. | host: Globobulimina | place: Sweden: Gullmar Fjord | collected 2015-08 | reverse complement strand
TTCAGAAAAAAAGCCACATTTTAATTATTTATTTTTAAACAATGATATTTTTTTTTATAAATATGTTTATCCGGCTGTATCATATTTCTGGACAGGCAGCTTTTTTACAGCTTACTGGTATATTACATTTATCATGATAGTTTTTACAATATCTCCAATATTTATTAAATATATAGACCTACCGTTTAAATGGCAGTTGTTTTTATTATTCATATTTTTATTTATATCAATTGTCATTCACCGACCCATTAGAAATTTTAATGCTTTTCAATCAGTTTGTTATTTTACTCCCGTTTTTTTATTTGGTATTCTTTCTTCAATAAATAAAGAAAAGATTTATGCTAAATTATCCGGTAAAGAGTTATATTTATTACTATTGGTGATAGTATTGTCCGTCATACAAATAGTATTTTTAGAAACTGATCGCAATTTTCAGAAATCTTTTTTTTCTGTAACGGTACCGGATATTTATATAATTCAAAAAATGATTTTATCTGTTTTTTTTATGGTATTATTAAAACGTTTCGAAGAGACAAATATGTTCATTCTTAACAAAATAGCTACTTCGAGTTTTGCATTGTTTTTTATCCATCCAATTGTAATATTTATAGTAGAAAATTCTCATTATCAAATACCAACATGTAATTTAGGATTTATTTCCTGGATATTTTGTATATTTTTTGTTGTGTTGATTTCATTTTCAGTTGCACAAATTTTAAAAATTTTTTTAGGGAAATATAGTAGATTAGTTATTGGTTGGTAGAAGTTATATATTGCTTAAGAATGTAAATTAAATATAGTGACCAAAGTTATTTCATATTTATTTGATCGTTTTTTTAAAAGTTGAAAAAATAGCAAGCTTATTTGATGTTTTTAAAATAATAGGTGTTCGGGCGCATCTATCCTTTTTAACCTGAATGACATTGCAATATTATACTCCCTTTTTATAAATTGTAAGGAATTGTCTTAACATGGAGTCGATTGTTTTTTAATCATATCATGAAATCTTGCTCTTTCGGCTCCATTGAGATGGCTTTAATTCGTTCAATCTCGAATTCAATTAATTTAGCGCTAATATTGTCTTTACGCATAATGCCGTCCTTAATATTATTTACTACAAGGAACTCTCTGTTGGGCCGCTCAGTATATCCTTTATCAGCGAATACTTTTTAAATTTTTTCAGGTGTATGCAGACTTTATGAAACAACATAGGGTAAATATTTTGAGTCATAGTGAGATGCTGGCGTTTGACGTGTTGAAAGATCAATCTATTATCTGTATCAACGGCAGCATGGTCATTTAGACCAGAATGAGGTTTATCGTTTTTAACTGTCCAATCATATTGGAAATCACTGGAGAATTTGTTGTTTTTACTGTGTTATTCAACATTCTTTTTAAGTTCCTCGATCTTGTTTGTCGGAAGCGGTTTGTTGGCAGATTTAACAAGCATCGCATCAACAGTAACACCATTATTAACGGTAATACCTTGTTGGTTAAATTGTTCCAAAAGAAGACTGTTAATTTTAATATTATGATAATAATGCTTTCTCTAAATAATAATAAATAATGATAAAAAAAAGAATTCTCATAATATGCAAAGGCCACCGTAATGTAGCGGGAGCTCAATTATATTTAAAACAAATATCATTGTTGTTTTCTCCAAGTGAATATGATTTGCATTTTGCTTTTCACAAAAATGATGGGACCAGGTTTTTTGATGAAATATCTGTGGTTAGTAATGTTACTTTTTGGGAATATGACTGGCGTCATATGTCAACAAGTAAATCATTAATATTTGGATACAAACTTTTTCGGAAAATAAAACCTGATTATATCATTTTTAATAGTTCTGAAGATGAAATTCTGGGAACTGTCTGGGCTGCTTTTTTGAGCAGGATACCCCATAAATTAATGGTTGTTCATTGGGCACAGTCTTCAAACAGTTTACGATTGTTTAAAAGAAAAAAAAGGTTTCCTATACCAGTACCAAGCAGGTACTCCTTTAAAATCAGAATTATAAGGTCAATTAGTTTTCAAATCCTCGATAAAATTATCTTTGTTAATAAAATAACCAGACAAGCATATCTTAAATTGTATAAAGTTTCGCCAAAAAAATGCATAACTATTTATAATGGGATTGATACTACTAAATTTTCCGGTGAAGATGGTCAAAGAAAGAATACTCGTGAGAAGCTTGGACTTGATGAGAATGATTGCATGGTCTTCGCTTCAGGGAATTTAACGGAAGTAAAAGGTCATCGATATCTTGTTTCAGCAATAAAGATGCTTGTTGAAAAAGGGTATAGTATTAAATGTTATATTGCTGGTCAGGGGGAATTAAAAGAGTCTCTGGAACAGCAGGTAAAAAATCTTGACCTTTCAAAATATGTAAAATTACTGGGATATCGTAATGATATCCCTTTATTGTTAACAGCTACGGATATTTTTTGCATGCCGTCATTAAGTGAGGCTCTTGGGTACAGCCTGATTGAAGCTCTTTCTTCAGGTATTCCGGTTATTGCATCAAATGTCGGTGGTATCCCGGAAGTGGTTGAAGATGGTAAAGAGGGGGTCCTTGTACCACCGATGGATGCTCCTGCATTATGTCAGGCAATTGAAACACTTTTTAGAGATCGGGCATTAAGGAACACTATGTCAATTAAAGGCAAAAAAACTGTAAATAGAAAATTCTCAATTGAAAGGATGCTGGAACAGACAGGCCGTTTGTTTCAAATAGAAATAAATGAATAAAAAAGAGAAAATACTAATTATCGCATACTCGTTTCCACCTATTCCTTTTAGTGGTACCTACAGAATATTACGTTTTTGTAAAGGTATAACTGAGATGGGATATTCCCCTTTTGTTATGACAATAAATATAGATGATAACATACCTAATGACAATAATTTGATGTTAAAGGTTCCAGATTTAGTAAAAATTATTCGCACACCCATTTTTGACCCATGGCGAAAATACCAGAAATGGAAAAAACAAAAACAAGGCAAATCAGGATATAGAGTTATTAATAAAATTATATCCAACCTGCTTCGTTTGATTTCAATTCCGGACCATCAGGTTTTTTGGATACCATTTGCTGTTTATCAAGGGTTGAAGTTAATCAAAAAAAATAAAATAAAAACAGTTATGGTTTCATCACCACCGAATTCTTCTTTAATAATCGGCTTGATATTAAAAATGTTAACAAATATTAAATTTGTAGCCGATTTAAGAGATCCAATAGTTGGTAATGTCGCTCAGGTGCACTTAATACGGCCAAAAGATATGATATCAAGATTTGAGAAAAAAGTATTGGAGTCTCTGGAAAAATTGATTGTCAAAAATGCAGATATTGTTATTACAAATACCCAAACCCATAGCAGGGAAATGAAGGCAAATTACAGGGTGGATAAATTCCCAACTATAAGGAATTCATTTGATGAGGACGATTATAAAGGTCTGCTGCAGGATAAATATAGTAAGCTAACAATTGCTCATACAGGTGCTATGTATGGACGTCGTAATGCTGACATCCTTTTTAATGCAATAAAAAAACTTGAACATGAGCTTAAACCCGAACCTTTGAATTTGCAGGTCTTGTTTGTTGGCAATGTCGATAATAGTGTTTTGCAAGCAATAGAAAATGCTGGTGTGGGGGAATACGTTAAACTGGTTGGCAGGGTTTCACATAAAGAAGCAATTCAATTTATGGTCAAGTCTCACTTGCTTTTGTTGGTAAAGGCCACTGGTGAGGGGAGCTTAGGTCAAATTCCTGCTAAGTATTTTGAATATGTCGGTGCTGGTAACAAAATTATATATATAGGGCCAGGGCAAAGTGAAGTGGCCGGGCTAATCAAAGAGTATAATCAGGGGTATATTTTTGAAGATGATGAAGTGGAGTTAGTTGACTCACTGAAAGCTGAATATAAAAAATACTTAAATGGTGAAAGTGTATCTATTGATCAATGTGATCTTTTCCAATTCGGAAGCAGAAACATGTCAGAAAAGATAATTGAAATATTAAAACAATAATTAGTGGGTTTGGGGTGAGGAATAATTAATGCCTGGAATTTATGGGATTTATAATCGAAGCTTACGTGTTAAAACAAATATGGTAAAAAGTACTTTTGAATCGATGACCAAAGTGCTGCGCCATAAAAAGGAATTTGTACACACTCATGTGGATAAGGAACAAATTATAGCTGGAAAAATTAGTTTTGATGATGACCCAGGCTGTATCTCTCCAGTTTGGAATCAAGATAAATCCATTGTATCATTTCTTGATGGAGCCATTTTTTCTTATAAAACCGAACACGGTACTGAAGAAGTTTACGATGCAAATGATATTCTGCAGAAATTAATGGCTGAATACAGGCAAACAGGTAGGATTGAGAGAGAAAAAATTAACGGTGAATTTAATCTTGTTGTCATAGATATATTCCAAAAAAAGCAGATAATTGTTAATGATAGATGGGGCTTTCGTGAATTATATATATATCAGGATAACGATGTATTTGTTTTTGGTCCGGAAGTTAAGGCATTACTCCAGTATGCAGGCCTGGAAAGGAATCTTGATGAACAGGGGGTAATAGACTTTCTGAATTTCGGATATCCATTGGGTGATAAGACATTGGTAAAGTCTATTTCCCTTATGCCTCCATCATCAACTATTTCAATAAATGAAAATGAAATACATATTGATACCAGTGACTTTAACTATAAAACTACCCTTTCGGCTGAATCATATGATGAGCATGTTGAAACAGCTTATAATCTACTTGACCTTGCTGTTCAAAGGCGTCTACGGAATAGAAAAAACATTGCTGCAACGTTGAGCGGTGGGCTTGATAGTAGGATTATTGCTGGATTAATTGGTAAAAATATTGATAGTTTCGATACATATTCTTTTGGGAGTAGTAAATATTGCAAAGAATATTTGATTGCTGAAAAAGCAGCTAATGCGATACCTGGGTGTAGCAATATACTTGCTTTAACTAAACCTGAAGACATTGTGAAATATGCTGAATGGGCTGTTTGGAGTTCAGATGGAATGATCAATCTTTCTTTATTATGTTGCTTTCTTGGTTCTATGATAGATTCAGTGAGTAATTATGATTTACTTCTTGGGGGCTTTACAGGGGACCTTATACTAGGTGGAAGTTTTACTACAGAGAAGGATATTTACGGTGAAATTTCTGAAAAACAAAAAATCGAACGTTTTAAATTCAGAGTTGGTGGAAGATATTTAAGGCCATATGTAAATAAATTGTTTTCACCGGAATTTGGTGAAAAAATTAATTACTATGCTGAAAAAAGTGTAGTAGAGGAAACTGAAAAACTTGCTAAAAGTAACCTGGATTTTGCGGTTCAGCAGGATTTGTTTGTTATACTGACACGTTGCAGAAGACGATTAAATACGTATCGTGGGCTTGTGGGGCACTCAAGCGTAGAAGAGTTCTATCCATTTTTTGATGATGACTTATTTGATTTTATATACTCGTTACCTCCCGAGTTAAGAATTAATCATAAACTGTATATAGATATTTACAAAAGATATTTTCCTGATCTTGCTAAAATAAAATGGTTTAAAACAGGAGCATCTCTATACGATGAAGAATCGAAATTCTATCATTATAAAAATAAGGTTACTGATAAGGCAAGGTGGCATGTTCGTCGTTTAACTTCAGGGAGAATTAATATTCCGAATTCTAATCTGTATACCCCTCATAATGATTGGTTTAGAACGAATAAGTTACTGCGAAAATTTATTATTGATATATTATTAGACAAAAGAACGATAGAACGTGGGTATTTTACTAAAAAGGGTATACAGTTTTTGATAGACAAGCAGATGGCAGGTTGGGACTGTTTCGAACTTATTGAAAGATTTGTTGTCTTTGAGCTTTGGTGCAGACAGTTTGTTGATGGTGACGATAAACACTATATGTCTGATTTTGATATGGATAGCGGTATTTTTAATAATGGATAACTGAAAAAATAATGGAAAAGACAATAACATTTACTGCATGTGGTGATATCGGTATATACAGGCAGCTTGAAACAAAACTCATTAACGAACATGTTGAAGCTATCCTCGGTGATTCAATAAGTATTTTCAAGGGGGCAGATCTAAGTTTTGCAAATTTGGAAGGGCCGGTTTCAAATACAGGAAAAAGAGAGGGGTTACCCCCGCCATATCCAAGTTTACGTATGCATCCCAAAAGTATTGATTTATTGGCAGAGGGAGGGTTTGATATTGTAAGCCTCGCTAATAATCACATGTTAGATTATGGACCAGATGCGTTACTTGATACAATAGACCGATTAAATTTTTCTAATATTAAACATTTTGGTGCAGGAAAAAACGAAGTTGATGCCTGTGCATTTAAAGTTGTTCACAAGAATGATATTCGAATTGGATTTCTTGGGTATCATGCGGGTGGCGCCGATTCAGATGATGGAAGTCCCGGAGCATGTAAATTTAACTTTAATAAGGCCAAAGTACAAATAAAAGAGTTAAAAAAACTTGTCGATGTTATCGTCATTTCGATGCATTTCGGTTTTGACTATTTTACTTCCCCATCACCTTATCATGTGAAACTTTGTCGAAAACTTATAGATGAGGGGGCTGATTTGATTTTGGGTCATCACCCACATGTTTCTCAGGGGGTGGAAAAGTATAAAAAAGGTTTAATTGCCTATAGTCTTGGCAACTTTGCATTTTATCTTGGTGATAAAGCATCACCGGGAACTAAAGAAGGTTTTATACTTAAAGTAAAGATTGGTAAATCAGGAATTATGGATTATTCCAAGATCCCGTATAAATTAAAAGGCAATTTAGAAATATCGATACTTCAAGGAAGTGAACGCAGTGAAAAATTATGTGAGTATGAAAAATTATCGGAAAAGTTGAAAACAAATTCAATAATTCGAAAAGACTGGTATCAGAATGTTCGAAACTTTTATTTGGGGTATATTTTTTACTATTGGAAATTTGATGTTAAGAAGAATAAAAATGTTTTGGAATATATAAAACGTTTGTTGAAACTTTTAAAACCTTCAGGATCAAGTTCCATTCTTTTGAAGTCATTAATTGTGTTTACATTGAGCGGATTTGCAATTTCACAGGAAGCAAAATTAGTATTATCAAAAATCAATTTAAAATTTAGGTAGTGATTTCGAGATTATGGCTGAAAGAAAAAAAGAAGCAAAAAAAATAACAAAACATTTTTCTGTATATATGTTTGGAACGATACTTAAGAAGATAGTAAGTTTTCTAATGATTCCGATATATACAAGTTATTTGAAACCAGCTGATTACGGAATAATGCAGCTCTTGACATTATCAACTGAAGTAATCGGTATGATTATTAGTGCCGGTATTGCATCTGCCATGTTTAGGTTCTATTTTGAATACAAAAAGGAATCTGATCGTAATGAGGTTATAAGTACAGCAATGTTGACCTTTGCCGCCATGGCATTGACATGCATTGGTGTAATAAGCATATTTTCCGAATTTCTTGCTTTGAAAATATTGGATTCCTCAAATTATTATTATTATTTTTTAATAACTTTTACATCGCTCTGGTTAAATACAAATGTCCAGATGGGGTTTACCTATATCAGGATTCAGGAAAAATCTACTCAGTTTCTTGCATACTCAATGTTTAAGCTGGTATTGTCACTTTCGTTAAATATCTATTTTGTTGCAATACTTCAGATAGGTGTTCTGGGAATTTTGTTAAGTACGTTGATTTCGTCAATTGTATTTACAATCATACTTGTTATCCCAACTCTAATAAAAGTTAAGATTCGTTTTTCAATTAAGAAGTGCAAACAGATGCTAAAGTATGGAGCTCCTCTAATACCAACAAGTCTTGCAGCCTTTGTTGTACATTCTTCAGATAAGTTTTTTATAAAATATTATCTTGGTTTAGCAGAAACCGGTATTTATTCTTTGGGTTACAAATTTGGTAATATACCCAATAACTTTATTGCTGCTCCATTTATGCAAATTTGGGAAGTGAGGTTTTTCAAATCTTATAAAGAAAAAAATGCAGGCAGGCTTTTTGGTCAGATGTTTACTTATCTTTGTTTTATTCTTTGTTTTGCGGGTCTTGGTATAAGTGTTTTAATAAAGGATGCCCTTGTTATTATTTCAGATTCAGCATATTGGAGTGCCTACAAAATAGTGCCGATAATTATTTTATCTTATATTGTATTTAGTTTTCAGTATTTTTTTAACATGGGGATCTATTTTAACAAAAAAACAAGTTATCTGGCCTATATTAATACTTCTAATGCAATTTTAAATGTTACACTTAACTTTTTCCTGATAAAAAATTATGGTCTTTGGGGAGCAGCATTTTCAACATTGATATGCTTTTCATACAAATCAATAATAACTTTTTACATAAGCAACAAGTTATATAAAATTGAAATTGAACTTTTCAGGATTTTTAAATTATTTTTAGCTGCATTTGTAATATATTTGGTCTGCTACCAGATCTCTTTTCCCTCAGTCTATTTAAATTTAATTGTTAAGTGTTTTATTGTTCTATTATTCCCTTTATTGATATATTTAATGCAATTTCTTTCTGTAGATGAAAAGCGGCTACTAAAGGATTTTATTCAACGACGGAAGGCGCATTCTGTTGAATAACTCTTAAAACACGATTTAATAATATAATTTTGATAAAATAGTATGAAACAATTAGTTGAGTTTGATTTTTTAAGAGTTATGGCTATCGGGTATATTATAATGATTCGCCATGCAGATGACTATGCCTCAGATATTTTTTTATCAGGTTTAAATGTGAATTGCACTGTCATATCTCTTGGTATGTTAATTTTTATTTCAGGTTATTTCCTTTCGAAAAACTATCCATCATTGAACCAGTTGACTGAAGTTTCACAATTCATTAAAAAAAGATTTCTTAGAATTTACCCATTGTACATCATTAGCTTAATAATGTTTTTTGTAGTTTTTCAAGAAATGAACATTATAAATTTTGTGTCACATGTTTTTTTAGTTAATTTATTTTTTGGCTACTACAGCCTTACATTATGGTTTGTTTCGTTGATCTGTTTTTATTATTTATTGTATATTGTCATGGCATTTAAGTACAATAATAGGAAATATTATAGAATTGTTGCTGTTCTTTTTAGCATTTTAATCTGTGAGAAAATTGTATTAGGTGTTTTTAATACAAGTTTGGTTTTATATCTCCCTGTATTTTTATTTGGTATCAATTCAGCCAGGTTTGATAAGGATTTTATAAAAAAAATTGAATCACCCTTTTGGATAGCTATCCAGGTTTTAATTTGTTGTGTATTGTTGTGTTTATACTCGTACTGGCCATATAAACTACGTGTTTTGTTTCAATGGGGTTTTACAATTACTTCAATTTATCCTTTATTGTTTTTTGGGAAAAAAATCACTGATTTAATTAATAAGAATAAACTCATAAAGAATCTTAGCTATTCAACTTTTTGTATGTATCTTTTTCATAGGATAATATTCACTTTTGTATTAACTATCTATCAGCCCGGATCAAATTGGAGAACTGTTTTATATCTTTACGCAGTTGGTGTTCCTCTGACATACTTATTGGCATATTCAGTTCAACGAAGTTATGATTATTTAATTGACAGGTACAGTATATTTACATGAAGAATAATTTTTAATGAATGATTGTACTTTTGGAATAATTACGAGATAAAAATGAATATAAAAAAAAAAATAAAACCATTTATTTTTTCAGGTCTATACCATATAAAATTTTTTAAAATATTAAAAGCATACTATAAAAACAAAGTTGTTATATTGATGTATCATCGATTCAGTGGTGGTCATGAGCCTTTTAAAGTTAAGCAAAGTATATTTGAAAATCAGATTAAATTTTTAATTAACAATAAATATAATTTTATTAGTTTAAAGCACTATTCAGAATTTATTAGTGGTGAAAGGCTCGATTGCCCGGAAAATCCGGTTATCATAACTATTGATGATGGTTATAAGGATAACTATGATTATGCTTATCCTGTTTTAAAGAAATATTCTATACCTGCAACAATATTTCTGACGACCGATTTTATTAACAATGGCTGTTGGCTGTGGTTTAATAAATTAAAATTTATACTAAGGAATACCACAAAAAGTCGATTCAAAATTGATATAGATAAGAAACCGGAAACTTTTTATCTGGATAGCTTTATTAAAAGGCATGATGCGCAATTAACAATTTTCAACTATTGTAAAACAATTAATTCGGAAGAAATTGAAAAACTGCTAACATATCTTGCTGATGAACTTAATGTAGATGTACCTGAGGTATCAAACAATGACTTTAAAGCTTTATCCTGGGAGAATATCTATGAAATGCAGAAATATCAGATTGAATTTGGTTCCCATACCTGTACACACCCAATTTTGTCAATGTTGACATCAGATGAACTTTATAGAGAAATTCACACGTCAAAAGAAGAGCTTGAAATAAAATTAGGTACAAACATTGTAAGTTTTTGTTATCCTGTAGGTAAAGAGAATGATATTAACGATATGGTTGTTAGAGAGGTACAAAATGCCGGATACACTTGTGCTGTGACAACTACTCCCGGGGCAAACAAAATTATTAATAAAGAAAATTTTTTGTTAAAGCGTTTGTCTGTTAATACTGACGATAAAGTAAAGTTATCAAGAATTCTTACTAACCTGTAATCAAAAATACCAAGTGAATTTATGCCGAACCCGGAATCAATAAGAATACTTACAGTTATTGCATTTGTTGTGTTGTTAATTGTTGGTATGAAAAGAACAGTTTGGTTGCCTGCTGCGTACATGATTCTGGTGTATTGTAAGATGAGCTCATATTTCCCTGCTTTCGGTGCCATAAAAAGTGAACTCGTTTTTGCAATTCTGATACTTATTCGGCTTCTAATAACAGAAGATATTCAAACAAAGTTTTCTTTATTGGAGAATCCTGTTCACAAATATTTAATCATATTTACCGGATGCGTAATTCTTTCATTTGCATTTGCCTGGGATCGTAGTTATTCATGGGATAATGCAATATATCACTACATTAAGGTATTGATATTATATGTGATGGTTCTTTTAGCCGTTAAAACAAATGAAGATATAAAGCTGTTTGTCTGGTCATTTATTTTGATGTATGTATATCTTGTCTATGAACCTGTTTTTGGGTTTATTTCTGGTTCTGGTGGCAGCCAGCAAATGTATGGTGTAAATTATATTTCACAAACGGGAATACTTGCCGGTCATGTCGGATTGGCAAATAATATGAATCAAATGATTCCGATTGTTTTTTATATTTGCTTAGGCATGGATACAATTAAGAAAAAAGCCTATGTCGGCATTCCGTTGGTTTTATTCGTTATGTGTCTTATTGGAAGTGGTTCCCGTGGTGGTGTGGCTGGATTTTTTATGTTTGGTCTCTGTGTTGTATGGTTTTCCAAGCAAAGAGTAAAGATGGGATTACTTGGATTTTTCTTTTTTATAATACTATTTCTTTTTTCAAATACAATAAGCTCTACAACAAAAAGGATTAACCCGGAATCCGGCCATGGTCGTTTTACCGGCATGACGCACGGGCTAGGGATGTTAACAAGGGGACATGTAATAGGTGTCGGGCCGGGGTGTTTTCTTTTTGCCAGAGGGCGTTACTTTAGCTATACAATGGAATCTCACAATATATACGGCCAGTTAATGGGTGAGTTAGGAATACCGGGTTCCATCGCATGGTTTTTGTTTATTCGACAAATATTTATCAATCTTATTGAGTCGAAAAAGAAGTTAAAGGCTCTTTCTATGGAGAAGAGCTTTTTATATAGTATTTCAATTGGACTGCAGGTTTCATTGATTGTAAGGCTTTTTGTATGTCTTGCTTCGCACAGTCTTTTCTTTTTTTACTGGTATGTTATTGGACCTCTTTCTTTTGTTATTATTAGAAATGTAAAACAACTTGAAAACGATGCTCAAATTGAATTGGGAAAAAAAAGTGAAAAAGCATAAAAAAACTATAGGAATTTTTGGGGGCATGGGGCCTGAAGCAACTGCATTGTTTTTTCGTAAGATCATTTCTAAAACACCCGCAGATAAAGATCAGGACCATATAAAAATAGTCATTTATAACGATCCGGAAGTCCCTGATCGAACAGGTGCAATTGTTGATAATTTTGAAAGCCCGGTTGAAAAAGTATGTGAAGGTCTGGAATTTTTAAAAAAATCTAATGTTGATTTTATAACAATCCCTTGTGTGACCCTACATTATTATTTTGATGATTATAAGAATAGTGTAGATATCCCGGTATTAAATCTTATTCAGGAAACTCTGTTTTTTATACAAAATAATTATCCGGGAGTTAACAATATTGGGGTGCTTGCAACACGAGGAACATATTATGCGCAAATATTTGAAAAAACATTTGTACCTTTAGGTTATAATGTAATTACTCCTGATGAAGCTGGACAAAAATGTGTGATGGATGCAATTTACGGAAAAGAAGGAATAAAAGCTGGTTACACAACGGGAATTTGTAAAGACTCAATTATAACAGTTGCAGAACAGTTAATTGCAAAAGGCGCAGAAATTATCATCGGTGGATGTACTGAAATACCAATAGTGATTTCAAATGGAGACCTTACTGTGCCATTTGTTGATACACTTTCTGTACTGGCAGAATCCGCAGTTACCCTTGCAGGCTTAGAACCAAGACAAGCATAAATAAAAAATACTTTTTAAAGCAACTCCCTACGAGCTATATATTAAAGGAATTCTATGAAGTACTACAATACATTTGTAAAGAATATAACATATCCATTATGGATGTTTAAAGATCGCAGGCTGAATTTATATAAATATTTGTGGGAATACCGTAAATACAATCTTCTATCGTATGAGGAAATTAGAAAACGTCAGAAGAAAAAGCTTGAAGCTATACTTAAACATGCATATCAGCACACCGAATATTACAAAACATTATTTGATGAAAATGGAATATCATTTGCTGACTTAACTGATTCATATGAAGCAATAAGTAAACTCCCGATCCTTTCAAAACTAGATATTGCTGATAATACTGAAAAAATGTTCGCTGACAATTTTTCGAGAGATAAACTGCTGCAGGATAGTACCGGTGGCTCAACAGGTATTCCTCTTGTGTTCTATCGCGATTGGGATTGTATGCAGAAAAGAAGGGCTCAGGAGTTGTTTTTTGATAAGTGGATTGGGTATGAACCTGGAGATAAAGTTGCTTTTTTTGTCGCTGCACGTCATCATCCAGGAGGTGTAAAAAGTATCAAACGCAAATTCAGAAATGCTACGTGTGATAGAGTTCTTGCATTTGATCCATCCAAAACTGATAAAGGATATATGGAAAAGTTTTTAAACGAAATCAGGAAGTTTAAACCTGAGGTCATTAAATGCTTTCCCAATTCGTTATTTATATTTGCAAAATTTTTAAAAGAAAAGGGCGTTTATGATATCAAACCCCGCGCTGTATCATGCACCGGTGAAACTTTACATGACTACCAAAAAGAATTGTTTAAAGAAGTCTTTCAGTGTCCTGTTTTCGAAAAATACGGTTCGTTTGAAGTGGGGGTTGCTGCCTGTGAGTGTTCGGAGCATAATGGTATGCATATTTTTCCTGACGGGGTATATTTTGAATTTGTTAATTCTGATGGAGAATATGCCAAACCAGGAGAACTTGCACAATTAATTGTCACCGATCTGTTTAATTATGGATTTCCACTCATTAGGTATAAAATTGGTGATGTGGGTGTGTTTTCAAAAGAAACATGCCCTTGTGGTTCTCCTCTGCCGATGATATCAAAATTATTTGGTCGTGACAGGGATATATTAATTGATCAGGACAATAATCTTAGACCAGGGTACCTTTTTGTTGAAATTTTTAATAAAAATCATATACCTGGTCAGTTTCAGGTTATACAGAAAGAAAATAAGGATGTTTTGATTAAAATTTCTAAAAATCCAAAATTTAATGATTCACATGAATTGTTAATTATGAAAAAAATGAAAGAGCTTTTAGGTGACAATACCCATATTGAAATTGATTATGTTCATGAAATATTGCGAGAAGCCTCAGGAAAATACCGGTATGTACAATCAATGATTTCACCATTTAAATATTAATTTTATATGAATTGTTGAAATAACTTTTTTGTTTATTCTCTACGTATAAGATTCTGTTCTGTAAGTATATTTAATATTAAAATTAAGTATGAAATTTTTGATGATAATAGTTATCAATCGATGAAGGTTTATTATATTGATAAAAAAAATAATATATAAATTAATCTGTAAAATCAATTTACCATATCTGATCAGGCAATGTTTTTTTAAAAATTCAATAACAATTTTATCATACCATGCCGTCGTTGATGAAAAATTGGAAATTGG
>PJEL010003131.1_pt1 | contig 14445 bp, 14 predicted proteins | sample 1853271 | NCBI WGS metagenome assembly PJEL01 (sample SAMN08108733, study PRJNA415343) | Invertebrate metagenome, whole genome shotgun sequencing project. | host: Globobulimina | place: Sweden: Gullmar Fjord | collected 2015-08 | reverse complement strand
AATGGTTCAAAATAAAATAAAATAAATAAATTCGAGTCAGCATCTCAGCTCAGCTCAACCGCCCCATGTGTACCATTTGCAACAAGGATATATTCTGCTACTACAGCCGTTGGCTTAATGCCTACTCCATTGACATTGCTTGAAGGCATAGAAAACACAAAATGACCAGCTGGTCCACATGTTGAATTTGGGATCTCTTTTGATCGGAGGTATTGGTAATACAATGCGAGTGAGGATACGATTATTCTGAATTCTTAAGAGACGGAATACTAACTACTTAATGCATTTTTTGTGTTCTTTCTTTATCGCTAAGTTGATACCTGTCAAGTTGACGATGTTCTTCTCGATTCTCGTTTGCGGCTTGCTTATGGAATGGATACGTTGCTTTCCTTTTTCAGGTCCTCCTTCTTCTTCTGCCTTCTCCTCTTCAATTTCAGTAGTTTGAGATAGAATTTTAAGGTGGTGGAGGGAATCATAATCAGAAGATTTCTGCTTCAACTGGGAGTGAAGCTGCTCATGCCAGTGTAGCTCTTCTCCGAGACATTCTGGTGTAACAACCAAATGACCCTTCAGCCTATCTTTCCTGTGTGCAATCAAGGAGATGCATGCAGCACGGTTCAACGTAATGTTACTTTGGTATAAACAAACAAGTGTAGGAAGAATATGAAAGGTTTTGCACATCGGCCTAGCTGCACGGTTAAGGTCCATCATTGGGTAGACAATGTGAGTAGATAGTAGACTACCCTATAGTTCTATCGTTCATCATTTAGCAGCATTCTGTTTTACTTATACCGAGCTGGATGTTGTTTGAAGATACCATCCAAAGTCTGTCTACTCCTATCACTGATCATGCACGATGGGATTGATGGCCCAGGCCAACGTTCTGGGTTCATTTCTATGCGTCCCTCTCCCTATGGCATTTATCAAAAAGTAGTTAACAGTTGGAAGAAGAGAGACTACTAATCAGGCTACAACCATGAGATGATGGTTATGGTCAATGGGGTAACTTACCGTATCAACCACTACCAAGGAAGCTGCACCACAGAGATCCACAGCATGTGCCTTGGCCTCTGTAGATGAGAAAACGACAACTTTAGAAACATAATACGATGCATGCTACTGCAGAATACTATGAAAGCGGAGTTTGTAAAAAACACATTCATACCAAATGTACACCCTCCACCTCGACTGACTAAGGCATGGCTGCCTCTGAGATCAGCACAGTTTTCTATTTTCCCACAAGCATCACTCGGGTAAGGCATGACCCACACTAGGGGCTTGGAGTCACACGATAGTGGGTCATTGCCAAATGCAGCCCTTGTGACCTAAGAGTATATGATGTGGCAGCATATCATGCCAGATTTTAGTACAGTGTGGGCAATGCGGCCGGCTGCCTTACTGATATTATAAGTAGTTCCCAAACACAGATGATTTCAAAACGAAAGTAGCAATACCTGTGGCACCCCATCCATCGCCCATCAATTCTTAAACCTTTCAATCATCACTAATAGCAGTTGATCTTAAAAAGTTGATGATTCCTTGCCACACACGTCTATGTGCTCACATTCAGAAATGAAAAAAACGAAAAAGGTTTAGCCCCGTATGCTACAGATCCCACACAGGATGGCCTGGCCAGCAGCTACTTGAACGTGCTGCAACACATACATTGAGAGAAGCAATTAGCAGGCTCCCAACAGTCACATCCAAATGGTGCCAATGATTATCCTTAGCGGTAAATGTAGTGTTCTCATGATTTCTTCTTATTTGTTCAGGTTTACAGTTAGGGTGGTCAATAGGAAGAATGCATGCCAAGCAGCAGCAGCAATGAAAATACAGCAGACTCTATAAGTAGGGGGTTAGGGTTGGCAGCATATCCTAAGTGACTGTGCGCAGTAGACTCTGGGCTAGTAGTATATCAGAGGTCCTTTTGGAGGATCAGATTTCTTCAGATACATTTACACCTATTATGGTGTCATTACTATCTCCGATTCTCATTACACGTCCTGTACATCTCCGAGCACAATCTACATGACCAAGTAAGTATTTTATCTTATTACTTCACTCACTCGGTTGGCAGGGAATTATTTTTTAAACTTCGAGATCTTTTAACGCCATTATTATCAATAGAATTGCTTCGCATGCGAAGTGTCACCCCTTTCCCCTTGGCACGGGCTGATTCCAAAGCTTCGGCTACTGCTGCTTGAAACATTAGCGTCAGTGTCAGGGATTCTAAGTTACGGGCCACATACGGGCTGCTTGGGAAATGATGATGGGTGTGTCAGACAAGCTGCGCTGTCTCCATCACGTTGCCATAGCCAGGCACAAGCCCTACAGCCGCCTTATTATGGTGGTTTGAACATAGGTAGAATAAAAAAGGGGATATCTAGAGTAAACTCTTGGGGGGTATACTGTAACCTTTAATGCTGTAACTCGTGCATGGGATGCCATCAAGTGCAACAATTTCATCACCACGATGGACTCCGCCCTTATATATCCAAATATAGCAACAGCGAATATGTAAGAATAAGAAGAAGAGAGAAGCTAAGCACGAAGCAGAGGTTAAAGCAACCAGCAGTCATGAACTGGATGGGGGGATGGATTTAGGAGTAGTTAGGCATGGCCATCAGCGCTTCAGGATGAGGTGGCTACACCACCACGATATACACGTGACTGGCCAACAATTCGATTAAACTCTTTGCAGCAGCAGTTAGAGATATGCTTAACTACAGGTGGAAGAGCTACGCTAAGCTTTTGGGCCACATTTGTTTGTAAAATTCGAAATAATGACACGAGAGTTGGATAGTAGAAGTAACCTCTTGTGCAATCCATGGCAGACGCCCAAACTCATCCGGCTCAAATCCAGTAACCTGGTGGGGGGTGGGTAATGAGAGCAGTGGGTATTGTGAGAATAAGTTTCAATCTTATTGGGGTTGGGTTAGGGTTAGGGTTGGGGGGTGGAACTGACGAGGAGATTGATGTTGGATAGGGTTTGAGGAAGGGTCTTGACTAAACAATGATCATCCACTGTCAGAGCATGTTTCTTCCTTCTGATATCAGGAATATACTGATAAGTGGCAACAACGTACAACATCTAGCCACCACTGAGTGTGTTGTTATTACTCCAAGGCAGCTTGCACTAAAACCCTACCTTCAATCCAGATCCTAAGCGTATACCAAGTGTCGGACCATTTGCTAGACGATCGAAAGAGATCGGTACGTCATATTCAGCTTTCAAGGCGGCGGCGAACACAGACAAGGATGTCGTCGTTGCTCCCAGAATAATCTCTATAGCCCAGAAAAGATAAAAGTAGTAGCAGTGCTCTGTCATGACTTCAACATCATGGAGAGTAGATGTGTGTATGCACTTGTCACTTGATACATTGATGCACTTGGTGTCGGGCTATCCGCATTGCGCCGACATAGTAACGATTCATTGTATCGTTTTGGTGCAGTACATTGACAGTATTGCCATTGAGCGAAGAAGTCCTAATCCTATTCCTAAATCTAACTCTAAGTCTAACCCTAACCCTAACAATCTAATCCTAACCCTAATACTCTAACCCTAACAACAGTAGTATATATATACATAATCCGGGGAGTGTGTCAATGTTTTCGAGGTTTAAGGGTTTCCATCTCCGATCCGGTGGAGGTGGAGGTATTGGTTTAGCGAATTTGGTGGTTGCAACCTTGGTAGGAACTGCCTCAGGGGTTTATATATTCCTTCCAATATTGGAGAATATCAAGACCCTACATGAGAAGGAGCTGGAACAACAGCTTGTTTGTGATAATGAAATCGAGAGCAAGGATGTATCGAAAGGCGAATGAAGTAGTAGAGAGTAGGGGGAGGTGGTGGTGCAGTGAGACTTAGAGGTTGGTATTATTGGATACCTACCATCTTAGAGAGCTCACACTCACTGTATCTATCCGTTGTGTAGTGCAATGGCAATGTATAATTGAGATAAGGTTGAAATGAGAGTCGTCGATTGTACTAGTTATAAACGTTGAATTGATATTTGGGCAGGGCAGTTGTCAGCTCATTACCCCCCAACAATGAATCAATAAATCTCAAGACTTTTAGTGGATGATATGATGGTAGCATTTTTAATTAGGTTTACGAACGGATGTGCACAGCCAGCCAGCCGTGGACTAATCTCAAGGTGGATTTAAGGTTGCATAGATATGACTTAAGCTGTCCACCGTGTTTACTTGCTCTAAAGTTTCATTAGTTACAACAGATATTCCAATATATTATTACAGGGCTGGCTTTGCCTTACACTCTACGATTGATTTCTATTCAGCTGCATTGCTTTGCTGCCTGCGTTTCCCACACACGGCTATGCTGCTATCTCCCTTTTAGTTTTGCTATTCCTAATAGAATAGCAAATGGAGCTCAAAATAAGTCTTTCTAAAAAGGCAAGGATCTCTGCGTTATTTGTTGTAAGAGACAACCAAACGCTCAAGCCCTTCAGCTCCCAAAAAGTGACGCTCAGACAGGAGAGTCTCATGCCGATACTACATAGGAGAGGGGGGGGGGGGGTAAGCTCGCTATTAAGTTAGCTATGATCAAGGTAGACCAGGTGCAGCAGTTAGTTACGTGAGTAGATAGATGGATGCAATATCTATAGACATAAGTAAGTCAGCCCTTCAACCGCGTACACAAATCCTAAATCATTTGAAGAGCTGCTGTTGCTACGATAATCTTCCTTACCTGAATTCGGATATCAGGGACATTTGTCTGGCGAATGTCATTGCCCTCAGCACTGATATAATAATAATTATAATATAGAGTAGTTAGAGTCATGTTGAGGAGACAGTGCAGTGCATCGACAGACAAACAACCACATTGCATTTCATTACTGAGTGATGGAACCACCAACAAACGTACCCTTGAGACTTGTAGTTTGCACCAATGTAATGCTTCTTGAATCGGTCTTCATACCTACATAGATGTAATAACATTTGGTGGTGGTGTGTGTGTTTATCAGGTAAGTAATGATAAGAGTTACAGAGACAATCAGAGAGCAAAGAGAGGCGCATGCATGCGTACCCACCCGCTTTGCAATACACTGTTGCGGGAAATTTCTGCAACATCCGTTGAAGAGAGTTTCCACAGCTGTAAATCAATCGAAATATCAGCATTACAATCATCAAATCAAACTCAATAAGAAGAAGATACACGCATCAATAGTAGGGTTAGGAATGGGGGGAGGTAAGCAGGGTGCTAAGATGGCTCATTTATATAATGATGTCAGGTCAGGCATGGTGTCAGAAGGGTCAGAACAAAGTGACGAGTACATAAAAGTCTGTCTTGCATGCTTGTTTTCAAGTGCATTGATCACACCTGCTGTGCCACGGAGAATTCCTCAGCCAAAGGATCTGATGATTGGGGAATGGTAAGCAGAGGAAAAACACCAACTAAGTAGTGGGAATATTAATTCTCCTCTTCTTCTAGTACATGTCTGCCCTTCCCCTGTGCCAAGCCAAGCCCTTAAATAAGTTCATCAGCTCTCACTCACTCACTCACTCACCCTTAGTGAAATGGAACTGTAGAGGATCATCACTACTCAATGACACGTTCATTCCTTGCGCAAAGTATCGTGGAAAAGGGTTCTTTTTTATATCAAGGAACAACTTGTTGTTGCTGAGTGGGCTCATTGCTATCCCAATTTGCTTAATGTAGTACTGAAAAACACCATAATGTAATTACACAATTAGAGACATAAAAATATTTTTGGTAATAAATAGAAACATTGGTGGATAAGAGGTGATGGTAATGGTGGTTCATGTTCGATGGGCAGTAGAGGCTCATCACCAGGCTGTAGGTTAGAGAACAGCAGAGCCTTCACTTAATGCTGCGACTAACCAGATACTGAAGACCTGGTGATTTCCTAAGCAGAATTCCATGATTTATGCTATCCGCAATTAGGAATGAAGTACTTAAATGATCAATGTCACCTGTAATGGGGCAGGCATACACGTCGCACGCAATGTTTGAGAAGATACATCAAGATAACCATGTTTGGCGGTATGGGTAGTGGCAGAATGCAAAAACATCAAAACTAAAACTAAAAAGACGAATGAATACCTGCTTCCCCGCAGTGTGGATTATAAGAGAACGTGTTGAGTCCACGGCTTTCTCGAAGTCTAGAGAAAGGCAAGGCATTATTAAACACAACAACTTGTCAGAATGTAATGACATCTGAGGAGGTGGTGGTACATCAATGAACTCTCAACACAATGTACTACTAACCCATACCTGTTAAGGGACATTATATTCGCCCACAAGTAGTAATTGAAGTAGGAATAGGGTGGGTTATTTTCGTGTTGCCACTTGGAAGGAGTAGGAAATTCATGATTCGGTGTCATCTTAGAAAAATTGGGTGTTCATAGTAGCAGTAGCCGCCACAGAATTGGTTTTCAGTTCAGCAGCATATGGAATGGGCAGCTCAGAGCATAGCAATAGATATTATATATCATTAATGTAAAATGATCAGACCACAAGCATATCATAGCATACCGTGATGCTCTCCATACTATGCTCAAGACACACCACCAATGAAACAGGCAATGCAATGCAATGAAACCAGCCGACCATTCAGTCATGGAAAGGTTGGGAGTAAGTTCCTCAAGTGTGAGTGAGATGTGTGTATGTGCACGAGGATGGGGTAGTTCGGGTTATTATTGACTAACCGGCTTTCATCGTCTACAGAGTCAAAGCCAATTAAGGCTTTGAGAAATACATGAAGGGTTACATTTGAAGATGGCCTCACAGAGACCTGTACTCAGAGAAAAGATAATTAGTACGTAAGTCGTCGTACCATCATAGACTGACTGCCGTTGCAAACCCTAACCCAATGTACACCTCTATTGATGTAATTACACTATACTCTAACCCAAAACCCTAACCCTAAGCTACGGTGTGGTGGTTCAACAACAAGAGCGAGATCAGCAGCGAAAACGACATAGCAACAACCTACATCAATGAATGGCGGTAACAGTTGCAGAACAAGAACGTTGCATGGTACATACATACCTCAAAAAGAGGAGCAAAAATACGATCAAGAAAATCCTTCATGGTTGCATTTGTTATTGTCAGAGTGGGCGGACGGGCATGTTATGAGCACATGTGAACTGATTTTCATCACTTCGCATGTGGTATGATATTATTATTCGTTTTCTTTGCTGCAAATTATTACTTGAAAGCAGGCCACCTCTCCAAGTTTCTTGCAGGCATCGTATAGTCTAGGGATCTGAATCATCCATCGTACCTAGCAGCAAACAACACAATACAACCGTAAATCAGCCAAACAGCAGCCACATTACATACAACACATCAGACGATGATCAGAACCAAATGTATAAAGTACTGCTACAAAGAACAATAACCATGTCGCTTTGACCGCCACATGCTGCAGAAAAAAAAGAACAGGTGGTTCTTGCAGACCACCGTGCTGCCCAGCACAAACATACACAAAGTGGCTCTCAAGGAGCTCGAGCTTCGAGCTCTTTATCACACACAATGATAAACAATCCAATCCAATCCAATCTGCCACCACCACTTATTCATTTACAACCCCCCCTCTCTCTCACATTGGGGTGCGCAAGTTTGTGAACAAAAAACCAACGCGAAAGCTTGTCCCATTCGCATAACCTTCGACCATATATGCTCAGCCTCCATTGAGCATGCACGTATTTTAGTTCCCTGTAACAACACTCAAGAGTAAATATCTCAAACACAACAACACATAGTAGAATGCAGGCAAAAAACGGGCGCTGGCTGGCTTCACGCCTACCCAAGATCACTCATCATATCCTTAGTCAACTCAGCAAGGAATCGTCCAGCCTAAAAGGCAACAGAGATATGAAAATGAGGCGCAGCACAGCAGCAACTGCTGCTGGAATAATAATATTTAATGTTTGGTTCGACCTACCAAAATGTTGTCTGTTTTTAGAAATATTTCCCTGAGACGAGACTCTCCAGCTGGAGAGTACTTGAGATTGAATCGATCAAATCTGAGAGAGAAGAAGATGAAGAATAAGAATAATCAGTCGTCGAGATGATGCAGCAGCTTCTTCTTCAATAGCAGGCTGTTTGAACTTTGAACCTCACACAGACAATGCACTGTTTCAGGAAGACAATTGGTGTTTGTGTATGTACACAAGCTCAATGTGTAATGCAACACAGCAGGGCAAAGGCAGGTATTACTAACAGCACAACAGACAACATAGATATATGTTTTTACATACCTGTGGAAGGTTGTAGGGTCCGCATGCATATCAAGGGTATCGATGCTCAAGTCGTAGGCAGTAAGGTGAAGGGACTTAAAGACCTACACAAGGAAAATAAAATATTATATCAAGGAGCTCCTAGCTACTTAGTGCAATTGATCTCAAAGGTGGTGTGGTGCAGGCAGAAGTAAACTGCTAGTGCGGCTTAAAACGTCAACACAGAGGAGTGTAGTGCACTATCCATCTATATCCCTAGGAAGCGCTCAGTAGCAGCAGCTACAGGATGCATGCCCCCCCTCCCAATCAATCACTACTTCTGTGTTAGAATGAAAAGTTCAAAAATTGAAATGAAAATTCAAACACACCTCTGCCAATGTCATGAAGTTACCATCTCTAAAGCTGACAATTTCATTCGGACAGCTGCAGTAAGATGATGAGATTGCACTATTAGTATTCTACTGGCGGTGCTGCTGCTGCTAATGCAACGTAATTACACAGGGAGATAAATAATGGACAGGGTAAGGTAATTTTACACCTAATTGAGTGTAAGTACACCAGTTTATTACACCACCACCACCCCATGCCTCTCCGCAGTTGTTGTCTGCCTGCCTGCCTACCTCTTTAACTTAGCCTTGATGAACCTCAAAAGATGTTTCAGATTCATTGCAGAAGAGTGATGGATATGTGTATCTATCTTGCGAATATTGTAGAAGTCCTGTAGAATGAATAGTAAGTGGAACAGGTAAGAAAGAATTCACCTCAGAGTTGTTCAACAACCACTCAATTCCCTTGCAATGGCGGCTGGCCGACAAGACAGAAAATGATGTGGAAATGGCTGCTTTGGCTTTATCAACATACTCGATGTGGGACTTTTTTCTGACATAATAGCTCCTCACAGCTGTTGAGCATTACATGCAGTTGAAATCTGCCAGTGAAGAAAAGTGGGAGAGGCAGCGCAGCAACGATAATTAAACCGCAATACTGCTGGAGGGAACAAAACACAGAGACAACACAACGAAACAATTTCATGAGAAAGGCAAAGAGGGTTGTTCGGCCCTTTGCGCTTACCCAAATCCCCCCAATCACATCACAACACTAAACTAATAACAACTCTTACCTTGCTTCCAACAAACGCAAACGAAGGAATGCAAGGGTCTTCACTGGACCGTGGTGCACGATCGCCATAATCTGAGCACATTGGGTATAAGCAAAGCTCTTCTTCTCTCTGTATGTACAGCAGAAGAGGTGTAATACAAGTAAAAGCAGGCAGGTAACGTTTACATACCTCATTCATGTCACTGCAGAACTGTTTGAACGTGGGAATACTATTTAGTTCTTCATGTGTCTTAGGCATCGTATGATCCTAGAAAAATGGTAAATGAAAAACCTATCAGCAGCTATAATTCATTCATGTGCCCTGATGGGTGAGCGAGCGAGCGAGCTTATCAGCGTCATCACCCCACACCATCAGTCTCAGTCCTCAGCATCATCCCTCATTCTAGTTCAAGCAACTCAGGAATAGGTTGGTTTGATGAATAAAGAATAATGGCAACACCCACACCACACACTCAGCTCACTCAAATTGAAGGCTTTACTACTTTAAGTTTTTAAGTGTAAAACCCTAATCCTTGCCACAAGGATGGGGATAATAAAGTGGCGGAGAAGGAGGTGGTTCTTCAATACGTCAAAAGCCAACCAACCACCATCATCCTCCGAAACCATCTACCTCGTGATCATTACATGATGGATCCACAGCAGTGTAAATTCCATCAACCATGTGGACTTGCCAATTACAATCTTCTGCTTTGTCACTGGATAGAGAGGGAGAGCGAGAGTAGCAGTAAATTAGGAAAATACGTGGCTCAGAAGGACTAGCGATGGCTAGTAGCCCAAATTGGGGTTGATTGACCGACAAGTACAGTGAGTCATCACGCATAGCATATTCTAAACATCCCTCGTTCACTTTTTAAGTTGTTTGACATTTGACAAAATCTCACAACGATTCAACGTCCAACCTTCTGGGACGACAAATTATTTCTTTCGCTCACCAACAAAAGGGGTCATACAACGGTTCAGGATGGGGATAATATTCACGGCCAGAGTGCTGCTCCTGCTGCAGCTGAATTTTCTCTCCATGTTGAATTGGTGCAGTATGTTGTGGAATTGTCATAGCTTTTGGACCTTCCTGGGGTCGCTTTGGCCCACAATTTATGTAACTATTATAGGAGATGATTAAGTTACTATAGACCAGAGAGAAATGATTGATTTTGACATATTAAAAAGTGTAGTGTTTTGTAGCATGGCATGTGGCATGGATCTGCCTCGCTCGCTCAATATGAAGTAAGCCAAAGAAATGTGGTCAGTTTTGGGGCAATGTATTCGTTGTGTTGAAGATGACTTACCGCTCTCTCAGAGCACAGGCCCTCTGCAAAAGTTTACATGCATCAGCTGTCTCAGGGTCAACCACATCACACTCTCCACCTAAATAATACTAATAATGGTCAGGTTCAAGTTTAAGTGGCATGGTGATGATGCTCTGCTATCTTATGAGTAACAGATCAGATCAGACTGGGCTGGGCTACTGCCCCTCCATCACATAGTAGCAGCGCGGGGCAAAATAACATTATCAATATTCTGGCCATTATTCCAAACCAAACCATTGTCACGACATGACCAAGGGATCGATCAAAAGCTAACAACAATTTTTTTAATGGGACGTGGATGGATGAGTGGTCAAATCAAATCAAACCGCCAAACCTGTAATAATGACCCTCTTGAAGTCTGCAGTTCGATATTCTGGTAGACTGAAGGAAATTCTTCTTGGCCTTTCCTGGTTTTCACGGTGGTCGGGTAGTATAGAAAACAAATGCGTCTCAGTCAGTACGATGAATGTTGTTCTGGGTTCACTCCAGCAAGGAATCCACCCACAAAATAAGGCCCCTATTCTAATGCAATGTACTACGATCCACTTCCCAGTTGAATTGAATTGAATACCAAGCAGTAGGAGCTGCTGGCTGGCCCGGGAAATCGACCCGCCCATTAAATGCACCGACCCCTTATCCTTCACTACTATCCTTAACAACTAAACTTACAGATGTCGGACTCTTCTTGCTGCTGTTGGCCGGTAACATTTCTAGAACGTCTTCCCCATGTGAATCTTCTTCATTTTTAGTACTTATTTCTTTTGTTAACATTAACATCGGTGGTTGGGCATGTTTCTCTCTGAGGTCATTTGAAACCTGTTGGTAGGAAGAAAGTAGAAAATTCAGTTGTGTACGGTCGGAGCTCAGTTAACAGTCCATTCAGTTCAGTTCAGTTCAGTTTCAGTATGCTCTACGAGGGGTTGGCACGAATAAACGTACATGGTCAACCAACCCCCATCAAAAGGAAAGAACTCCCAACAACAACAGCCAAAACAAACTAGCCCTAACCCTAACCCTCTCCACCACAATTACAACCCCAACCGCCATCAAAATGAACAACATCAGCGACAGACACCCCACCACAATCAAGACTACCAACATTTCTAGCACCACCAACGACAAACATAACTCATTGCTAGAATAATAAATTCCACCCCCCCATTATTCGCACCATCACAGCGTTGATCATACCAGAATAACCCCCTGATTTAATCACACTGAAAAAGCCAAACTGTACATTTTTATCACCATCATCACAACACCTTCCATGCACCTTAATAACACTTGAATATAGCCTCTTCATCCCCCACAACAGCACCAATAACCACCACGCCAGAAAAACCTCTAAATTCCCCTTCCCTTACCCATTACGTTTAACCTATCACCTCTAACCCTAACTCACGTCTGCCAGATAGGTCCTCAGAGTTCTCTCGTCCTCTTCCACCTTGGCCTCTACCCCCCCCCAGTCGTCGTCGTCGATGTTCTCGTAATTCATGGGTTACAGATTAGGGGGTTAGATTTAGGGTTATGGGATGATAAGGGTTACGGGGTTAGGGTTAGTGATTATATGGACAGAGTATAGTGTAATTACATCCATATAGGTGTACATAGGGTTGGGGCTAGAGTTCGAGTTAGGGATAGGGTTAGGGTTAAAGAATAGAAATGGCAGCATTGCTGTGTTGTTGTGATGGAAATAGCATGAAATTTTTCATGTTTACATACACCGGTATAGGCATTCACCTAGCCAATTTCCTTACAGTGATTGTGTTTTGAGGAGGGCATTTTCCAAGTCTCATGCATGGGGATATACCACCCACTAAAACTGACAATCTTCCTAGTGCTGTAATTACTACGATATAGCAATCTATATACCGCTGGAATGCTTCAGTGGCTCTCATGCGGACTGCTGTCTAGTTTAGTTTCTTTTCTTTTCCTGGCAGTCTTTTTGTAGCTGCAGCAGAGATACCAAATGAGCCCCAAGCTGTTTGCTGCTGGCACGGCTAATGGAAATTCGTTCCTTGCCATGATGTTTGTCGTTTGGTATTGAACCCCTGTGGATACCAAATTGGATTGAAAGGGCCTCTCGAAAAAATGCCTTAAGGCTCTCCTGAGCAATATTCTCATCCTCCTGAATCCTATTGATAGCATTAACGCCAAATCCTGTGGCGTAATTCACTACCTCCTTCGCAGTTCTCTTTCCATCTTCTAACTTAAGTACTATGTTCCATACATCTGCAACAGGCAACAAGCCCTTTCGAGGTCTGCCTCTTTTTCTGGAGGATAATGTGCAAATCGAAGGTCGTTTATTATCCCGTGCCTCCTCTAATGATCTTCTTCTACCATTCATTTCGTTTCTATCTATCCTCTGTATTTCGTGGGGTGTGCCAGCTGCTCCCAATTCTTCTCCCGTATCATCTAGCATTATCTCCTCCTGTATCCATGATGATGGTTGGAGTGACTTACTTGTCTTCTGATGTGGAAATGCTGCTGCTGCTGCTGCTGCTACTGCGGTGGTGGTCCTTGTCCTTCTCCTGCTGTCAGCCCTTTTCTCTGATAGACCGTTTCTGCGCCATGCCTCCGACAATGAATCATCCTTATTAAGCTCAGGCTCGTCATTGTAATAACACCGCGGAGGAGCATTGGTGGTTAGCAGGTCAGCCAAATCAATGAACCCCTCTAAAGGCCTCAGACTGGGAGATGATTGCATTAGGTCTTCTCCCATCAAAGCTAGCTGGGGCAAGCTGCCACCACTTTCTGTAGCCCTAGCCCTATCCTTCTTCTTCTTCTTTGTCATATCCCAATGGAGACTTACCCTGGCTTCCAAGGTAGTATGAATACCACCATTTGGTTGAGTTACAGACAGATGCCGAGTTGGAAGCTCAGATAGAAATCTGGAAGGGCCCATGACTTGCAACCACTGCCCATTCATTCTTCTCCTTCTTGTGTATGAAATAACAACATTGCGTCTTGCTCTCGTGAGAGCAACATAAGCTAACCGACGCTCTTCCTCAAGACGAGCGAACATTGCCGTAGCGGTAGCCATATTCCAATCCTTTTTGTCAGACGTATCCCTACCATCACCACCATTACTACTACTATTGCCTCCCTCCACTTGTTCCTCATTAAATGGCACATTTGGCATTAATGGAAAAATCCCTTCCTCCCATCCCGGCAAGAAGACCACGTCATACTCTTTGCCTTTAGCCTGGTGCATGCTTAACAACTGAAGAGCATCATCAGTCGAGAAGCGCCCATCTGCTCCTATCGGGTCCAATTCAGTGTGCAAAAGGAACTGAGCAAGGCTGTCATAGCCTGCCACAGCTACAGATAGATCTTTCACACTTTGGAATCGATCAGGGATGCTGCCCTCCTTCTCACCGCCACTTTCCGCTACATTGAGGGGGGAAGGTACAGGAAGGTAGCCCGCTTCGTAAAATATGCGCCAATAAGTGCGCAGTCGGTGGTCATACTCTGACCTTACATCGGTTGAAGTTCCCTTTCCCTCCATTGCACGTATCCATCCAGTCCACACCTGAATACCTCCTACTAAGCGACTGAGCTGTTGCTCCGCCTCCGGGTTCAGCCTTCCTGTTCCAACTAAGCGGTTGGCAGCCTCCAACAGGCTCAGACCATGAAGTCTGGACATTTGGCGTACAATGTCACATCCCACACGATTGATCGAGCTGCCTGACAGAACAACATCAAATGCAGAATTTGAATATGGGTTCAAACAAAGCCTAAGAAGAGCCAATGGTCTCATGAGCTCATCTCTTGCAAAAAAATTATTCCCCTT
>PJEL010003130.1_pt1 | contig 14446 bp, 27 predicted proteins | sample 1853271 | NCBI WGS metagenome assembly PJEL01 (sample SAMN08108733, study PRJNA415343) | Invertebrate metagenome, whole genome shotgun sequencing project. | host: Globobulimina | place: Sweden: Gullmar Fjord | collected 2015-08 | reverse complement strand
GTGAGCCAGTGAGCCAGTGAGCCAGTGAGCCAGTGAGCCAGTGAGCCAGTGAGCCAGTGAGCCAGTGAGCCAGTGAGCCAGTGAGCCAGTGAGCCAGTGAGCCAGGTTACGAGAACACCCTCAAACCTAAATGCAAAGGAAAATAATTAACGAAGAGAATGATTAAATGGCAAAAATAAACAAGAGGAATTTAATTAATGATAAATAGCAGGCATAAAAAAACCGAGCCTAAGCTCGGTTTTTAAGTGAGTAATTAAGAATTACTCAGCAGCTTCAACTTCAACAGCTTCAGCAGCTTCAGGACGACCTACTAATTCGATGAAAGCCATTGGAGCTTTATCACCGGTACGTAGACCGCACTTAAGAATACGAGTGTAACCACCAGGACGTTCCTGGAAGCGTGGACCCAATTCAGTAAATAACTTACCTACAACTTCAGCGTCGCGGGTACGAGCGAAAGCTAAACGGCGATTTGCAACGCTGTCTACTTTAGCTAGTGTTATCAGAGGCTCAACTACGCGACGCAGTTCTTTCGCTTTTGCTACAGTTGTCTTGATGATCTCATGACGAACTATTGAGCAAGCCATGTTACGAAACATAGCTTGGCGATGACTGCTATTGCGGTTTAGTTGACGACCACTCTTACGATGGCGCATGACCTAATCCTTATAATCTTTAATCTGTACTAACCTGGGACTTATAGGTCGTCTGCTAAACTAGCTGGAGGCCAGTTTTCAAGACGCATACCTAAAGACAGTCCGCGAGACGCTAATACATCCTTAATTTCAGTAAGAGATTTCTTACCTAAATTAGGAGTCTTGAGCAACTCAACTTCAGTGCGCTGTACGAGATCTCCGATGTAATGAATCGCTTCAGCCTTCAAACAGTTGGCTGAACGTACAGTTAGCTCTAAATCGTCGACAGGACGCAACAGAATCGGATCAAATTCCGGTTTCTCTTCTACAACAGCCTGTTCAGTAACATCACGTAATTCAACAAACGCATCTAGCTGTTCAGCTAAAATTGTTGCAGAACGACGAATTGCTTCCTCAGGATCGATAGTACCATTAGTGGTCATATCAATAACGAGTTTATCTAAATCAGTACGTTGCTCTACACGAGCAGCTTCTACATTGTAAGCAATGCGAGCTACAGGTGAGAATGAAGCATCAACCAACAAACGGCCGATTGGGCGATCATCGTCTTCAGTCTGTGCACGAGCCGAAGCTGGCACATAACCGCGACCACGCTCAACGCGGATACGCATGCTGATATCATTATTACCTGTCAAATGACAGATAACATGATCAGGATTCATAATGGTTACATCACCATCATGAGTGATATCTGCTGCAGTAACAGGGCCTGTGCCTGACTTACTTAAAGTAAGTAAAGCTTCATCTTTACCCTCGATATTTACTGCCAAACCTTTAAGGTTAAGCAATATCTCTAGGATATCTTCTTGAACGCCTTCCTTACTGCTGTATTCATGCAATACACCGTCGATTTCGACTTCTGTAACTGCACAGCCAGGCATAGACGACAATAAGATTCGACGCAACGCGTTGCCTAATGTGTGACCAAAACCACGTTCAAGTGGCTCTAGCGTAACCTTGGCACGAGTTGGGTTAACCTGCTCTATGTCAACGAGACGCGGTTTAAGAAATTCTGTAACAGAACCCTGCATTGTGTCCTCTCTTGTTTGTTAGCTTTACTTAGAGTAAAGCTCGACGATCAGCTGTTCGTTAATATCCGCAGACAAATCGCTACGTTCTGGTAGACGCTTGAAAGCACCTTCCATTTTAGCATTGTCGACTTCTACCCATGTAGGCTTTTCGCGTTGGCCAGCAACTTCTAAAGACGCTTTGATACGTGCTTGAGTGCGTGACTTTTCACGGATGCTTACAACATCATTCGCAGACACTTTGAATGACGGAATGTTAACAACACGACCGTTAACCACAATTGATTTGTGGCTTACTAATTGACGTGATTCTGCACGAGTCGCACCAAAACCCATACGATAAACAACGTTATCTAAACGAGTTTCTAAAAGACCTAACAAGTTTTCACCTGTGTTGCCTTTCAGACGTGCGGCTTCTTTGTAGTAGTTACGGAATTGCTTTTCTAGCACACCGTACATACGACGAACTTTTTGTTTCTCGCGTAGCTGTAAACCGTACTCTGATAAACGTGGCTTACGTGCGCCATGTTGACCAGGTGCAGCTTCAAGCTTACACTTCGAATCGATTGCTCTCACACCGCTTTTTAGGAAAAGGTCTGTACCTTCTCTGCGGCTGAGCTTGAGCTTAGGACCCAAGTATCTTGCCATGATCTTTCTCCAACTATCCTATATACGTAATGTTATACACGACGCTTTTTAGGTGGGCGACAGCCATTATGAGGGATAGGTGTCACATCGGTAATGTTGGTAATTTTATAACCAACAGCATTCAGCGCACGAATGGCTGATTCACGACCTGGACCTGGACCCTTTACGAAAACTTCAAGGTTTTTAACACCGTAGTCTTGAGCAGCAATACCAGCTCGCTCTGCAGCAACCTGCGCAGCGAAAGGTGTAGATTTACGTGAACCACGGAAACCTGAACCACCAGAAGTAGCCCATGACAACGCATTACCTTGACGATCTGTAATGGTGACAATAGTGTTGTTGAATGACGCATGGATGTGAGCCATACCATCTGCAACCTGTTTACGTACGCGCTTACGCGGAGAACGTGACGGAACTTTAGCCATTTTGGTTTACCTTCCCGTTACTTTCTGATTGGCTTACGTGGACCTTTACGCGTGCGCGCATTGGTCTTAGTACGTTGCCCACGAAGGGGCAGGCTACGACGATGGCGGAGACCACGATAACAACCAAGATCCATAAGACGCTTGATGTTCATTGAAATCTCACGACGTAAGTCACCCTCTACTGAGTATTTGGCAACTTCTTCGCGTAGAATATCTATTTGAGCTTCGCTCAATTCCTTGATCTTAGCGTCTTCAGCGATTGAAGTAGCTGCGCAGATTTCTCTAGCGCGTGTACGTCCAATACCAAAGATAGCAGTCAATGCGATGACTGTATGCTTTTGATCAGGAATGTTAATGCCAGCGATACGGGCCACTATGCACTCCTTAAAATGTTAAAGGTCAACTGCGAAAAGCCCGAAAGGATACTCGACAGCCGACAAATTTGCAAACATTATTTGCTCAGCTCATAAATGAGCTGAGCAAATATCTTTTTTTAGCCTTGACGCTGTTTGTGCTTTGGTTCAACACAAATCACACGTACAACGCCACTACGCTTGACGATCTTGCAATTACGGCAGATCTTCTTCACGGAAGCTCGAACTTTCATTTCATCACTCCGTTAAAGCAACTAGCGACCAAAGCGATCTAAATTCGCTTTGTTTACTAAGTTAGCTTTCTTCATAACAGACTCATACTGATGAGACATCATATGGGTCTGAACCTGAGCCATGAAGTCCATGATTACGACTACAATAATTAGTAGTGAAGTACCGCCGAAATAGAACTGTACTTTCCACGCAATTAACATGAACTCCGGAATTAAGCAGATAAAGGTAATGTATATCGCGCCTGCTAATGTCAAGCGAGTCATTACTTTATCAATGTAACGCGAAGTCTGTTCTCCAGGACGAATCCCAGGAATGAACGCACCACTCTTCTTCAAGTTATCAGCTGTTTCGCGAGGGTTAAATACCAACGCAGTATAGAAGAAACAGAAGAATACGATAGCTGTCGCATACAATAATGAATACAGCGGTTGTCCTGGTGACACAGCTAAAGCGAAATCGCTTAACCATGACATAGACTCATTTTGTCCAAACCACTGAGCCAGTGTGCCTGGGAACAAAATAATGCTGGATGCAAAAATTGGTGGAATTACACCTGCCATATTAACTTTAAGTGGTAAATGTGTACTTTGCGCAGCAAACACCTTACGGCCTTGTTGACGCTTCGCGTAGTTAACAACAATACGTCGTTGACCACGTTCTACAAATACAACCAAATAAGTTACAGCAAATACAATTACCGCTAATAACAACAGTACCAGTACATTCAAATCACCTTGACGAGCCTGTTCAGCCGTTTGGCCGATAGCAGAAGGTAGACCAGCAACAATACCTGCGAAAATTAATATCGAGATACCATTACCAATACCACGCTCGGTAATTTGCTCACCTAGCCACATAAGGAACATTGTTCCTGTCACTAAGCTCACAACTGCTACAAAGTAAAAACCAAAACCTACATTGGCAACAAGGCCAGGTACTAGGCTTGGTAAACCTGTCGCGATACCGATTGATTGGAGTGTACCCAACACAAGCGTTCCGTATCTTGTATATTGACTGATTTTCTTTCTTCCTGACTCGCCTTCTTTTTTCAATTCAGCAAGGGCAGGATGAACCACAGTCAACAACTGCATGATAATCGATGCCGAAATATACGGCATGATACCAAGCGCAAAGATAGAAGCACGCTCTAAAGCACCACCCGAGAACATGTTAAACATGCCTAGGATGGTATCTTTTTGTTGAGCAAACAACTCTGCTAACACAGCTGCGTCAATACCAGGAATTGGTACAAACGAACCGGCTCTAAAGACGATAATTGCACCAATCACGAACAGGAGACGAGTTTTCAATTCTGATAAACCGCCTTTCGCGCTTTTTAAATCAAGTCCTGGTTTTGCCATCGACGTATTATTCCTCGATCTTACCGCCGGCAGCTTCAATAGCTGCACGTGCACCTTTGGTTACCTTCAGACCTTTTACGGTCACTGGGCGTTCAATGGTACCTGAAAGAACGATTTTCGCAAACTGTATGTTGCGAGTAATTACGTTCGCATCTTTCAGAGCGTTAAGGTCGATAACATCACCGTTAACTTTTGCTAGTTCGAGTAAACGAACTTCAGCTGAGACCAAAGCTTTGCGTGAAGTGAAACCGAACTTAGGTAAACGAATTTTAAGAGGCATTTGACCACCCTCAAAACCGATACGCACACCGCCGCCAGAACGAGACTTTTGTCCCTTATGACCACGACCTGCAGTTTTACCTAAACCAGAACCAATACCACGACCTACACGCTTAGGAGCACGCTTAGAGCCTGCTGCTGGAGATAGAGTATTTAAACGCATTATTAATCCTCCACCTTAACCATGTAGTAAACTTTATTAACCATACCGCGAACAGAAGGAGTATCTTCTACTTCCACAGTGTGGCCAATACGTCTTAGGCCTAGACCTAATAAACAGGCACGGTGCTTTGGCAAACGACCAATCGCACTCTTTGTCTGTGTTACTTTAAACGTTTTAGTAGCCATGGTGCATTAACCTCGAATTTCATCAACATTCAGGCCACGCTTAGCTGCAATTTGTGATGGTGACTTCATGTGCACCAACGCATCTACAGTTGCGCGAACGATGTTGATCGGGTTAGTAGAACCGTATGCTTTAGACAGAACGTTATGAACGCCTGCAACTTCCAATACGGCACGCATTGCGCCACCGGCAATAATACCGGTACCTTCCGATGCTGGTTGCATGTAAACACGCGAACCAGTATGGCGACCTTTAACTGGATGATGCAGTGTACCTGCATTCAACTCTACGGTTACCATGTTACGGCGGGCTTTTTCCATTGCTTTTTGAATAGCAGCTGGAACTTCGCGCGCTTTACCATAGCCATAGCCGATCTTACCATTACCATCACCTACCACTGTTAGTGCGGTGAAGCTAAAGATACGACCACCTTTAACTACTTTAGAAACACGATTAACTGCAATTAATTTCTCTTGCAAATCGTCTTTCTGCTGAGCTTCTAATTTAGCCATTTTTATAACCCCTTAGAATTTCAGGCCAGCTTCACGAGCTGCGTCAGCTAGTGCTGCTACGCGTCCGTGATACTTGAAACCAGAACGGTCGAATGCAACTGTTGTTACACCTTTTTCGATCGCACGCTCAGCAACAGTTTTACCTACTGCTTTAGCCGCGTCTACGTTACCGGTACTCTTTAGTAGCTCTTTAACCGCTTTCTCAACGGTTGAAGCAACTGCCACCACCTGAGCTTCAGGATTAATAACCTGAGCATAAATGTGACGCGGTGTACGATGTACAACCAGACGATTCACGCCCAGCTCTTGGATCTTCTTACGAGCGCGAGTAGCGCGGCGTAAGCGAGATGTTTTCTTATCCATATCGCGTTACCTACTTCTTCTTAGCCTCTTTACGGCGTACTTGTTCGTCTGCATAGCGAACACCTTTGCCTTTATAAGGCTCTGGTGGACGGTATCCACGAATCTCAGCAGCGACCTGACCAACTAACTGCTTATCAACACCCGAAAGTATGATATCAGTTTGGCTAGGACACTCTGCAGTAACACCTGCGGGAAGTTTGTGAACCAAAGGGTGTGAGAAACCTAATGTTAGGTCGATGTCTTTACCAGCAATTTTTGCACGGTAACCAACACCAATTAACTTTAATTTCTTAACGAATCCTTCAGAAACACCAACAACCATGTTGTTTACTAGTGCACGAGCTGTACCAGCTTGAGCCCAAGCGTTAGAAACGCCTTCAACTGGACCAAACGTTACAACACCGTTTTCTAGCTCAACACTTACCGCTTTGTTGATTTCTCGAGTCAGACTACCTTTAGTACCTTTTACAGTAATAGTCTGTTCGTTTAAGGTCACCTCTACGCCGGTAGGAATAGACACTGGTGCTTTTGCGACACGTGACATACCTAGCTCCTTACGCTACGTAGCAGATAACCTCGCCACCCATGCCATTTAGGCGGGCAGCACGATCGGTCATCAAGCCTTTAGAAGTGGACACAATTGCGACACCTAGTCCGCCCATCACCTTTGGAAGTTCGTGTTTACCTTTGTAAATACGAAGACCTGGGCGAGAAACGCGCTGGATAGTCTCAACGACTGGGTTGCCTTGGAAATACTTTAAAGTGATTTCTAATTCAGGCTTGGCTTCTTCTGCTACGGCGTAGTCAGTAATATAACCTTCGTCTTTAAGTAATTTCGCTATTGCTACTTTTAACTTAGCTGAAGGCATCTTAACTGATACTTTGTTAGCAGCTTGGCCGTTACGAATACGTGTTAACATATCCGCAATAGGATCTTGCATGCTCATATTAGCTTACTCCGTGACAAGTGCTTACCAGCTGGCCTTACGCAGACCAGGAACTTCACCACGCATAGTTGCTTCACGTAGTTTAATACGGCTAAGGCCGAATTTACGTAGAACACCATGTGGGCGACCAGTTTGATTACAACGGTTGCGTTGACGCGCAGCGCTAGAATCACGAGGTAGAGCTTGTAACTTAAGTACAGCTTCCCAACGATCTTCTTCCGAAGTATCAGGAGCGCTGATTAAAGCCTTAAGTGCTAAACGCTTTTCAGCATATTTAGCTACGAGCTGTGCACGCTTTGCTTCACGTGCTTTCATAGATGATTTTGCCATTATGCTACCCTTATTTCTTGAATGGGAAGTTAAATGCGTCTAACAAAGCACGACCTTCTTCATCATTCTTCGCAGTAGTAGTGATAACAATATCCATACCACGAATCTTATCGATCTTATCGTAATCGATTTCTGGGAAGATGATTTGCTCACGCACACCCATTGCGTAGTTACCACGACCGTCAAACGCTTTTGCGCTTAGGCCACGGAAGTCACGAATACGTGGGATTGCAATGTCAACTAAACGCTCTAAAAATTCCCACATACGCTCACCGCGTAGGGTAACTTTACAGCCAATAGGGTAGCCTTCACGGATTTTGAAACCAGCAACTGATTTACGTGCAACAGTTACAACAGGTTTCTGACCAGCGATTGCAGTCATGTCACGAAGCGCATGCTCCATAACTTTCTTGTCTGCAACTGCTTCGCCTACACCCATATTAAGGGTGATTTTTTCAATCCGAGGGACTTGCATGACACTGGTATAACCGAACTTTTTAGAAAGTTCTGCGATAACAGTCTCTTGATATTTATCATGCAGTTTCGCCATCGTTTACTCCGTTTACTTAATGAGTTCACTATTCGATTTAAAGAAACGGACTTTTTTGCCGTCTTCGAATCGGAAACCAACACGATCTGCCTTGCCTGTGGCTTGGTTAAAGATCGCTACGTTTGATGCTTGCATCGGTGCTTCTTTCTCGATAACGCCGCCAGTTACGCCCAATTGTGGGTTTGGCTTTTGGTGTTTTTTAACAAGATTGATGCCTTCAACAATCAACTTACCAGTAGGTAGGACTTGAGAAACTTTAGCTCGTTTACCCTTGTCTTTACCTGCTAGTACAATTACTTCGTCTTCACGACGGATTTTAGCTGCCATTTTGAAGCTCCTTACAGTACTTCTGGTGCCAGAGAGACGATTTTCATAAATTGCTCTGTACGCAATTCACGTGTCACTGGTCCAAAAATACGAGTACCAATCGGTGCAAGGTTCGCGTTAAGCAAAACTGCTGCATTCCGATCGAAGCGAATGACAGAACCATCTGGACGACGTACGCCTTTCTTAGTACGGACTACCACCGCGTTATATACATCACCTTTCTTCGCTTTAGCGCGAGGAATAGCTTCTTTAACAGAAACCTTGATGACGTCGCCGATACCGGCATAACGACGATGAGAGCCACCCAAGACCTTAATACACTGAACTCTACGAGCGCCACTGTTACACGCGACGTCTAGAGTCGATTGCATTTGGATCATTTTAAGTGCTCCGCTATCGTTACTACACAAAATCCCAACATTGGGATCATCATTTCGACCATTTTATGAACTAATTTGCTCTCGTTTGGTATAAAACCATTCAACAACAATTTACTCAAAAATGGCGCGCAAGTATAACACCAATATTTTGGAATGCATAGCAGAAAAAAACAAACGGCCCCAAACTTTGGAGCCGTTTACTATAACCTAATGTAAATTAGGCCTTTGTTACTACTTCAACTAGTGTCCAAGACTTAGTCTTAGAAAGAGGACGACACTGACTAATAGTCACTACGTCACCTTCGTTACACTGATTTGTTTCGTCATGTGCATGGATCTTAGTTGTACGCTTAATGTACTTCCCATAAATAGGATGTTTCACTTGGCGTGAGATAGCAACAGTAATAGACTTATCCATTTTGTTGCTAATAACTCGACCTTGCATAGTACGGGCTTTATCAGACATTACACACCTGCCTTAGAAGTAATAATGGTCTTAACACGTGCAATGTTACGACGCACTATTTTCAATTGATTCGTTTGAGTCAACTGACCAGTAGCGTGTTGCATACGCAGGTTAAACTGCTCACGCAGCAGACCAAGTAGTTCAGCGTTAAGTTCTTCAACGCTCTTTTCTCTTAGTTCGCTCGCTTTCATTACATCACCGTCTTAGTTACGAAGGTAGTCTTAATAGGAAGCTTGGCAGATGCTAAAGCAAACGCTTCACGCGCTAACTCTTCAGATACACCATTCATCTCATAAAGAACCTTACCAGGTTGAATCTGACATACCCAGTATTCAACGTTACCTTTACCTTTACCCATACGCACTTCAAGAGGCTTAGAGGTAATAGGCTTGTCAGGGAAAACTCGAATCCAAATTTGTCCTTGACGTTTAATGTGACGTGTCATGGCACGACGTGCAGATTCGATTTGACGTGCAGTTAAACGGCCACGGCCGACTGCTTTCAAACCGAAAGTACCAAAGCTAACTTCAGTACCGTTCGCTAGACCACGGTTGCGGCCCTTGAACATCTTGCGAAACTTCATACGTTTAGGTTGCAGCATAAAAGTTTCTCCTATTTACCACGAGGCTTGCGCTTCGGTTGTTGCTTAGGCTCTTCTAATGCTACAACGTTTCCGTCTAGAACTTCGCCTTTGAAGATCCAAACTTTAACGCCAATCACACCGTATTGAGTGTGACTTTCAGCTGTAGAATAGTCGATATCAGCACGTAGAGTATGTAGAGGTACACGACCTTCACGATACCACTCAGAACGTGCGATTTCAGCACCGCCTAGACGGCCGCTTACTTCAACTTTAATACCTTGAGCACCAATACGCATTGCGTTTTGAACTGCGCGCTTCATAGCGCGACGGAACATAACACGACGCTCTAATTGCTGTGCAATACTGTCAGCAACTAATTTAGCATCTAACTCAGGCTTACGGATCTCTGCGATGTTGATTTGAGCAGTAGTGCCTGTAATTTTAGATACATATGCACGTAATACTTCAACATCTTCACCTTTCTTACCAATCACAACACCTGGACGGGCAGTGTGAATAGTAACGCGGATGCTCTTCGCAGGACGCTCGATAACGATTTTAGATACTGATGCAGCCTTCAATTTCTCAGTGAGATATTGACGAACTTCCCAGTCGCTGTGCAAATTATTTGCATAATCTGCTTTATCGGCGTACCAAGTAGAGATCCAAGGCTTTGTGATACCCAGACGGATACCATTAGGATGTACTTTCTGTCCCATTGCTCTCTTCTCCTAGCGATCTGATACAACCACAGTAATGTGGCTGGTACGCTTCATGATACGATCAGCGCGGCCTTTGGCACGAGGCATGATGCGCTTCATAGTTGGTGCTTCGTCAACAAAGACTTGGCCAACTTTAAGCTCATCGATATCTGCACCTTCGTTGTGTTCGGCGTTTGCGATAGCTGAATCTAGTACTTTCTTAACCAGTACGGCGGCTTTCTTAGGGCTGAAGGTCAAAATTTCAAGAGCCTTAGAAACAGGCAAACCTCGAATTTGATCAGCAACTAGACGGGCCTTCTGCGCAGACGTACGGGCAAAACGATGTTTAGCTAAAACTTCCATCTTATGTCTCCCGTATTAACGCTTCTTCGCTTTCTTATCTGCAGCATGGCCGCGATAAGTGCGAGTTGGTGAAAATTCACCAAGCTTATGACCGATCATTTCGTCAGTTACGAACACAGGTACGTGCTGACGACCATTATGGACAGCGATGGTCAACCCAATCATATTTGGGATGATCATTGAGCGACGAGACCAAGTCTTAATTGGCTTTTTGTCTCCCGCTTCCATCGCTTTCTCTACCTTCTTCAGCAAGTGCAGGTCAATGAAAGGACCTTTCTTGAGAGAACGTGGCATGGGCGAATCCTCTTACTATTTATTACGACGACGTACGATGTACTTGTCGGTGAGCTTATTACTACGAGTTTTATAACCCTTAGTTGGCACACCCCATGGACTCACTGGGTGACGTCCACCTGAAGTACGGCCTTCACCACCACCATGTGGATGGTCAACCGGGTTCATTGCAACACCACGCACTGTAGGGCGTACGCCTCTCCAGCGTTTAGCACCTGCTTTACCTAACTGGCGTAGCATGTGCTCGGCATTACCAACTTCACCGAATGTTGCGCGACAATCAACAGGTACTTTGCGCATTTCGCCAGAGCGAAGACGTAAAGTTGCATATTGGTTATCACGAGCAACAACTTGAACATAAGCACCAGCTGAACGCGCGATTTGAGCACCTTTACCAGGTTTCATTTCTACTGCGTGCACAACACTACCCACTGGGATGTTGCGAAGCGGCATTGCGTTACCAGTTTTGATGTCTGCATCCAAACCAGATTGGATAGCGTCACCAGCTTGCATGCCTTTAGCAGCAAGAATGTAACGACGCTCACCGTCTGCGTATAGTACTAACGCAATGTTAGCTGTACGGTTCGGATCATACTCAAGACGTTCGATTTTTGCAGGGATACCGTCTTTATTACGTTTAAAGTCAATAATACGGTAATGCTGCTTGTGTCCACCACCTACGTGACGAACAGTGATACGGCCAGTATTGTTACGGCCACCACTTTTAGATTTCTTAGCCAACAGGCCTGCAAAAGGTTTCCCTTTATGCAAGTCGCTGTTCACCACTTTAACAACGTGGCGACGACCTGGAGAGGTTGGCTTACACTTAATAACTGCCATGATAATTCTCCTTTGCTTACTCAGCGCCGCCAACGAAATCGATGTCAGCACCAGCAGCTAAAGTTACATAGGCTTTTTTCCAATCGCTACGACGACCAACACGGCCACCTGTGCGCTTAGTTTTGCCTTTGTTTACCAAAGTGCGAACACTATCAACTTCAACTTCGAATAGCTGAGCTACAGCAGCTTTAATCTCTGCTTTAGTCGCATCGATTGCTACGCGGAAAACTACAGTGTTGTTTTTCTCAGCTAGTACAGTACTCTTTTCAGAGATATGCGGAGCAAGAATAACTTTTAGCAAACGTTCTTCGGTGATCATGCTAGCATCTCCTCGATTTGCTTCACTGCATCAGCAGTAACAAGAACAGTGTTGAACGCGATTAGACTAACTGGGTCAAGACCCGCTACGTCACGTACGTCAACCTTGTATAAGTTGCGTGCTGCTAAGAATAAATTCTCATCAACATCTGCAGTAACAATTAGAACGTCTTCTAAGTTCATTTCTTTTAGTTTAGCTTTCAGCTCTTTAGTTTTAGGAGCTTCAACACCAAAAGATTCAACAACGACTAAACGCTCTTGACGTACCAATTCAGAAAGAATGCTCTTTAGAGCACCACGGTACATCTTTTTGTTAACTTTTTGGCTGTGATCTTGAGTTTTAGCAGCGAATGTTACGCCACCGCCACGCCAGATCGGGCCTTTAACACTACCGGCACGAGCTCGGCCTGTGCCTTTCTGGCGCCAAGGCTTTTTGCCTGAGCCAGTTACTTCCGCACGAGTCTGTTGAGCACGAGTGCCCTGACGCGCGTTTGCAGCGTAAGCTACAACTACCTGATGAACCAATGCCTCGTTAAAGTCACGGCCGAAGGTAGTTTCGGAAACTTCAAGAGCGCTTTGCGCGTCTTTCAATACCAATTCCATTACTATCTCCTCAGACCTATGCTTTAACGGCTGGCTTGATAATCAAGTCACCATTGGTAGCGCCAGGAACAGCACCTTTTACCAATAACAAGTTACGCTCTGCATCTACACGTACAACGTCTAGATTTTGAGTAGTTACTTGCTCGGCACCCATGTGGCCAGACATTTTCTTACCTTTGAAAACGCGACCAGGTGTCTGGTTTTGACCGATAGAACCATTAGATCTATGAGCCAAAGAGTTACCATGTGTCATATCTTGAGCGTGGAAATTCCAGCGTTTAATACCGCCTTGGAAGCCCTTACCTTTAGATTGACCGGTAACATCAACTTTTGCTGTATCTGCGAAGATATCAACATTAAGTTCAGCACCAACTTCAACGCCTTCACATTCACCATCTGCCAAACGCAATTCCCATAAACCTCGACCAGCTTCTACGCCGCTCTTAGCAAAATGACCTGCTTCTGGTTTGGTGATGCGATTGGCTTTTTTGGTACCAGTAGTTACTTGAAGAGCACGGTATCCGTCAGTTTCTAAAGTTTTCACTTGAGTAACACGGTTACCAGCAATTTCAATCACTGTTACAGGGATAGAAGCGCCATCTTCTGTGAAGATGCGAGTCATACCCACTTTACGACCAATAAGACCGATAGCCATCTTTCAAACCTCTTCTAAGGATCTCAATTAACCTAAGCTAATTTGAACGTCGACACCAGCGGCAAGATCTAAACGCATTAATGCGTCTACAGTCTTTTCAGTTGGCTCTACGATGTCAACTAAGCGCTTGTGAGTACGAATTTCGTATTGGTCACGAGCGTCTTTGTTGACGTGCGGAGAAGTCAAAATGGTATAACGTTCTTTACGCGTAGGTAGTGGAATTGGACCACGAACCTGAGCGCCTGTACGCTTAGCAGTTTCAACGATTTCCGCTGTTGATTGATCGATCAAACGATGATCAAAACCTTTCAAGCGGATACGGATTCTTTGGTTCTGCATTGACCAGAGCTCCTAAAATGCACACATAAAAAATCACCCTCTAGCTTCTTCCCAATGGAAAAGCAGAGCGAGATGATTTAACCGTAGACTCCCAATCGGAGTCAATTATGAAAATGAATAATCCTTATGATTAAACATTATATTACACTGTCTAGGACAGCGAAGGGGAATTATACAGATATCAGATGAGAGATCAACCCCTTCGAACAAAAACTCTTCAATTTAGTTCATTTGTTCAAGGCGATGGAGTTTACAGGGATATATTGAAAAAGCAATAGAAACAAAAAAGGAAGCCGAAGCTTCCTTTTTAAAGTGTTAACTAAAGGTCGCTATTAAGCAACGATTTTAGCTACAACACCAGCACCAACAGTACGTCCACCTTCACGGATAGCGAAACGTAAACCATCGTCCATCGCGATTGGGTAGATTAGTGTAACAACCATTTTGATGTTATCACCAGGCATTACCATTTCTACGCCTTCTGGAAGCTCGATAGTACCAGTTACGTCAGTTGTACGGAAGTA
>PJEL010003129.1_pt1 | contig 14446 bp, 10 predicted proteins | sample 1853271 | NCBI WGS metagenome assembly PJEL01 (sample SAMN08108733, study PRJNA415343) | Invertebrate metagenome, whole genome shotgun sequencing project. | host: Globobulimina | place: Sweden: Gullmar Fjord | collected 2015-08 | reverse complement strand
GACGTCGACGAAGGGTTCGGCGACCTCGCCGGCCGGCAGGGCCAGGGTGCCGGCGCGCAATCCCTCGACGAAAAAGTTCTCGCTGAAGTTCTGGGCGAACCAGCTGGCCCTGAGGATAGTCCAGTCGGCGCCGCTTTCGCGGACTGCCTTCTCGGCGCGTTCGGCCGCCTCCTCGCCGCGTCCGGAGAGCAGCACCAGGCGGCGGGCGCCGGAACGCACGGCCAGCTCGGCGAAGTCGCCCACCCGCTCGACCGCGCCGGAGACCATGAGGTCCGGGTAGTAGGTGATGTAGACCGCCGCGACACCCTGCAGCGCCGCTGCCCAGGTTTCCCGGTCGTCCCAGTCGAAGCGTGGCGTGCCGCTGCGCGAGCCGAGGCGGCACGGCCAGCCGCGCCGCAGCAGGCGTTCCGCGACGCGCCGGCCGGTCTTGCCGGTGGCGCCGATCACCAGGGTCAGGTCCTTGTTGTCCATCTCTCGGTTCCTTTGTCGTATGAAGTTTTAATATGAGTAATCCTCATATTTGCTAAATGTGATAAACCCTCATATTATTCAAGTCAAGAGATCCGTGATTTTCGAAGGAAGCCCGGCGATGGCCAAAGCAAAGCCCCGTCCCGCGCCTGCCGCCGCCGAGAAACCGGCGACATTGCGGCGGGCGCCGTCACAGCAGCGCGCCCGCGAGCGGGTCGAGCGTATCCTGGCGGTGGCGTCGGAGCTTATCGCCGCCACGGGCAGCGATACTCTGCGCATGAGCGAAGTCGCCGGGCAGGCGGAAATATCGATCGGTTCGCTCTATCAGTACTTTCCGGACAAGGCCGCCATCCTGCGGACCCTGGCGGAGCGCTATAACGCGGAGGGGCGGGCCTGCATCGAGGCCGGCCTGGCGCCGGTCACCGATCTGAAGAGCCTCTGTGAGGCTTTTGCCGCCTTGGTCGATATCTACTACGGTTACTTCCTGGCCGAACCGGTGATGCGCGACATCTGGTCGGGCACCCAGGCGGACAAGGCCCTGCGCGAGATCGAGTTGGACCACAGCCGCGTCATCGGCGGGCTGCTGGCGGCGACGCTGTCACGGATCTGGCCGAAGCTGGACCGCAAGGACTTGGCGGCCGAGGCCTTCCTGCTCATGCATTTGGGCGAGGCCACCATGCGGCTCGCCGTCTCGGTGAAGCGCAGGGAGGGCGACGCCTTGGTCGCCGCCTATCAGGCTATGGCCGCCCGGGAGTTCGCCGCCATCGCGGCGCGGGCGCCCCGGCGCGCTCGTCGCAGCTAGGTGAAGGCCTTCGGACGCGCCCCCGGCTGATTCCCCGGCGTCATGGTCCTGTTCCCCCTGCCGCTGGGCTGCTGACGGAACAGCCGGAACCGCCGTTTTACGCCGATTCCGCCCTGCCGCCGGGCCGATCTTCAACGTCTTTTAACCGTTATCTGGTGGAATCTGGCTGGAGTAGCTTAAATTTAGAGAGACTACCGGTCTTTGCCGACAAAAGCGGAGTTGGCCGAGGAGCTCGTGCGGCTCCGGCGGCGGGTCGAAGAGGTTGAGCGTCTTGAAGAAGAACGCTCTCAGGCCGATGCTGCTTTGCGCGAAAGCGAGGCCCGGCTGCGCGATTTCGCGGCCGCTGCTTCCGACTGGTTCTGGGAAATGGATTCGGAACTGCGCTTCTGCTTCATGTCGGAGCGGCTGCGCGAAGTCACCGGGGTCGATCCACGTGCCACCATCGGCAAGTCACGCCAGGATATGGGGGCCGGCGATACCGACGCCGACAAGTGGCAGGCGCACCTTGCCGACCTGCAGGCGCACCGGCCCTTCCGCGATTTTCGCTATGTCTACGTCGCCGAGAACGGCGTCCGCCAGTATTGGTCGATCAGCGGCGTTCCGCTGCACGAAGAGGATGGAAGCTTCCTCGGGTATCGCGGTACCGGACGGAACCTGACCGAAGAGTACCGGGCCCGCCGCATGGCCTTCGAGGCCCAGGACCTGCTGCTGCAGGCAATCGAACATTTTTCCTCCGCCGTGGCCCTGTTCGACAGCGAAGACCGCCTGCTGCTGTTCAACGAGAGTTACCTTGAGATTCTCGGCACCTGTGACCGGACCATCGGTCCGGGTATGAGCTTTGAGGAACTGCTCCGCAGCCAGGTCAAGACGGGCACCATTCCGGCCGCTGTGGGCTGCGAAGAAGAGTGGATCGCCGAGCGGCTGGTCCGACACCTCAATCCGACCGATGAGTTCGAAATCCAGCTCTCCGACGGCAAATGGTTACGGATGCGCGAGGAGCTCACGGCCAACGGGGGCGTGTTTCTTACCGCGATCGACGTCACGGAAACCAAGACGTTCGAACGGGCCGAGCGCGAAATTCGCGACCGGCTGCGTGCGGTTATCGACCATCTCCCGGCCGGCCTGGTGTTGAAGGACGAGAACGGCGTCCACATGCTCGCCAATCAGCAGTTCCTCGAGCTTTACGGTCTGCAGGGTCTCGACGTGATCGGCGACACCGCCTTCGACCACTTCCCGGAGGCCGAGGCGGAGGTCATTACCTCGCAGGACAGCACTGTCCTGCGCAGCGGCGTTCCCATGGAGGCGGAGCGAGAGGTGACGCGGCTCGACGGCGAGAAGGTGTTCTGCATGATCACCCGCTTCCCGGTCCTCGACTCAGCCGGCCGCGCCATCGGCATCGGCGGCATCCACATGAACATCAGCGAGATCAAGGAAAAGGAGCAGCAGCTGCGCGTCGCCCGCGACGAAGCGGAACGGGCCAACCACGCCAAGTCGGCCTTCCTGGCCAACATGAGCCACGAACTGCGCACGCCGCTCAACGCCATCATCGGTTTCTCGGAGATCATGGAGCAAGGCCTCTTCGGCGACCTCGGCAATCCGCAGTACACGGAGTATGCCGAAGATATCCGGCGCAGCGCCAGCCACCTGCTGTCGATCATCAGCGACATTCTCGACCTGTCCAAGATCGAAGCCGGGCGCATGGAGTTGAACGAGGAGATATTCGACATCGGTTCCGTCGTCGAGGCCTGCCAGCCCATCGTCAAGGATTCGGCGGTCAACGCCGGTCTCACCCTGCACACCATCTTGCCGATAGGTTTGCCGCAGCTCATTGCCGACAAGCGTTCGGTCCGCCAGATTCTGCTCAACCTGCTTTCCAATGCCATCAAGTTCACGCCCAGCGGCGGCAGCGTCGAGGTCGAGGCCCGCCTGGAGCCGGACGGCGGTTTGACCCTGACGATCAGCGACAGCGGCATCGGCATGTCGGCCGACGATATCGAGGTCGTGCTGCAACCCTTCGGCCAGGTCGAAAGCGCGCACACCCGCAGCCACGATGGCACCGGCCTTGGCTTGCCGATCACCAAGTCGCTGGCGGAGATGCACGGCGGCTCCATGCTCATCAAGAGCGAGGTTGGCGAAGGCACGGAGATCACCGTGCGCTTCCCGGCGGCGCGGGTCGGCCCCGGCGACGCCTACGCCATCGGCGAAGACCGCCGGTCGGCTTAAGTCGGACTCGGTCCGCCTAGAGCGGCCAGACCAACAAGATCATCGGCACCGACACCAGAATCACCAGCACCTCCAGCGGCAGGCCCATGCGCCAGTAGTCGCCGAAACGGTACCCGCCGGGCCCCAGGATCAGCGCGTTGTTCTGATGCCCGATGGGCGTCAGGAAGGCGCAGGACGCCGCCACCGCGACGGCCATGAGGAAGGGATCGGTGTTGACCCCCAGGCGATCGGCGATGGTGGCGGCGATCGGCGCCATCACCACGGCGGTGGCCGCGTTGTTGAGGATGTCCGACAGCGTCATGGTGACGACCATCACGATGACCAGCACCGCGGCGGCGGGCAGGCCGGCGGTCATGCCCAGCAGGCTGTCGGCGATCAGTGTGGTCGCGCCGGTGCTCTGCAAGGCGCCGCCGACCGGGATCAGCGAACCGAGCAGGACGATGACCGACCAGTCGATGCCGTCGTAGAGTTCGCGCACCTGCATCAGGCCGCCGACCACCAGCAGCACGATGGCCATGCCGAAGGCGATTTGAATCGGCAGCAGACCGAAGCTGGTCGCGGCGATGGCGGCGGCGAAGATGGCGATCACCGCCGGGCCCTTGCCGCGCTTGCCGAAGTGCAGCTCGCGCTCGGCCAGCGGCAGGCCGCCGTAGGTGGGCACCAGGTCGGCGAGCTGCTCGGCCTCGCCGTGCAGCAGCAGCACGTCGCCCGGGCGGATGAGGAAGGAGCGCAGGCGGCCGTGGTAGGGCCGGCCCTGGCGCGATACGCCAAGCAGGGTAATGCCGCGGCGCGCGAAGAGGTGCAGCGAACTGACCAGCCGCCCGTCGAGACGCGAGCCCGGCACCACCACCACCTCCATCAGCGTGGCGTCCTCCGGCGTATCGCGCGGCCCGATGCCGGAGGCTTTGCCGCCGATCTCCAGTCCCAGCTTGCTGACGAATTTATCGATTTCGCCCGGTGCGGCTTCGATCTTCAGTATGTCGCCGGCGCGCAACTGCTTGCGGGTGGCCGGTGGATAGGCCCGGTCGTTGCGGATCTGATCCATGATGATGGCGTCGATGTCTTGGGTCAGCTCGTCGATCTCGCGCAGGGTCTTGCCGATGTGCGGGCTGTCCTCGGGCACCGTTACCTCGGTGACGTAGTTCTCGATATCGAAAAGCGCGCCCTTGCCGCGCGCGCTGGCGCGCTGGGGCACCAGGCGCCAGCCGATCAGCGCGACGAAGATCACGCCGACCAGGGCGACGACCAGGCCGACCGGGGCGAAGTCGAACATGGCGAAGGGCGCGCCGGTCAACTCGCCCCGATAGCTGGCGATGATGATGTTGGGCGGCGTGCCGATCAGGGTGATGAGGCCGCCGAGGATCGACCCGAAGGACAGCGGCATCAGCAGAAGGCTCGGCGAGCGCGCCGCCTTGCGCGCCGACTCCAGGGCCAGCGGCATGAGGATACCGAGCGCGCCGACATTGTTCATCACCGCCGACATGGCGGCGGCGAGCCCGGCCAGCGCGCCGACGTGGGTGGTGGTTCCGGTCATGGCCGGGCGGACCAGCCGGGTCAGGCGGTCGATGGCGCCGGTGCCCGAGAGCACGCGGCTCAGCACCAGTACCGCGGCGACGGTGATGGTGGCGGGATGGCTGAAGCCGCTGAAGGCCTCCGGGGCGCGCACCAGCCCCGCCGCCACTGCGGTCATGAGGCAGGCGAAGGCGACCACGTCGTAGCGCCAGCGGCCCCAGACCAGGAGGATGAAGAGCGCCAGGAGAATGGCGAAGATAACACTTTGGTCTGTGGTCACGGCGGCTCCCAGCTGCGGCCTCCGAGGCCTGCGACTCCGGAGTGGGCAATTGTGTCATTGCCGCGGCTGTGCTGCCAATTGCAAAGACAGGGCACCAGGAAAAGGGTGGGGAGCTGTTCCGGAAGGGGTCTCGCCAGTTACCCGGCGCGCTTGGTCAAGAATGTGGTCGGAGAGAATTCTAGGAGTTGCGCAGGGTTCTTGGCCCTGATGAGAACCTGCTCGGCTGACCGCAGCGGGGCGTTTGCCGCGGTCAGCCGTGAGGTATTGAAAGCGGCCTGCTTAAGCCGCTTTGACCGACGACAAGAAGCCCTCGATCTCTCCCTTCAACTCTCCAGCCTGATCCGATAGCTGCGAGGCCAGGGTCGTCACCTGGCCTGCGGCTTTGGTGGTTTCACCGGTGGCCGCATCGACCTCAGAGATGTTGCTGGTGACCTCTGCGGTCCCAGCTGCGGCTTCCTGCACATTCTTGGCGATATCTTGAGTCGCCGCACTTTGCTCTTCCACGGCGCTGGAAATTGCCGTCGCGATCTCCGCGATCTGCTCGATGGTCCCATTGACGCGTTTGATGGCGCTCACCGCCTGCGTTGTGGAACCCTGCATGGCCGAGATCTGCTGGCCGATCTCCTCCGTTGCCTTCGCTGTCTGATTGGCCAGCGACTTGACCTCGCCGGCGACCACCGCGAAACCCTTGCCGGCATCGCCGGCGCGCGCCGCCTCGATGGTGGCGTTCAAGGCCAACAAGTTGGTCTGCTCGGCGATATCCTGGATGAGGTTGATCACCGCCCCGATCTTGTCCGCGGCCTCGGCCAACTCGCGCATCGTTTCCCTGGTCTGGCCGGCCTCTTCCTGAGCCTTGCTGGAGATGTCGGTCGATTGCGTGACCTGACGCCCGATCTCCGCGATGGCGCTGTGCAGTTCTTCCGAGGCGGCAGCAACGGTCTGAACGTTGGCTGACGCCGATTCGGCGGCCTTGGCGGCAGCGCCCGATCGGTCGCTCGTGGTTGCCGCCGTGCCGGTCATCGTTTCGGCGGTTGTGTGAAGCTGACCCGAGGCCGTGGTGACCGCGCCGAGAACCTTGGCGACCGCCGTATCGAAGTTGGCGATCAAGGACTCGACGGACTTGCTGCGCTTTTCCTGCGCCGCCCGCTGCTCGGCCTGCTGAGCTTCCAGGCGCACTCGTTCGATAGCGTTTTCCTTAAAGACGACAACCGCCCGCGCGATGTCGCCGATTTCATCTTTGTTCTCGGTGGAGGGGATCTCCTGCGACGTATCCCCATCCGCCAACGCGACCAGCGTTCGGGTCATCTTGTCGAGAGGGCGGCTGACGCTGCGGCCGATGACAACGCCCAAGAAAATAGCGATAGAGAGGATGCTTGCGCCGACGGTCAGGAAGATCGTTCGCGTCAGGCCCTGGGCCGATTCAAGCGATGCCTCGGCGACGACCAGGCCCTCGGTTGCGACCGAGAAGGTACGATCGAAGTCCTCGGTCATGCCGGCGAAGATCTTGCTGAGCGCTGAGGTCTCATCTTTCAAGACCAGATAGGCCTCGGCCCAGGCGTGAAAGCCCTTCTGATAGGTGTCCATCAGGGCCGAAATGTCATTCTTGAGACTGCCCGGCAAGGGCGCTTCGGCGAGCAGGGCGTCGAATTCCTGACGGCGCTCGTCGATGCGCCCGACGTATTTCTCCGCGCCCCGCAGCATGAAGTCTTTCTCGTGACGCCGCATCATCAGCATCTTAATGGTCAAGCTTTCCAGATTGGCTTCCTTGAGCTTGGTCTCCACCTCGCGCACGGCCGCGCGAAGGGCGCCCTGAAGACCGCTCTTCTCATCGAGGCCGAGTTGCTCGTTGAGCTGAACGACTTTTTGGAACTGCACCGCATGTTCGGCAATGCCTTTGCTCAGGCGCGCTATTTCATCCTGAATCGGGGCGGCGACGGCCATGTCGCCAACCTTGCCCAGGGATTCGAGCACCGCTGCCGTAGCCTTCTCATACCTTTCGAGATACTTCATATCGCGCCGGATGATGAAGTCCTTCTCGTTGCGGCGCATCTGCAGGGCGCCGCTTTCGACCTGCTGCGATAGCTGTGCCATGTGGGCGTGCTCGCGCTGATCGTAGAAGGCTGCGCCGACTTTGAAATCGCCGAGGAAGTAGGCCGTGCTGAGAGCAACGACGCTGACGGCGCTCAGGACAGAGAGCAGGCCGATGCGGATCGAAATCCGGAAGTTGCTTAAGGTATTGAGAATTCGGTGAAGAGCCATCGTCTGTCCTTTAGTCTGGAAAACTACCCATTTAGTGCTACGCGATATGATGCTGCGTTGCGGGGCACGGAATATATTCAATTTGTAAAAAAACAATAAAAGCATGAACTTACAACCATTGATCTAAGGAGAATAAGATTTTCTTCTTACCTTCATAGTTGTGTTTACCTGCTTCAGAGGGCCGCGCCCATCATCGGAGTTCGTCGGGCCTGCCGGGCGCCCTTCACGGTCTGTCACATCGCTGTGAGAGGCCTTTTGTGGAGGCGCGGCCTGCCTATCTGGTCTTGAGGACGAGCGCCTCACGGGGGGCGTAGGGGCCTGGCCCGCAGGCAAACCATGCTCAGGTTCTTTAGCAATATCTGCTGTAGGGTGTCGGCCGGACCTTGGGAAGCAAAGGAAGCGTGTGATGCCACAGACCATCGAGGCGGATATCTGCGTCATCGGCGCCGGTTCCGGCGGGCTGTCGGTCGCCGCCGGCGCTTCGCAGATGGGCGCCCGGGTGGTGCTGATCGAGAAAGGCCTGATGGGCGGCGACTGCCTGAATTACGGCTGCGTGCCGTCCAAGGCGCTGATTGCCGCAGCGGCAGCTGCGGACACCGCGCGCCATGCCGGCAAGTTCGGTGTGCAGGGGCGGGAGCCGTCGGTCGACTTCCCGGCGGTGCGCGATCACCTGCGCGGCGTCATCGCCGCCATCGCACCGCACGATTCGGTGGAGCGTTTCGAAGACCTCGGCGTCACGGTGATCCAGGCGGCGGCGCGCTTTACCGGCCCGCGCGAAGTGGTGGCCGGCGATATGACGGTTCGGGCCAAGCGCTTCGTTGTTGCCACCGGCTCCTCGCCCGCGGCACCGCCGATCCCCGGCCTGGAGACGGTGCCCTACCTGACCAACGAGACGGTCTTCGATCTGGCGGAGCGTCCGGAGCACCTGGTCGTCATCGGCGGCGGGCCGATCGGCGCCGAACTTGCCCAGGCGCAGCGTCGCCTCGGGGCGCGGGTCTCCCTGCTCGAAATGTTCAAGGTCCTCGGCAAGGACGACCCGGAGGTCACCGTTTTCGCGCGCGACCGGCTGGTCGCGGACGGCGTGGAGATCCACGAAGGCATCGCCATCAAGAAAATTTCCCAGGATGGTAGCGCCGTCGCCGTCACCATCGAAGAAGACGGCCGCACGGAGCAAATCACCGGGTCGCACCTGCTGGTCGCCGCCGGCCGCAAGGCCAATGTCGAGGGACTGAACCTGGAAGCTGCCGGCGTTGTCTATTCGCCCAAGGGCATCGAAGTGGACGCCCGTCTGCGCAGCAGCAACAAGCGCATCTTCGCGATCGGCGACGTCGCCGGCGGGTTCCAGTTCACCCATGTCGCCGGCTATCACGCCGGTATCGTCATCCGCAACGCGCTCTTCTGGTTGCCGGCCAAGGTGAACTACGACGCCGTGCCGTGGGTGACCTTTACCGATCCGGAGGTCGCCCACGTCGGATTGACCGAGGCGCAGGCGCGCGATAAGCACGGCGACAAGGTGCGGGTGCTGAAGTGGTCCTTCGCCGAGAACGACCGGGCCCAGGCGGAGCGTGCGACCGAGGGCCTGGTGAAGGTCGTGGTCGGCGGCCGCGGCCGGATTCTCGGCGCTTCGATCGCCGGTCTCCATGCCGGCGAACTGCTGCATCCCTGGGTGCTGGCAATCAGCCAGGGGATGAAGGTCGGCGCCCTGGCCAACATGATCGCCCCCTATCCCACGTTGGCAGAAGTGAACAAGCGGGCCGCGGGAAGCTACTACACCCCAAGCCTGTTCAGCGAGCGCACGAAGAAGATCGTGCGCTTCCTGCTGAGGTTCGCTTGAGAATGGAAAAGGAGAGGCGAGGCATGACCGAATTGAAGCGAAGCGAGACTCAGACGCTGCGGCGCCTGGCGCCGGTGCTGATCCTGCTGGCAGCCATCGGTCTGGCCTTCGCCTTCGGCTTGCATGAGCATCTAAGCATCGAGATCCTGCGCGAGCACCGCGCTTTCCTGAACGGCTTCGTCGCCGAGCAGGCGATTCTGGCGGCGCTCGCCTTCATTGGTCTCTATGCCCTGACGACCATGCTGTGGCTGCCGGTCGGCGCCGTACTCACCATCACGGGCGGTTTTCTCTTCGGTGTGACCTACGGCACGCTCTACGTTGTGGTCGGGGCGACCTTGGGAGCCACCGCCATTTTCCTTATCGCCCGCTATGCGTTGGGTGACCTGTTCCGTGCCAAGGCCGGCCCCTTCGTCGCGCGCATGGAGGCGGGCTTCAGCGAGAACGCCCTCAGCTACATGCTGGTGCTGCGGCTGATCCCGCTGTTTCCCTTCTTCATCGTCAACCTGGTGCCGGCCTTCCTCGGCGTGTCGCTGCGCATCTACGTTCTCGGCACCTTCATCGGCATCATTCCCGGCACCCTGGTTTTCATTCTTGCCGGTGCGGGCCTCGGTTCGATCTTCGACCAGGGGGGCGCTCTCACCCTGCAAAGCGTCGTGACCCCGGAGATCGTCGCCGGCTTGATCGGCCTGACACTGCTGTCCCTGCTGCCCGTGGCCTACAAGCGGATGAAGACGAAGCAGGCGCCGGCCTGAAGCCTTCCGGTTCCTCCCCCGGGAAGGATTTGGGGAAAGGGACTTTGCGGGATGGTCCGCCGCGCCTCTATGCTATGCCCTCCAGGCTTGATATACCTGAAGCTTCGCGTTGGCCGCTGTCGTCATGCAGCGACCTTCGAACGAATCTCAGATATGAGGAGTTGCGCTCGGCAAGACCTCATGCCGGGATGAATCCAGTCCAGCGGAGATGCGTCATGCAGCCAGTAGCGTCCTCAGCGGCAAAGCGAGCCACAGCGAAAACGGCGGTCGCGAGAACTGCCATCCACGGGCGCCGAGGCCTCGCAATCCTCCTCCTTCTGCCGATGTTGCTTGTGGCCGGCGCAGCGCTGGTGGCGGCGCAGGACATTCGCTTCTTCCGCATTGGGACCGGTTCTACCGCCGGCACCTACTTTCCCGTCGGCGGCATCGTCGCCAGCGCCATCTCCAGCCCGCCGGGCAGCCGCGATTGCGAGCGGGGCGGCAGTTGCGGGGTGCCAGGGCTGGTGGCGGTCGCGCAGTCGACCCGCGGTTCGGTCGACAATGTCCGCCAGATTGAAGACGGCGTTCTGGAATCCGGCTTCAGCCAGTCCGACGTCGCCTACTGGGCTTATCGCGGAGAAGAGCTGTTCCTGGACGGCGGGCCGTTGAAGTCGCTCCGCGCCATCGCCAACCTCTACCCCGAGACCATCCATCTGGTGGCGCGCAGCGACGCCGGCATCAAGAGCCTGGCCGACCTCAAGGGCAAGAAGATCTCGCTCGACAGGCCGGGTTCCGGCACCCGGGTGGACGCGCTTCTGGTGCTCGGGGCCGCCGGGATCGAGCCTACCGACCTGGAAGTCTTCTCCCTGGCCTCCGGCGCTGCCGTCGAGGCGCTGAGCGAGGGGGACATCGACGGCTTCTTCTTCGTGGCGGGGACCCCGGCGACGGCGGTTCTGGAGTTGGCCGAGGCGGCTCTCATCGACCTGGTTCCCATTTCCGGCCCGGGGATCGACCAGCTCCTGGCTGACCGCCCGTTCTTCGCCCGTCAGACCCTGCCGCTTCGCACCTACCCCGGCATTGCCGCCGTCGAAACTCTGTCGGTCGGCGCCCAGATGGTCGTCTCCGACCGGGTGCCGGAAGAAACCGTCTACGCGATCACCCGCTCCCTCTGGCACCCCAGCACCCGCCTGCTGCTCGACCGGGGCCATCCCAAGGGAAAGCAGATCGTTATCGAGCAGGCCCTCGACGGTCTCGGCATTCCGCTGCACCCGGGGGCCGAGCGGTACTACCGCGAGGTCGGCCAGCTGCCCTGACCCGGCCCCGCAGGATCAGCCGAAGACGATGACTTCGGTCTCCTTGGCGGCGTCTTCCGCCCAGTTCTGCATCCAAGCGTGTTCCGTCACCGCCGCGCAGTAGGCTTCGGCCACCGCGTCGAGTTTGATGTCGTAGGTACGAAAGCGGCTGACCACCGGCGCGTAGAAGGCGTCGGCGATGCAGAAGTCGCCGAAGAGAAAGTCGCCGCCGCTGCCGAAACGCTTGCGGCAGTCGCCCCAGATCGCCTGGATGCGGTCGACGTCGGCCTGCACCTCGGCGGCGACGGCATGGTCGGGATAGTGTTTGCTCAGGTCCATCGGCAAGGCGCCGCGCAGGGCGGGAAAGCCCGAATGCATCTCCGCGGCAACGCAGCGCGCCAGGCGCCGCGCCGCCGGGTCGTCGGGCCAGAGGCCTTTGTCTGGGAAGCGCTCGGCCAGGTATTCGCCGATTGCCAGGCTGTCCCAGATGACTTCGCCGTCCTCGATCAGGGTCGGCACCTTGCCGGCCGGGCTGTACTTCAGGATGGCGGCCCGGGTGTCGGCCTTGCGCAGGGGAATGACCACCTCTTCACAGGCGATGCCCGCCTGCCTGGCGATCAGCCAGCCGCGCAGCGACCAGGAAGAATAGGTCTTGTTGCCAAGGATCAGGGTATAGTCGGCCATGTCGCGTAGATCTCCCGTTCTGTCCTGCCTTGCGCCCGCTTTCTCCGGGTCGACAGGGCGGCGATTTAGCGCAAATATGCGCGCGCCGCGCAAGACCGCCGTGGCGCCGAGTCCTGTTTCCCAACGCTTATACAACTGATCTGGAGCCTTCCTTTGGTCAAAACCGCCTTTCTCGTAGCCGATGACCCCAAGGCCACGCCGATCGCCGTGTTGACGCGCGATGCTTTCGAAAATTGGCTGAAAGCCCAGAAGGTGCCGCGCCGCAACTGGGTGAAGCAGAGCGGTTTTCGGGCGCAGGCCGGCAGTTTCTGTCTGCTGCCCGACGAGGCGGGGCGGCTGGAGGAAGTCCTGCTGGTGGTCGACGCGGAGGAGCCGATCTGGTCCTTCGCCGGGCTGCCGGCGGCCCTGCCGCCGGGAACCTACCGGGTGGATCACGGGCTGCGCCCCGGCGCCGCCTCGCGCGCGGCCCTGGGCTGGTGCCTCGGCTGCTACGCTTTCACCCGCTACAAGGAAAACAACCGCGACTTCGCGCGGCTGGTCTGCCCCAAGACGGCTGATCAGGCGCTGGTCACCCATACCGCCGAGGCGATCGCCCTGGTCCGTGACCTCATCAACACGCCGACCAACGACATGGGGCCGGCGCAGCTCGCCGAGGCCGCCCGCGCCCTGGCCAAGAAGCATCGCGCCAAGTGCAGCGTTATCGTTGGCGATACGCTGCTGAAGAAGAACTATCCTGCGATCCATGCGGTGGGCCGGGCGAGCAGCGAGGACCCGCGTCTCATCGACCTGCGCTGGGGATCGCGCGGGCCCAAAGTGACCCTGGTGGGCAAGGGCGTCTGTTTCGATTCCGGCGGCCTCGACCTGAAACCCCCTGCCGGCATGAAACTGATGAAGAAGGACATGGGCGGCGGCGCCCATGTGCTGGGCCTGGCCTCGCTGATCATGGCCCAGAAGCTGCCCCTGCGGCTTCGGGTGCTGGTTCCGGCGGTGGAGAACGCGGTCTCGGGCAACGCCTTTCGTCCGCTCGACGTGCTGCAGACCCGAAAAGGTCTGACGGTGGAGGTCGGCAACACCGATGCCGAAGGTCGTCTCGTACTCTGCGATGCCCTGGCCGAGGCGGACAGCGAGGAGCCTGATCTGCTGATCGATTTCGCGACCCTGACCGGGGCGGCAAGGATTGCGCTGGGCACCGATCTGCCGGCCTTCTTCTGCAACGACGACAAGCTCGCCGGGATGATGCTGCGCCACGGCGCGGCGGAAGGCGATCCGATGTGGCGCCTGCCGCTGCACCGGGCCTACCGCCAGGGCCTCGACAGCAAGGTCGCCGACCTCAACAACATCTCCAACAGCCCTTACGGCGGCGCGATCGTCGCCGCGCTGTTCCTGGAACGCTTCGTCAGCCCCGGCACGCGCTGGGCCCACTTCGACGTCATGGCCTGGAACCTCGCCTCGCGCCCCGGCCGCCCGGAAGGCGGCGAGGCCATGGGCCTGCGCGCGGCCTACGCCGCGATCGCCGAGGTGGCGCGGCGCGAGTCCGCGAAGAAAGGCTGAGCGGGCGGAGAATGACCGCCCCGAAGTTCCAGAGGGCTTGCGCAAGGGACGCGGCTTGGGCAAACTTCGTTTCGTTCCTGTAACGACAATGAAGCGCCGACATGGCTGTGTCCCCTTCTTCCTCCGGGCCGACCGCCGGACCGCAACTGCGGCCCAGCCAGGCGCTGGCTTTGTGGCACTCTGTCATGGTCTCGGCGCTCAACCGCTCGCTGCCCGATCTGACCTCGCGGCAGTTCGCGCTGTTCCTGCAGGTCTATCTGGAGCCGCCGCCGCACACCGTGCGCGGCCTGGCCGTGACGCTCAACATGTCGAAGCCGGCGGTGACCCGCGCCATCGATCGTCTGGAGAAGCTGGAGTTCGTGCGCCGCAAGACCGACGAAGCGGACAAGCGTTCCATCCTCGTGCAGCGCAGCGTCAAGGGCTCGGTCTTCCTGCGTGAGTTCGCCGACATGGCCGCCGCGGCGGCGCGCAGGTTGAACGCCCCCAAGAGCTGAGTGCCTCAGTAGCCCCGCTTCATGTCGACCACGTGCTGCAGGGCCTCGCCGGATTCCAAACGCTGGATATTGGCGACCACGGCGCGCACCGCGGTGGCGGGCACCGTCATGCTGGCGATGTGCGGCGTCATGAAGACGCGCGGGTGCTCCCAGAAGGGATGATCTTCCGGCAGGGGCTCTTCGCGGAACACGTCCAGGGTGGCGCCGCCAACCTGGCCGCTGTAAAGGGCCGCCCGCAGGTCTTCCTCCACCAGGTGGCCGCCGCGCCCGAAGTTGATGACCGCAGGGGCTACCGGCAGCTTAGCGAAGGCTTCTT
>PJEL010003128.1_pt1 | contig 14450 bp, 12 predicted proteins | sample 1853271 | NCBI WGS metagenome assembly PJEL01 (sample SAMN08108733, study PRJNA415343) | Invertebrate metagenome, whole genome shotgun sequencing project. | host: Globobulimina | place: Sweden: Gullmar Fjord | collected 2015-08 | reverse complement strand
GAAATACGTTGGTGGACGATCCTGGCACAGGCCAGGGAGCATGGATGGCAGCCGATGCAGCGATCCATGCGGGGACAGGTGAGTATTTTCATTTAAAGATCCAATTTTTTAACCACGCAACAGACGAAAACAAAATGTATTTTTTATTTTCGTCTGTTGCGTGGTTAATGTGAGGGTATGGGTTGTTCTTATTAGTTGTTAATGTCAATAATTTCCATTCGATGGTTTGTCTGCGGATGGGCAGGAGATGGCCCTTCAGTGACAACCATGTAATTACCTTCAATAGAGTAGCGCGTAACCATTTCTTGGGCAAAATTAGACCAGCTATGCGGATGCTCTTCATGGAGAATCGGAAAAATGCCGTAGGAAAAAAGAAGATCCTGGCAAGTTTTTTCACTGGGGCTAACGGCATAAATCCATGACTGTAAACGGTAGCGGGTGATATTTCGTGCCGTTAGTCCGCTGGCACTTGGAACAAGGACGGACTGCGCGCTGGTTTCTTCAACAGCCTTTTCAACGCTTCTGCTGATCAGGCGCATCATCCCGCTTCTCGGTTTTTCACGTAGGTAATTCCTTAGACGATGAAGATGGCCAACAGAACGATAGGGCTCTGTTGCTGCTGCAATTTTAGCAAGCATTTTAACTGATTCCAGCGGGTACTGTCCCATGGCAGATTGCCCGGAAAGCATGACGCAGTCGGTGCCGTCGAGGATGGCATTGGCTACATCGGTTGACTCGGCCCTGGTTGGTCGCCGGTTCTGGGTCATTGATTCGAGCATCTGGGTGGCGGTGATAACTGGTTTGCCAGCAATATTTGCCTTGGCTATAATGATTTTCTGGGCCACTGCAATATCTTCAATGGGAATCTCCACACCAAGATCGCCACGGGCAACCATAATACCATCGGTCACTTCAAGAATGGAATCAATATTTTCCCTGTTTTTCTTGCGCTCAATTTTTGCAATGATAAATGGGTCATAGCCAAGATCCGTTGCTGCTTTTCGTACTGCTTCAATATCAGCTGCATCGTTGACAAAGGACTGACTGATGCAGTCAACTCCATTTTCAATGGCAAATTTCATGCAGTCATAATCATGGGGGGTAAAGGCGCTTTCTCCTAAATCAATACCCGGTAAGTTCAGCCCTTTTCGAGAGCGTAATTCACCTCCAACCTCAACCTGGCAGATAACGTCGTTGTCTTTGCTCTCAAGCACTTTGAGCTGGATAAGACCATCATTAAGAAAAAGAATATCACCCGGAGCCACCACTTTAGAGAGGCGTTTTAAGGTCATGGAAACACGTTGCTGATCTCCAATGATGTTATTGCTTGTGAGGGTGAATGTGTCTCCGTATTGGAGATGGATAGGTTCTTTGCCAAACTCCCCTATACGCATCTTCGGGCCCGGGAGATCAGCCAGAATAGCCACTCGTCGGCCTGCGTCTTTTGAGGCATTTCTGATTTTTTTGATCACTTCAGCATGTCCATCAAAATTGCCGTGGGAAAAATTGAGCCGGGCAATATTCATCCCCGCGTCTATCATTTCTTTGATCATTTTTGGTGAATCAGAGGCTGGACCAATTGTACAGACGATTTTCGTTCTGTTGGTGGGAAGTTTCATATGATTCACTTTATTTTTGAAGAGTTAGGAGAATTATAACAAAATTTATTCTTGCATCAATCAGTAATAACTGTCAACCAAGATTTGTTGTTTTGAATATTTAATAAGGCTGTTGTTTACTCTGGTTTTGTATTGACTTTTGCATAGAGGTATATCAATCTATTTTTATTGGCCTATTAAACGGCAAATTACTGAAAATAAAAATTAATTTTTTAATCTTATACTTAACAAGGGGTGTTATGAAAAATACTGTTGCTTTGGGGTGTGTATTGCTGTTGTCATTATTCGTTGGCTGTTCATCTGTTTCCGTTAAAACAGATTACGATCATACCGAGGATTTTAGCAAGTACAAGACATTTACTCTCTTTAGTGGCGAACTTGCCCCAGGAAATGCCTTGTCCAAATATCCTGAATTGAAAGAGCGGATGTATCCGGTGGTAAAAGAGATCCTAGTAGAAAAGGGATTTATTTACAAAGAATCAGAAATAACCGATTTTGTCGTGCATTTGCGAGGGGCGGTTAACGCTCAGACTCAACGAACGAAGCAGGGAGGGCGCACTTGGTATAATCCATGGTGGGGTAGTGGAAGAACTGTTGTCAGTTACTATGATGAAGGGAGTTTGATCATTGATATTGTCAATACCGCAGAAAAAAATCTTTCATGGAGAGGTATCGGTTCCAAGATTGTTGATCAAGGTAATATGTCAGGCGTGTATGATAGATCTCAGTTGAAAAAAAATCTTGAAAAGATTTTAAAAGGTTTCCCGCCTAAAGCCGAATAAGCGGCGTGCAACGTCCGCTTCAATGAGACTTATGCCCTTGCGGTATAAAGCCGAATAAACAGCGCGGAACCTCTGCTTCAATCGATAAGCGAGTCTGCTGATAAGCGAGTTTATGAGACATCGAGTCTTATACCTCGCAAGGGGTTACTGAAAAGAGTACCCTTTGGGGTAAGGCGAAGTGATGCTTAAGTTTCAATACAATTGATAAAATTTACTTTTATTCAACCAGGAGAGTGTAGATGGCTATTCATCCCGGGGCAGGTAAACCTGCTGCTGTCCAAGATTTATGTAATATTCCCCGTTTAATTTCCGCTTATTTTCAAAATAAGCCGAATGTTAACCTGGAAGCGCAGAGGGTAAGCTTTGGCACATCCGGCCATCGTGGCAGTTCTTTAAAGGCAAGTTTTAATGAAGACCATATTATGGCGATATCCCAGGCCATAGTTGAATATAGATCTGGCCAGGGAATTGTCGGTCCTCTGTATATCGGCATGGATACCCATGGACTCTCCGAACCAGCCTTTGCCACAGCTTTGCAGGTTTTTGTGGCAAATGAAATTGATGTGCGTTACCAAAAAGATTTAGGCTACACCCCAACTCCAGCAGTTTCCCACGCTATCTTAAGCTGGAATAAAAAAAAATCAGGTACCACTGCTGATGGGGTGGTGATAACACCATCTCATAACCCTCCTGAAGATGGCGGGTTCAAGTATAATCCACCCCATGGAGGCCCTGCTGATAGTGATGCCACAAAGATCATTGAACAACGGGCCAATGAGCTTCTTGCAGAAGATTTAGCCGGTGTGCGTTCGGTGCCCCTTGACGAGGCGTTTGCCTCTGACAACGCTGTTGCCCATGATTTTATCCGACCCTATGTGGATGACCTGCAAGAAATTATTGATATGGAAGCGATCCGCAAGGCCGGTATTAAAATTGGTGTTGATCCTTTAGGAGGGGCCGGCATTGCATACTGGCCCGTGATTGCTGACGTATATGGATTAGATATTGAGGTGGTTAATAACCGGGTGGACCCAACTTTTTCCTTTATGACCCTGGATAAAGACGGCAAGATCCGGATGGATTGTTCATCTCCCTATGCCATGGCCTCTCTCATTGCCTTAAAAGATCGTTTTGACATCGCTGTGAGCAATGATCCAGACTATGATCGGCACGGTATTGTTACCCGAAAATTTGGTTTGCTTAATCCAAATCATTATCTGGCAGTGGCCATTGGTTATCTCTTTACTCACCGGCCTGGTTGGAGTGCAGGCTGTGCTGTAGGCAAAACCCTGGTGTCAAGTTCCATGATTGACCGGGTTGCTGCCGGTATGAACCGTCAACTCCGGGAAGTTCCTGTTGGCTTTAAATGGTTTGTACAGGGACTCCATTCTGGTGAATACGGTTTTGGCGGAGAGGAAAGTGCGGGTGCCTCCTTTTTGCGTAAAGACGGATCTGTGTGGACAACAGACAAGGACGGCATTGTTATGGCCCTTCTTGCCGCCGAGATCACTGCTGTTACTGGTAAGGATCCGGGTGAACATTATCAGCAGTTGGAGAAAAAATATGGTTCTCCTCTTTATGAAAGACTTGAAGCACCTGCCTCTGCCGAGCAGAAAAAAACGCTTGCCGGTTTGTCCGCAGATGATGTTGATACAGTGACACTGGCTGGAGAACCCGTTATTGCCAAACTAACTCATGCCTCTGGAAATAATGCTGCTATTGGTGGTCTTAAGGTGGTTACGGAAAACGGCTGGTTTGCTGCCCGACCTTCCGGTACTGAGGATATTTATAAGATTTATACCGAAAGTTTTAACGGTGAGGCTCACTTGAAAAAGATTCAGCAAGAGGCCCAGGAGATAGTGTCGGCAGCTTTTAAAAAGGCTGGTTTGTAATTAAAATTGTGTAAAAAAATACTATTATTTTGATATGGTGAGCTGCAGCTCTCCTGCAACAATTGTTATTGCAAGCTGTGGATGGGTGATGACCCGGAACATTGGTCGGCCAAAGTAAAAAAGTTCTTTTTGCAGGCTGAGTTGAAAGCGATTGATTGCCTTTTCCCTGATTGCCAGATCCTCAGTCAGCAGTGCTTTTAATTTGTGCAATGCTTCATGTTGAAGTCTTTTTTTTGAAAGATGTTCAATATATTGGAGTGCTGCGACATAGGAGCATTTTTTTTCTTGTGCTGCCATATAATCAATCAGTTGATCATCGCCTTGCAGCAGATCATGTCTGCATAAACACTCTTTGCCGCTTATCCCGGCAATTTCTTTCGTGTCCCAGCACTTGAGCAATCGGCACTCCACCGGTCGATTTTTGTGAATTGTACAAGATGATTGTACTTGGTCATAAAAGATACATTCCCAACTAGTTCCCTTTCCTGCAATTTTTATCATTTCTGATGATGCCGGTTCAACCCATCCCTTTATCGGATTGAAAGCCGGTTCACCTGCACGGATCACAATAAGATGATCCAAAGAAAGAATGTGTTTTTCCAAAAGAGGCAAGTCGTCCCGGTGCAGTACCGGCCCACCTTTTATGCAACAGGTTCCGCATCTTTTACAAGTTGTTTGTCCGGCCATGATGAAAATGTCTCTTTGTACTATTATTTATTAGTTTGTAATTTCGTAAGTTATGGAGGGGGAGGGAGTGTTAGTCAAGTATTGCGTTTTTTAAAGAAAAAACAAAAAATGAAGCTTTTTATTATCAGATAAATGATAACAGCGATACTTTATCCCATAAAAGTTCGTAATTATAAAGTTTTTTGTGGAAATTTCCACTGACTTGTTTTAGATTATAATAATTCTTATTGTTTCCTGACGATTTAATGTGTTAAGCCGCCATGGGCAAAGGTCGAGAACTGATGAAATATTGCAATAAATCTCGTGAAGAACTGGCTGAAGATTTACTTAAATTGCGTAAACGAGTGGAAGAGCTTGAGTCATCCGCCGGAGAGGAACAACCTCTGGCAGGGCTTGGCAGACATCTTGATCCAACCCGCCTTTGGCAAAGTACCTTTGATGTTGTTGACGACCTCATGTATATAATTGATCGTGAGTTTAATGTTGTCAGGGCCAACAAGGCAACACACAAATATCTCCATTCTGATGAGGTGTTAGGAAAGAAGTGTTTTAATTTTTTTCACCAGTCTGATAATCCCGCCTCAGACTGTCCTGCCTGTAAAGTTTTTCATTCCGGCCAGCCTTGTCATATTGAACAGCAGGAAAATCGTTTCGACGATAAATGGTTTTCCATCTCTGCCTATCCCGTAAAAGATGATTTTGGCTTTGTCTGGCAATGTTTGCTCATCTATCGCGATATCACGGATTGCAAAAAAATGATGGAAAAAATGAATGAGCTGGAAGTGAAAGATCCTTTAACCGGACTCATTAACCGCCTTCATTTTATTGAGGTTTTATCGCGTGAATTTTTGCTGGCAGCCCGGCGGTCTAGTGGCCTTGTGTTACTTATTCTTAATGTAAATCAATTCAAAGATATAAATTATAGTTGTGGCCGTGAGTTTGGCGATATGGTTTTACGGGAAATTTCCGTACTTTTGCATGACCGGGTGCGAAATACAGATATCTGTGCCCGCATTGGTGTGGATGAGTTTGCTGTATTACTACCAGACGCAGATTCTGTTGAAGGTGAGATGATTGCTGATAATATTTATTCAATTATCAGTGGGTTTGTCTTTGAGGATGGTATTCAGGGTCGTCAGATTTCTATCAGTATGGCCCTTGCGGCAAACAGTGAAGAGAGTGTAACAACCCATGATGAGTTCTTAGCTCTGGTCAATAAAAAGCTGCATGAAGTGAAACAGGCGAACACGGGTAGAATTACTCCCCTCTACGAAATTCCCGAAGAAGCTGAGGAAGGTGTTTTTACTCAGTGACAAACTTGGTCCCTGCCTGATGATTTAGCACGGTACATTGCCTGGTCTGCGGCATCAATAAGGTGCTCAGTCAGGCTCGTGGTCCAGCTGGGGTCACGGAAAGCTACCCCGATACTAACCGTGATAGCAATTTCCTTATGAATTATTTTGCCCTTGATGTCACGGATGACAAAAGAGTAACTTTTAACTTTATCGCGTATTATTTCTGCATGTTGCACCGCGTCTTTCATTTCTAAGTCAGGCATGACAACTGAAAATTCTTCTCCTCCGTATCTAACAGACAGATATTTGTTTCCCTGTTCAGCTTCATATTCAAGCATGTGGTCTTTGATTATTTTGGCCACCGTGGCCAAAGCCTGATCACCGATGCGGTGGCCATATTTATCATTAAATTGTTTGAAATGGTCAATGTCTATCAAAAGGAGGCAGATCTGTGAATATGGCTTATCTTGCTGGATATGTTTTTGAAGGTAATGATCAAAGGCACGCCTGTTCCCAAGTCCGGTGAGCTGGTCAGTTTTGCTTAGATGTTCAAGCTCCAAAGTGTCTCGTTTCATCATGTCAATGATGGAGCGAAAAGCGCTGCGGAGTTGGGTGATCATGCTGTTAGGATCCTGTCCGCTTTGGATTGCAGTAATAGTGGTACTTTCGAGCCGCTCTACCTGACCGCTTCTTTTCATGGATAATTCCCGGAATTCCCGCAGCATTTTTTCCGATTCCGCCAGAGCTTCCTGAAGTTGCTGAATGCATTTTGCATTTAATGTTTTTTGTTGTTCAGTCAGTGCTTGCTGCAGGGACACATTTGAAAAATCTTTTGTCTGAAGAAGACGGAGGGAAATTTTTTGTAATTGTTCTTTTTGATCTAAGCTTAATCGATTACATACTAGCTGGGTTTGCAGGCTGAGAAAAAGAGAACGCCATAAAAGATCCTGGGGGACACCTTGTTCATCTAAGGATTTACAGACCAGTTCATGGTCAGAATACAGGCATGGCGATTGTTTGTCTGTTGATCGCGTCAATTTGATTAACCTTAGGCTGATTGGAAAAGATTCAATGCTTTATCAAAAAAATGTTTTTGATAAATATGTCTATGTCTAACACAGCGAAACGGTTTCGTTAAATTGATAAAAGAATTCGTCGATTATTTTTTCCATGTTTTCATGGAAACTGGGTACATCAGGTAAAACTTGATTTTGATCAATAAATTCCTGAACATTAAAGGCTAAATTTTCAGGCATAACTGAACGAATACCAATACTTTCAACAAGAAAATTAGAAAGATAGACGATTTTGGCGTTAATGTGTTCAGCCTCTTTGGTATTCTGGGTATGGTGCAGACCCACTGGGTTGGTTATGTTTTCCGGCAGCCCCCAGCTCTGTAAGAGTGCCATGCCAACTTTGGCATGATTTGTATCAAGCAAAGATTCTTCAAGCTCGATGAGATTTGCATATTTTTGATTTGTTTTTTTAGCGTTGGAAATAGCAATCTGCAGGGGGCGATTTAAGATTACCTTGCCAATATCATGAAGAAGTGATGCTGTATAAATTGATGAACCATCTTCCACTTTTGCGTATTTAACAATCACTGAAGAAAGAACCGCACTGGCGTGGGAGTGGTGCCAGAGAGAACCAGGTTCGAGATTGTAGGCCTGCTGCGGTGTTTTCATCAGACCTGACGAGGCACCGGTTATAGCAATCAGCTTTACACTGTCAAAACCGAGTCTGACAATAATATCTTTAATTGATGTAATTTCCCGCATATGGCCGAAATAGGCCGAGTTGGCCAATCGCAGCATGTTGGCCGTAAGATTTGGGTCCATTTCAATTTTACTTGCCATTTCCTGAATGCTGCATTGGGCGCTATGGGCCATGCTCATGACTTCCAAAGCAATGTCAGGGCGCGGTACCAGTGTGTCTACATCTTTGATATATTTTTTTGCAGTATCCATGATAAATGAACAAAATTTAAGATTTTAGTTGAAATCAGCCTGTTTTTAGGCTCACTCTCGCATACTTGTATGTTTACTGGCTCTCGTTTAAATTTACTACAACTCTTCCCTTGGTTTGTCCTTTGAGGATGCTGTCAATCGTACTGTTAAGCTGCGACAAACCAATATCAGTTGTTAAATGCGCTAACTGTTCAATTTTCCAGTCGCTTGCAAGTTTTGTCCATATTTTGTTTCGTACTTTAGCCGGGCATTCAGCAGAATCAATACCGCTTAGGGTAATGCCTCGAAGGATAAAAGGATAGACTGAAGTTGAAAGTTCGGCTGATGCAACATTGCCACAACAGGTGACAATCCCTCCATAACGGGTGGTCTTAATTGCTGTAGTAAGTATTTCACCGCCAACAGTATCAATCACTGCTGCCCATCTTTCTCGAAGAAGCATACGGCCGGTGGTGTCAGTGGCTTTTTCCCGGGAAAGAATATCTGTTGCTCCAAGTTTTTCAAGTAAGGGCTGCTCCTTTGCTTTGCCGGTTACCGCGGTGACCTGAAACCCGAGTTTAGCAAGTATTGCCACCGAAACGCTGCCAACTCCGCCAGTGGCGCCGGTAACAAGAACTTTGCCGCAAGCTGGGGTGACACCGTGATCAATAATTTTCTGGATGGATTGGGCTGCAGTAAATCCTGCTGTGCCGTAAACCATACTTTCGTGCAAGGTTAAACCAGCAGGCAGGGGGATAATCCATTCAGCCGGTACCTTGATAAATTGACCAAAACCTCCTGCTATACGAGTGCCCAGGCCATAACTTGTGACAATAACTTCATCGCCTGGTTTAAATTTATCAGAAAGGCTTTCTTTGACTATGCCTGCAGCATCTATACCAGGGGTGTGAGGATACCTGCGACTTACGGCTTTGTTGCCAGACGCGGACAGAGCATCTTTGTAGTTTAATGAGGAATATGAAACAGCTATCAGTACGTCATAGTCCGGAAGTTCGGCAATATTTTTTTGTTCAATTTTTCTGGTAAAAATGGCATCGGTTTCTTCTCTGACAACCAATGCTTGAAATGGTCCGTTTGGCATAATTTTTTCTTTATTTTATAGTTAAGGTTGGAAGGTTATTAAAATATCTTACTAAATTCCATAGATGATTGACAAAGATTTATTTTCATTTAGAGTGTTTTTCATATTTTACTTAACTTAACTTCTTTATTTAACACAACCGTATGACAAGCCAAACATCACCACGAGCCCTGTGGGGCAGTAAAATCGGATTCTTACTTGCGGCCATAGGTTCAGCTGTGGGGTTGGGAAATATCTGGCGTTTTAGTTATATGGCCTTTGAGCATGGTGGCGGCGCTTTTCTCGTTCCCTATGTGTGCGCCCTTGTTATGGCCGGTGTTCCCTTGATAATTCTTGAGTATACCCTGGGCCATCGGGAAAGAGGTGCGTCTCCTCTGGCTTTTGCCAGGGTGAACCCGAAATGGGAATGGGCCGGCTGGTGGATGCCCACAGTGGCCCTTTTTGGTATCATGCTCTATTATGCTGTCATAATCGGCTGGTGTATCAACTATTTCTTTTTCTCATTTAATCTTTCCTGGGGAGCTGATCCCCAAGGTTTTTTCTTTTCTAACTTCCTGCAGCTTTCTGACTCTCCTTTTGCTTTAGGGGGGATTCGCATGCCAATCCTGCTGTCGACCTTCTTTGTCTGGTTTACCTGCTGGATCATCTGTTTTCGCGAGATTAATCACGGTATTGAAAAGGCGTGTTCGATTTTTATGCCTATTTTGTTTTTGTTGACTCTGATTCTTGTAGGATGGACCGTCAGCCTTGATGGTGCAAGTGATGCCATCATGAATTTTTACTTAAAGGCTGATTGGCAAAAAATTGATATAATCAGTAATTTTAACGACCCCGAGGTCTGGTCCGTATGGGTTGCTGCATTTGGTCAGATTTTTTTCACCCTTTCTCTTGGTTTCGGCATAATGATCACCTATGCCAGCTATCTCCCTGATAAGACAGATATTGTCGGCAATGCCCTCTGGATGTCTGTTATTAATTGCACCTATTCCTTTATTGCCGGATTTGCAGTTTTTGGTATTGTTGGTTTCATGGCCCAGGCAAAAGGCGTTGCCTTTTCTGAAGTGATTAAAGGTGGACCGCAGCTTGCTTTTGTCGTCTATCCTGAAGCAATTCGCCAACTTCCCTTCGGCCAGGAGCTTTTTGGCGCTACTTTTTTTCTGGTACTGATTGTTGCCGGGCTCTCTTCTGGAATTTCTTTAATCGAGGCTTTTACCTGCTCGGTGATGGATAAATTTTCATGGCCGAGAAAAATGGTGGTTACCCTGCTCTGCGTCCTTGGTTTTCTTGGTAGTATTATCTTTACAACCCGGGCTGGGCTGCTGATTCTTGATATAGCCGACCATTTCATCACAAATTATGGTTTGATTCTCGGTGGTATTTTTGAGTGCTATCTGGTGGGGTGGCTTCTAAAAGCACATGTGGCCAGAAGGCATGTGAATGGTGCTGGAGGCAAGCGATTAAATGTTTTTTGGGATATCTGTGTGAGGTATCTTACCCCTTTGCTTCTTATAGTCATTGTGCTACAGGCCCTCATGGGAGAGTTGAAAGTGGCATATGGTGGTTATTCTTTCAGTGCCTTGATGGTATTTGGCCTTGGCTGGCTCCTGTTGACCCTTATAGTGGCCTGTCTCTTTGTTTTTTATCCTTGGAAGCCTGAAAAGTTGCAGCAACAGCATCATGTAGGTGGCGATCATTTGTTGACATGAAAGTAACTATTCAGCTGCACTTCATTCGGAGTCTGCGCTTACCTGCACGCAATCAGTCTGTCTTACATAGCCATGACACCGCTTCGCTGTTATGCTTCGCCAGCCTGCTTATGCGCAACTAAAGCACAACTGAAAAGTTACAGTATAGTGCTTGTGATAGTTTTTTAACATTGGCCTGAATAGTTACACATGAAATTAAAAATTGGAAATTAGAAATTGAAGACCATTCATTCAGAACCTGTCCACGAAAAACTCTTTGCCCTGTACTCGGTTACCCTTGAAAAGGTGACGGAATATTTTAAGGGCGGGAGTTTTGATGAATTTTCCATTAAGCCCCATGAGTTCCAGGTGTTTTGTGCTTTTTGGGTGACGGCCTGTTGTTTGCGCAGTAAGGTTGAAAATTCACATGAGGCAATTGAAAATTTTAACAAGTCGATTGTTGTGTCAATTATTGATGCCATTCTTGACAGCCATCCTGATGAAATTGAAGAAGAGCGCCAGAAAGCCTTAAATGAGACAATTACAAATGTTTTTGTTGAGAGGTTCTCTGTTTACCATGAGAGTTTTCAGGGTGACACTGAGAAACTGGCAGAAGATGGTTTAGTTCGTTTCCCTCGGCTTACACATGCCTTTTTTAGTCATGTATTTGATAAGCCTCCAGTAGAAAATACCGCCAGCCAGCAGCTTCTTGATGCGACATTAAATGAATTGCTGCAAAAGTCAGAAGTTTTTTTTAGCGGCCAGTAAAGCCGAATTAAGCGGCACGCAGTGTCTGCTTCAATGAGACTTATACCCCTCAAGGGGGTACTGAAAAGAGTGCCCTTGCGGTATAAGGTGTTTTTTGTAAATCCTTTAAAAGTGTTTTTGATCTTAGACGAGACTGATGTTAATGACTGAAAAAATAAAAGTTGGGGTGATCGGAGTTGGCTATCTCGGGAAGTTTCACGCCCAGAAATATGCAGCCATGGATGATGTGGAGCTTGTCGGTGTGGCCGACGTTTCTACTGAGATGGCCCAGAAGATAGCAAAAGACAATTCCACCCAGGCGTTTAGCGATTATACGAAACTCCTTTCCATGGTGGATGCTGTCAGTGTTGTAGTACCGACGCCTTTACATCACGAAGTAGCAAGTGCCTGCTTTGCAGCGGATGTCGATGTGTTGCTTGAAAAACCGATGACAGTGAGCCTTGCTGAGGCCGATGACCTGCAAAAAAAGGCTGATGCCGGTAAACACATTTTGCAAGTAGGTCATCTTGAGCGGTTTAACCCGGCTATTGTTGCCATGCGTGACTATTTGACCTGCCCGGTTTTTATTGAGTCGCATCGCATTCACCGTTTTACTCCCCGTGGTTCAGATGTTGATGTTGTTCTTGACCTGATGATCCATGATATTGATATTTTATTAAATATTGTTCCTTCACCGCTGGAAAATATTAAGACCATTGGCGCTTCCATTATCACCGAAGAGACTGATGTGGCCAATGCCCAGCTTATTTTTGAAAATGGCTGCACAGCCAAGGTGGCGGTGAGCAGGGTTGCTGCAGATAATATCAGAAGTTTACGAGTTTACCAGTCCGGTGGTTGTATTACTGTAAATTACGCCACAAAGGAAATCTCTGTTATAACCCGCAAGCCCGGTTTCTCAGATGACGGTTACCCGAATGAAGAGACAACAAATTTTTGTTTCACTGAACAAGACGCCCTGGCAGCGGAACTGACGGATTTTGTCCAGAATGTTCGGAGTCGCAAGACCCCACTTGTTTCCGGTAAAGAGGGGAGGCGAGCCCTGGAGGTTGCCCTGCGCATTATCGACCAGATTAAAGATCATAAAAGGCGTCATAAAGATTTATGCTGCAGGTAATGATTGTATCCGGTGAGGCCTCCGGAGATCTGCATGGAGCGCATCTTGTTGCGGCCATGAGGCAGTTGCATCCGGACCTGGCTTTTTGCGGCATGGGCGGTGATGCCCTGCGCGGGCAAGGTGTGGATATTTTATACGATGCCGCTAAAATGGCTGTGGTGGGTCTTGTTGAGGTTGTAACCCACCTGAAAGATATTCTGGCTGCCCGTCGAATTCTTGTTGAAGAACTGCAGAATAATCCTCCTGATCTTCTTATCCTCATTGATTATCCGGATTTTAATCTTCTGCTTGCCGCAAAAGCTAAAAAACTTGGCATCCCGATTTTTTACTATATCAGTCCCCAGGTTTGGGCCTGGCGCAGTGGACGGGTAAAAAAAATAGGCAGGCTGGTTGACCGGATGGCGGTTATCCTTCCCTTTGAAAAAGATTTTTATCAGGCCCGTGGTGTTGAGGTGGACTACACTGGACACCCATTAGTTGATTTTGTAAACACAAGCATGAGCCGTAATGAATTTTGTAGTCTCAACAGGATAAATCCGGACAACAAGCTCATCGGCATGTTGCCTGGCAGCCGTAAAAAAGAGATCCGTTCCATGCTCCCGGTTTTTTTGCAAACCGCAGAAAAACTTGCCGCCTCCCATGCAGGGCTCACCTTTTTGCTGCCCCTTGCCCCTACTTTAACTGTTGAAGATTTGCAGCAGTGCGGTCTTGATAATTGTTCGGTTGATGTGCAGGTTATCAGCGAAAACCGCTACGACCTTATGGCTTCCTGCGAGGTGGTCATGGCAGCTTCAGGCACCGTTACCCTTGAACTTGCTTTACTCGGTACGCCAATGGTCGTTTCTTATAAGATGGCCCCGTTTACCTGGTTTGTGGCTAATCTTCTCATTAACGTCGATTATGCTTCCCTGGTGAATCTTATTGCCGGTTACCAGGTTGTCCCTGAACTTTTACAGGATCAGTGCACACCTGATAGTATCAGTTACGCCATTAATGAAATTTTTCCTGGTACCCCAAAAAGGGATAAGATGCTCGACGGACTGAGTGAGGTTCGGCAAAAATTAGGCAAGTCAGGTGCCTCCCTCAGAACCGCCGAACTAGTATTAAAGACTTGCGGTATCTAACTCTCCCCAGCTATTTTCTTATATTACCCTCCCTCTTTTGTGTAAACCGTCATTGTCACTGAAAAATATTGATTCTCGTGGAGATATAGTGATAAACTTTTAGATGATGATCCGTTTTATCTTGGGTTCAATGTCTCTTGGACGTATTTTTTAGTTTTGGTGAATAAAATTGTGAGGTGTCGCTATGAAGCCAATTCTGGTGGTCGAAGATAGTCCCATGTTTGGCAAGATGACCAAGAATAAAATTGAAAAAGAACTTGAAACTGCTGTCATCTGGACAACGACCCTTGCTGACACCATGAATGTGCTTGATCGTTCTGATGCATTTTCAGTGGCATTACTTGATTTTAATTTGCCTGATGCTCCCCAGGGAGAAGTGATAGATGAGGTTGTTGGAAGGGGTATTCCGGTAATAGTTTTTACCAGTAATATCGAA
>PJEL010003127.1_pt1 | contig 14453 bp, 12 predicted proteins | sample 1853271 | NCBI WGS metagenome assembly PJEL01 (sample SAMN08108733, study PRJNA415343) | Invertebrate metagenome, whole genome shotgun sequencing project. | host: Globobulimina | place: Sweden: Gullmar Fjord | collected 2015-08 | reverse complement strand
CAAGCGTAAACGTCTTGGGCTTCAGCCAGCTCAATGGGTCTCTTGCGGAATAAAAGCGTTTCCACTTGGAGAAGCCGACTTGAGCACAGATGGGCAAAAGATTCTGGCCTTTCATCCCAAGCCCACTGCGTGGGGCACTGAAGCCTAATGGGTTTTCCCGGCTTCTCCAATAAACAAAAGCATTGAGTTTAGGTGGAGGTGATATATAGAGCAAAGATTAACTTTTTTTGTCATTCCTTGTTACCTATGTTAAACTTCTACGCTTTGATGATGGTGATTGGGGTTTGTATGGTTTTAGCGTCGGAAAAGCATCAGCGAAGTGACACCATCCCGTTGGGTTTTGGAGTGTTAATTTAGGTAAACTATCTATCTAATGACATATAATTAGGTATGGTTAAGAATGCCTAAATGTCATCATCACTTATATACGAGGTCGAGAGGTTTAATGATAAAAAAGTATAGAGTAATCCCCCTTGTTTTGCTTATAATTAGTGCTTTTTGGCTGGTTCAACGTTCGGTGGTTATAGCGGCACCGAAGTTACAAGGACAAGATATAGCCCTAATTGTTGAACCAGCCAATAATGCTGTTGTCCAGGGGGCAGTATCCATTATTGGGAGTGCCGACCACCCTTCATTTCAATTTTATATTATCGAATCTCACCCAGAGCCTGTCACCAATGATCGTTGGCAAATTATTGGTGATCTGCATGAAGTTCCGGCTTTAAACACTATACTGGAAACCTGGGATACGTCGCTTGTGCCTGATGGTAGCTATACCCTACGTTTGCGGGTGGTCCGCCTGGATGGCAATTACAGCGAAGCTTTTTTGCAACAAGTGGTTGTCTCTAACGCCCAACCTATTGCTACCGACACTCCAGAGGTCGTTCCGACAGAAGAAGTTGGCCCCCCAACCGATACCCCCACCCCTTTACCACCCACACCCGATATTGTTATTGACCAACCCATTGTTGATACGCCCACCCCTCGTCCCGTACCGACCAGCCCGCCTTTAGAAGACCCGGATGACGGGGGCGGGTCATTTATCCCGACCGTAACTGGCTTTTCGATGGGGCCATTAATAACCGCCTGTTTGTATGGGGGTGGGTTAATGTTGGCCGTATTTTTATTCTTTGGTTTCTTATCGGCTTTAAGAGCCTTTATCAAAGGGTTTAGTGATAGACGCCGCCATAAAGGATAATTATGCCCATTTCATTTCCTTTATTTGGACGACCTAAAAAGGCAAGTGGCCCGGTTGAATGGTTGATTGTGGGGTTGGGTAATCCCGGCAAAAAATACATCGATACCCGTCATAACGCAGGATGGCATTTGTTAGATACCATTGTGCGGGATAATTCTCAATTTCGTTTTGATGAAAAACGGAACAAAGGGTTGCTGGCGCGGGGTGAGTTGGCCGGAGTAAAAGTCGCTCTGCTGAAACCCCAAACTTTTATGAACCTCAGCGGTGAGGCTGTAGGTCCTGTGGCCCGCTTTTATAAAGTGCCACTCGAACGGGTTGTGGTGGCTTATGATGATGTTGACCTGCCTGTAGCCGTGCTGCGTTTGCGCCCCAAGGGTGGAGCTGGGGGACATAATGGTATGAGCAGCGTTATCCAGCAGCTTGGCACAAAAGAGTTTCCCCGTATTCGGCTTGGAGTTGGTCGTCCGGTTGGACAGATGCCCGTAAAAGCTTACGTCTTACGAAATTTCAAACCAGATGAATGGCCTGAAATGGTCACAACCTACGAACGAGGTGCCGCTGCGGTTAAGGTTTTGGTTGCTGAAGGTTTGGAGAAAGCAATGAATCTATTTAATGTATCAGGTTAATGTAGTTGGACGTAAATAACTACCCCGCACTTGCTGCCACTTGAGGCAACCTAAGCCCCGCTTTGACCATGCGACCCACCACCAGATAATGGAAGGGACGAATAACGTTGAAATAAAGTGGCCCTGTCCAGCGGTGGTAATAAACAATGGTCAGGATGTAAAAGCGTTTATTGCCATCGGTTAAGGGCTCTACAAGCACGCCCAAATATGCGCTTAAATGTGACTCTGATGCTTCAACTACCCAATATTCATCTTCCACAGCACAAGTAACTGTAAAGAAACCCGCCTTCTTGCCAATAGCCATAGGTACATCCGCCGGAGTGAGTTGAGGCAATTGAGGAATACCTTTTTGTTTCATCCCCAATAACCGTACAAACACCCACCGAATACGATAAAGAAATGTAACCCATGCAGGTTGGTAGGATAACATTCCGGCAATAAAAGCCCGCATAGCCATATTACCCTGTGCAATTTTTATATCAATGTGATTTGCGTTCTCTAACAAAGCGAGTACTTCCGGAATTTGGTTGATAAATTTTGGATTATCCATTGTACTTCCTCGTATAAGATAATAAATAGTAAGCAGCAAACAGTTAGCAGTAAAGAGATTGGCTGATTATTGGTCACTAATTTCATTTTTGTTGCTGTGCCTTAGAATGTATTTCTTAAATAGAGGATGAGGGCATATTCAGACTTCGGAAGTCTTGAAAATGTCTTTTTCGCGGCTAAATCAAACCTTTTGCAGCCTGATTTCAGCTAAAAATCTCGGTTAAGACTTCCGAAGTCTTTTAAGAAACACGCTCTAAGGCTGAGTCCGTCTTTTTTGTAAGGGAGTTCTTTAAACTGAACGGGTGATGCCACCATCAACGCGAATATTTTGGCCTGTAATATAGTGTGCCCCGGGTGATAAGAGGAAGGCGGCTGTGGCGGCGATTTCGTCAACTGTGCCGTAACGCCCCATGGGAATACGGTCACGAAATTCTTTGTTCTCGGGCAAGCTATCAATAAACCCTGGCAAAATATTATTCATCCGAATGTTCTGAGCTGCATATTGATCGGCGTAAAGTTTGGTAAATGCGGCCAAACTGGAGCGAAAGGCACCCGAGGTGGGGAAGTTGGGGTCGGGTTCAAAGGTGGCGTAGGTAGAAATGTTGACAATGGCCCCACCTCCATTTTTTTCAAAGATAGGCGTTACCAAACGGCTAATGCGGACTACATTAAGAAAGTAAACTTCCATGCCCCGGTGCCAATCTTCATCGCTGATTTCAAGCAAGTTCCCCTTTGGGCCATGGCCAGCACTGTTGACAACTGCATCAATGCAACCATAAGCGGCCATTGTCCGCTCGACCAACTGTTCTAAATCGGCCACGTTTAGATTTGAGCCAGTGACTCCCAGGCCACCCAATTCTTGAGCCAGGGCCTCTCCTTTGCCAGAGGAGGAGAGAATGGCAACTTTGTAGTTTTTATGAGCCAGAGTGCGGGCGATTGCTGCGCCCATACCGCTCCCAGCGGCTGTAATCAAGGCAACTTTGTGGTTCATTATTTTTGTTTCTCCTTTATTATTCAAAACCTAACTCGTTCCCAAAGTGGAGTTTGGGAATGAGTTGGGTGTCATCTTGGTTATTGGGTCATGATATACAAAAACAAAAAATAAGATAGTTTAATGAACAATGAAACAATGAATGATGAATGGCAAAATTGTTTACAAAGTAAGATCGACAATCTTTTGTCAATGTGAAAGCCTCGTAGCCTAAAAGGCTGATAAATAGGGGGAGACACTGCTCTAGCTCCGGTCTAGCTCCGGTCTAACTCCGGTCTAACTCCGGTCTAACTCCGGTCTAACTCCGGTCTAGCTCCAGTCTAGCTCCGTGTTGACCCTATACCAACATTTAATCAAAGCGTTTATTACTACAGTATCAGGTCAAATTTGACGAGTTACATTGACTCCGCATAGACAGTGGTAAATTGCCTTGTACAAACAAGGTCAGGGTGTCCGCGAAAGGCTGCCGGACACCGACCAGTATGAATATCCCACTTGGCAGCCGCAGGTCATTGAAAGCGAAGATGCGGTCACAATACGTTTCCCCGAAAGGGTTGGGGTAACGCTCCTGCGAACCAATGGGCAGGGCATCAGCGGCATCCAAAGTATCTTCGTTTGACAAGCAAGCGGTACTCTCCGCGCGTAACCGTTCAGCCCCCCACCCCAAATAGAACACGGATCGTACGGGTCGCACGGATTAGTACGGATTTTTTATGGGGGGTGAATGATGGGGACGAAACAGCCCAGATGGAATGGGTCTTGTCGCCCGTTAGCCGTGAAATGCCAACTTCCTTACTATTGATTTCAGGGTGCAACTATGATATAGTGAAGATATTCACAGTGCATTGTAAAGAAGATAAGAATAATGGTCAAGAAGCTGAATTGTTGGGAGTTCAAAAAATGTGGGAGAGAACCGGGAGGGGTCTTGGTTGATGAGTATGGTGTATGCCCGGCGGCAAAAGATACAGCCAATGATGGGCTAAATGATGGACAAGCTGGCGGTAGAATTTGCTGGGCTCTTACGGGTACGCTTTGTGGGAATGAAATTCAAGGCACATTTGCCCAAAAGAGCTTTGCTTGTCTATCCTGTGATTTCTTTCAGCAGGTCAAGGAAGAAGAAGGCCCCCAATTTATCTTGCTAAAGGATGCTCAGAAAATAGAAGCTGTCCTGCAAGAAAATGAAGAGCGCTACCGCAGTATGTTTGATGGGGTTCCGGTGGGGCTTTATCGAAATACGCCGGCCGGAGAGTGGCTGGATGCCAACCCCGCTTTGGTGCAAATGATGGGTTATTCTCAGCGGGAGGTTATGATGGCGATCAACGTGAGCGATCTGTACGTAGAATCGGAAGATCGTTTGCGTTGGGAGAGGTTGATGGAAGAGAGTGGAAGTGTGCGTGGATTTGAAGCTCAACTGCGCCGGTATGATGGTCAGGTTATCTGGGTGCGAGACAGTGCCAGGGCTACGGGAGACGAAGATGGTCAGACACTGTACTATGAAGGGGCTATGGAGGACATCACCGAGCGCAAGCGGGCAGAGGAGGAATTGCAACAGTACCAGGAACACCTGGAAGAATTGGTAGAGGAGCGAACAGCCAAACTAAAAGCCAATAATGCACACTTGTCTGCTTTGCACGACACCGCTTTGGGGTTGATTAGCCGTCTCGATTTGAACGAACTACTTGAGACTCTTGTCAACCGGGCCGGACAACTGCTGGGTACAGGGCATGGCTTTATATCTTTGGTCGATTCTGAAGAGACTGTACTTGAGCGTAAGGTGGGTATAGGCGTTTTTAACCAAAGCAGAGATTCCCGCTTAAAGCCGAACGAGGGCCTAAGTGGAAAAGTGTGGCAAAGTGGTCAACCCCTGGTGATTGATGATTACGATAACTGGGCAGGCCGCTTCCTAAATTTCGATTATAACGTTATCCGGGCTATAATAGGTATGCCGTTTAAGTCGGGTAGGCAGGTTGTAGGGGTGATTGGTATGGCCTACGATGTTGAAACAGATTGTACCTTTGGCGATGAAAAAATCGAAATCTTGAACCGCTTTGCTCAACTCGCTTCTATTGCCCTGGACAACGCCCGCCTTTACAGTACGGCTCAAGAGGCCAGAGTCATAGCCGAAGCAGCCGATCAGGCCAAGAGTGCATTTCTGGCTACTATGAGCCACGAAATCCGCACCCCGATGAATGGCGTTATTGGTATGACCAGCTTGCTGTTGGATACCTCTTTGGCCTCCCAACAGCGAGAATTTGTTGAAACTATCCGCGATAGCGGCGACACCTTGCTAACCATCATTAATGACATCCTGGATTTCTCCAAAATTGAAGCGGGTAAGATGGAGTTAGAAAAGCAGCCCTTTAATTTGCGCGAGTGTGTAGAGGGAGCTCTGGAACTGTTGGTCATCAAAGCCTCAGAGAAAAGGCTGGAATTAGGTATCCTGATTGAAGCCCATACTCCGGCCGCGATCATCAGTGATTCCACCCGACTGCGCCAGATTATGGTTAACCTGCTGAACAACGCCCTCAAGTTCACCAATCAGGGCGAAGTGATTATCTCTATCTCCGCTCGCCCCCTGCCTGCTCCCCCCCCTTCTCCGGTAGTGAGCGAAGAAATGACAGAGGGAGAAGAGTGGTATGAATTGCACTTGGCCGTGAAAGACACGGGTATTGGCATCCCCAAAGATCGGATGGATTGCCTGTTTCGCTCCTTCAGCCAGGTGGATGCCTCAACCACCCGCAAGTATGGCGGCACGGGGCTGGGGTTAATCATCAGCAAACGATTGGCCGAGTTGATGGGCGGCACGATGTGGGTTGAAAGTGAAGTTGGGCAAGGTTCGACTTTCTACTTTACTATCCAGGCTCAAGCAACAGAAAACGCCCCTCATATGTGTCTAAGCGAGGTCCAGCCACAGTTGAGCGGGAAGCGTGTGTTGATAGTGGACGATAACCCGACCAACCGCAAAATCCTAATTTTACAGTTAGGATCATGGGGAATGGAAGCAGTGGCCGTGGCTTCCGGTCGGGAGGCGCTCAACCTCATCCGGCAAAGCGAACCGTTTGATGTGGGTATTCTGGATATGCATATGCCAGAGATGGATGGTTTGATGTTGGCCCAGGAAATCCGGCATTACTATGATAAGGAGGCGTTGCCGCTGGTAATGTTAAGCTCGCTGGGCCAACTGGAAGTGAATTCCCAGTTAGACGAATTTGCGGCCACTTTGACTAAACCAGTTAAAGCATCACGCTTGTACAATACTCTGATTGAAGTGGTAGGGTATGACATAAGTCAGATACACACTCATTGGGTCCAGGAAGTGGCCGAAGCAAGATCGGAATTTGATCCGCATCTGGGTGAGCGATTGCCATTACGCATCCTGTTAGCCGAAGACAACACGGTCAACCAACAACTGGCTCTGTTGGTGTTAGAGCGACTGGGCTACCGGGCAGATGTGGCAGCGAATGGGTTGGAAACGTTGGATGCCCTACAACGTCAGCCTTATGATGTAATCCTGATGGATATACAGATGCCGGAGATGGATGGCCTAAAAGCCACTCACCACATTCGGCAATTGTCAGCAACGGAACTCGCCGCCGAGGGGCAGCCGCAGATCATTGCTATGACTGCTAATGCGATGCAGGGTGATCGAGAACAGTGTTTAGCAGGGGGTATGAACGACTACATTAGCAAACCGTTTGAGATCAGAGAATTGATTAAGGCCCTGAACAAGTGTCAAGCTGTGACATCTTGCAGCAATGACCAAGCCCCGACAAGGAGCAACGTAGAAAAGAGTGGGCCAGAAAGTCAGCAAGCAAAGGAACAGGAAGATGCAAAATCCGCAACCGAAAATCCCGAGGGACCACTTGACCCGGCTGCATTGGGCCGGTTGGAGAGGACACTGGGTAAACGAGCTGCAACAATGCTGCCGGTGTTGATAGGTTCTTTTTTTAAGAATGCGGATAAGCTACATGCCAACGCAAGGGAGGCTTTGGAGCAAAACCAAGCTAAAGAATTACAACGGGCGGTGCATACCCTCAAGTCAGGAGGGGCAAATTTTGGAGCCAGAATATTAGCTCAACTATGTCAGGAATTGGAAAATCGAGCCAAAGAGAGAGAATTGGAAGGAGCAGAAGCGTTGTTGACCCAGATTGAAGCGGAATATAAAAAAGTAAAAGCGGCCTTAGAGATTGTACAAAAAGAGCTTTGAGATGAAAGAAAAAGAACCAATGGGTGTAACTAAAAACGAACTTATCCTGGTCATTGACGATGATTCACTTAATATGAGTATCATTTCTGAGTTTTTGAAGGAGCATAACTTTAAAGTAGTCAGCGCTCAAAATGGTAAACAGGGGATAAGACAGGCCAAATCTTCCCGGCCCGATCTGATTTTGCTCGATGTCCTGATGCCCGGTATAGACGGTTTTGAAACCTGTCTGCATTTGAAATCCGATGAGGTTACAAAAGATATTCCCATCATTTTTATGACATCCTTAACCGATGTTGAGGATCAAGTGAAAGGGTTTGCCGCCGGAGGGGTAGACTATATCACCAAACCTGTTCAGGGGGAAGTGGTGTTGGCTCGTGTGGAAACTCACCTGGCTGTGCGAAACTTGCAAAAGAGCCTGGAGCAACAAATTGCGGAACTGGATGCCTTTGCTCACACCGTGGCTCACAATCTCAAGAGTCCCCTAAGTATACTTACTGGCTATGGCAGTTTCTTGACCGAAGAATTGGCCGATACACAAAACAAGAGGATTCGAGAGTGTTTAGATGCTATTGTGAGAACCGGTTCCAAAATGGACATCATCATAGATGAGCTGCTGTTGCTGTCTGGCGTGAGTAGAATGGAGAAGCTGACGCTCAAACCGCTGAATATGGTGTCCATCGTGGCTGGAGCAAAAGAACGCTTGGTCGGCATAATTGCAGAGTATCAGGCCCAGGTTATCTTGCCACCAGAATGGCCAAAGGCATCAGGCCACGGTCCATGGGTAGAAGAGGTATGGATCAACTATATCAGCAATGCCATCAAGTATGGCGGTCGTCCTGACAAGGGTATAGCTCCTCATATAGAACTCGGTGCTGACCAACTGCTCGATCAGTTGACCAAGCAACCAATGATCCGTTTCTGGGTACGTGATAATGGGCCAGGACTCACACCGGAGGAACAAGAGGATTTGTTTACAGAATTCACACGATTACATCATGTACAGGCTAAAGGGTACGGTCTGGGGTTATCTATCGTGCGGCGTATTGTTGAAAAGTTAGGGGGTGAGGTTGGTGTCGAGAGTGAAGTAGGGTCTGGCAGCACATTCTTCTTCACCCTACCCATGGTTGCACCGTCCGATGGCCCCATAGAGGAGCAAACACCTACACCAGAGTAACCATCAAAACCATCGCTCTCTTGCTGCCCTGTTGTCGGGTTTCAGCGGGTGCATGTGAAGCCCCGTTTTATAGGTGGCTCCTTGTGCAGGAGGTTTATTCTACTCTATTTTTCTGGCGAAGTTTTGTCTCACCTATATTGGCACAGAAAGACCATTATCAACAACGACCCCGATGAAAACCCCTACACCTTTGTGGTCAGCGGCACGGGCGTGGCGGCTGAGGTAAGCCTGGTCAAGTCCATCACCCCCACCAGCGCCGAACCTGGCGAGAGCATCACCTATACCCTGACCTTCTCCAACACGGGTAACGACATAGCCAGCGACGTGGTTATCACCGACTACCTGCCAGTCAGCGTAACGGTGCAAAGCGTCATCAGCAGCGGCGATGTGGTTATTACGCGGACGTTCAATAGCCAAACCGCAGAGGTCTTTGAGACCTCTGCGGTTTCGTCCGGCGCTGGCGGCATCATCACCATCACCGGTGTCCTCAGTAATCCTTTAGCGACCGGTATCTTCACCAACACGGCCATCATTACCACCACTTCGGTTGAGAGCAATATCTTCGCCAACAATGAGGCCGAGGCGGGGTTGACGGTCAACAATGTGGCTCCGGTGGCTACCTCGGCCACCTTTAGCGTAGCCGAAAGCGCAGCCAACGGAACCGGTGTGGGCACGGTGAGCAGTACGGATGCCAATGGCGACAGCCTCACTTTCAGCATCAGCAGTGGCAACAGCGATAACATCTTTACCATTGGCAGCAGTGGGTAGATTAGCGTCACCAACAACAGTAACCTGGATTATGAAAGCAGCCAACAATATATTCTGACCGTAGTTGCCGACGATGGAACATTGACCGGCACGGCTACGGTGACGGTCAATGTAACCAACATCGACTCTGACCTGGTTTTGAATAAAGCGGTCGCTCCCACTATGGCTGCTCCGGGTGCAACCATTACCTACAGCCTGACCTTTTCCAACGACGGTGGGAATCCGGCCAACGGCGTGGTCATTACCGACTACATCCCGATTAGCGTGACCGTACAGAATGTAATCAGCAGTGGCGATGTGGTCATTACGCGGACGTTGAGCAGCCAAACCAGCTACACCCCCACCGCATTGGCTAACGGGGTTTACACCTGGACAGTGCGAGCGCACGATATGGTGGGCAACATCAGTACCGGCTTGACCGCCCCCTTCACCATCTCAGCTACGGCCACCAGCATAGATACAACGGTCTATTTGCCGATTGTGGTAATGAGTCAGGAGTCTACTGAAAGTAAGTAGTGAACAGTGAGTAGTGAACAGTGAACCTAAGACCTGACAGGTTTCCTACAAGATCATAATTTGCGATAGTTATGGCAATTAGGGTTTCAATTTGGCTACAAAAGGGTATTTTTCTCCTCCTTCCCAATCTCCAGCCTCCCCAATCGTAAATCGGCAATCGTAAATCGCATCATCGCTCCAACCAACGCAGATCATCACTCCAGGCAATACCATTTTTGCGGAAATGATTGAGCGCGTCTGGTTGAAAGCCGGCTGAGGAAAAGACAAATAGTTGATATGTCTCTACCTCTTCCAAACGAAGCAACTCCGCCGCCTTTTGCTCAAATTCGTGAGTCTCTGGTAGGGAGAATTTGCTTGTTTGGCGGTGTTTTACTTCGCCTATCAGGGCGATTTTACCCTGGGCGAAGATGTCGATTTGAAATTGGGGTTGGTGCAACGGGGGCGAATGGTAGGGCCAGATCCGTTTGTATGGGGTAAATTGAAAGTCGGAGGGTAGGCTGTGGAACATGGAGAGGTAGTGGGGGCTGTTTTGATAGGCCTGTAGTAGATGTTGGGTGATCATAAATTCGGCATAGGCCCCTTTGTAGTAGTTACGTTCACCAGAAATGCTCTTGTATTTCTTCTGCATCTCCTCAAACATTGCTTTGTATTCGTTTCTAGCTCCTTCCGGCACAAATTCATCAATATCCTCCCCATACTCGCTGCGAAATATCTTATCGAAGATATTGTCTTGAACCCCCTGATATTTAGAGTAGTCCAGTTCAATAATATCACCGCGTAATAGAGCTTTTAGTTTCTTATCCAGCTCATTGTCGGGTATGTCCAGCTTCAATTCCTGCTTTAACCTCTGGCGGCTCATTGATCGGTCTCGGTGTTTAGACAGGTACAGCACAATATCTTTGGCATACTGTTCATTGATACGGGGCAGGGCCGAAGCAATATATTCCAGCCAGATACCCCGAATTTCCCCATTTGGGTGCAGGGTCTCGAATTGAAGAGTTTTCAGGACTCCCTCCTGAGTGGTCAAATCTTTATCTGGGCATCTTGAACGGAACAAACCACTGATATAAAAGGGGTTGCCTTCGCTTAAACTGGCTATAAGATAGGCCGTTTCCTCAGCAAGCGGAATATCTTCTAACTGAGAGTAACGATATATCATCTCAATGGCTTCTTGTGGTGGAATATCTTCCAGGTTATAGGTCTGAAAGCGGCCCGGCAGCATCGTAAGTAGATCATTCATCAGCCAACCTACCCAACTGCCAGCTATCAACAGGGGTGCGTTTCTGTATTCGGCGGTACTCATATAACCAGCGGCAAAGTCGTTGGCATGATTGGTTTTGGCTTCGTCCCAGTAGATTTCGCTGTTGAGGAATTGAAACTCATCAATAAATTGGACAATTCGTTCATTGTGGTGCAGAGCCAGAGTCCAGGCTTTGTCCCGGGCCGCATCCCATAATAAGCCTATCAACTTTCGCTGGGTCAACTGTTCCATACTGTTAATGTCGTCCACCAAATATTGTCCAACCGCTTCCGTTGCTGATTTGGCTTCGGCAAAGGATTTGTTAGGCCGCAGAGACAACTCTACAAGTTTGGGGTTTCTGCTCTTAAAGGCGATATATTGAAAGATAAAGGTCAGATAAAAGTCCTGACTAAATTCATAAGCCCATTTTTTCCCTTCTTTAACTTCATAATAAAAAGGAATCACCCCCTCATTCTTTTCAAAGGTCAAATTATACAAGCGTTGCAAAATGGCTGTTTTGCCTGTCTTGCGCCGCGATAGAATAGCCGTGCTTTTAGAGGACTTCTGCCTGATACGGCTGATCCAGTTCAAAAGATAGCTCATTTCTTGTTTGCGTCCGGTAAACAGATCTGGGTTGCCTATTTTTTCTTCCAAGTAGATTTTCACAGTATGCTCCTGCTTTTCATTGCTGCCCCTTTTGCTAGATATGATATTTAGGCTGTGATATAAAGCAAGTGATTTAGTTGATAGTTGATATAGATGTTCAGATAAACTTTTTGACTTACACATGTCATTCCCGCACGTTTTTAGCGGGAATCCATTCTTCAATGCCTCTGGATGCCCGATAAAGACATTCGGGCATGACAAACATTCAAAATCTTTTTCTTAAAAGCTATAGTTAATGGTTGGTGGTCTGATAGTTGGTGGTCTGATATTTGGGCCAATTGCGGGAGCGGTATGGTCTAGAAACCCACATAAGCTGGCCCCAGGAGTTATTAACCAGCCCGCTAACCCCAGAGATAGAAACCCAACTCTTACGTATTATTCAAGAGAGCTTAACCAATGTTCGCAAACATGCCGAAGTAAAAGTAGCCCATCTCTTTTTTACCCTCCATGTTGATGAGATTCAGGTTATGATTACGGATGATGGGGTTGGGTTTTCGCTTTCTCCCAATCCCCAATCCCCAGTCCCCAACGACCACTTCGGTCTAATTATCATGCGTGAACGCGCCGAGGCTGTCGGGGGCACTCTGGAAATACGCTCTCGCCCCGATCATGTCACCCAAGTTATTGTCCGCTTGCCCCGTAGATTAGAAACCGCTCGTTGGAGACTTTGACGGGGATCAGGATGTGTACGCCGCCGATGTGGATGGCGATGGGGATATGGATGTTCTCGGCGCGGCAGGTGATGACGATGACATCACCTGGTGGGAGAATGACGGGGCGCAAAGCTTCACCGAACAGACCATCGAGGGCGACTTCGATGGGGCCAGGTCAGTGTACGCCGCCGATATGGATGACGATGGCGATCTGGACATTCTCGCTAGTGCCCTCAATGCCGATGAAGTTGCAATTTGGTATAACTATGGCAATCCGGAGATCGCCGTCTTGGGCAACGACATTAAAATTAGCCATGCTGATAGTACTCCCGATAGTATCGACAACACCGGTTTTACCGTTATCAGCGATACCACCGCCCCGGCTGACCCGACCTTAATCACTCCGGCAGATGCCAGCACCATTACCAATACCGACAGTCTGACCTTTAGCTGGAGTGCCGTCACCGATAATCTCAGTGGCCTGGATTATTATACTCTACAGGTTGATAGCAGCAACGATGGGCTGTCGATTCAAGCTTCGACGGATAGTATCACCACCACCCAAACCAGCTACACCCCCACCGCACTGGCTAACGGGGTTTACATCTGGACAGTGCGAGCGCACGATATGGTGGGCAACATCAGTACCGGCTTAACCGCCACCTTCACCATCTCGGCGACGGCCACCAGCACAGATACAACGATCTATCTGCCGATTGTGATTATGAGTGAGGAGTCTACTGAAAATAAGTAGGGGAAAGTGGAAAGTGAGTAGGGGGGTTGAAGATTGGGAGATTGGCAAAATGAATAAGGTGTCCTAATTTTTCTTCCATATTTCAATCCCGTCTTGCTTAACTTGACTGCTTAGTGGAGAACAGCGCAAGAATACACATTCTTGCAAAGACGGGTCACTTTGTGCTACACTGTTATTTAGATATTATCGGAATTAAGGTGACAGTCACTTAACAGGCTAAATATTGAGCTTGATTGAGCAAAAACACCTCTATATTGTGTCAGAAAGTGACGGTCACCTGATCTATCGCTATTTCCAATAATGTCTTTTGAACAAAACATCAAGGATATGTATGAAAGCAGAAACCTATAGTTTTATTACCTATCCGCCATCTCATTGGGTTCACAAATAGAGGAAGTTCTAAATCATCCCCCCATAAGTGAAGGACTAGCCATTGTCCCGCTTGAAGTATTAATTTATATGAAACTGGTAGCCAGACGGCGCAAAGATCAAGTGGATGTGATTGAACTGATCAAAATTGGTGTAGATTTGAAACCTATACGTCACTATCTTGAGCAGTACGCTTCTGATCTACTCCCCCTTTTCGATAAACTCGTAGCTGAGGCATTGACGGAATGAGGAGTTGAGATCATTAGTCACCCACCCAATGGCATTTAGGTGCCGGAGACTTGGTAAAAATGATAACGCAATGTATACAATTAGCAACTTACCCCCCCCCAAAGTCCCTGCCCCTTTCAAAATTTTCTAAAATGAGAATTGCTGATACACAATGCGGATAAAACGCATTAGTTCCCCTCTTTGGAGAGTGCTTAAAAACTTAATTCAAAGGTGATTTAACTATTAAAAAACTCCCTCCAAGCCCACTGTGTGGGGCAGCCCACTGCGTGGGGCACTAAAGCCTAAAGCTTTGTAGTGTAAAGCAGTTTTCCCGGCTTCTCCAATAAGTAGGTAAAGTGAAAAACCCCCACTAAAGTAAGGGGGCTTTCTTAACGCTCAATGGGGTTTTTCTTAAAGAAAAGCCGGATTGAGCGTTTGCTGGGATAAGATTTTGGCCTTTCATCCCCTGTCTGAAGCACTAGGGGCTTTCCCGGCTTTTCTAGTAACCGTTCAG
>PJEL010003126.1_pt1 | contig 14454 bp, 11 predicted proteins | sample 1853271 | NCBI WGS metagenome assembly PJEL01 (sample SAMN08108733, study PRJNA415343) | Invertebrate metagenome, whole genome shotgun sequencing project. | host: Globobulimina | place: Sweden: Gullmar Fjord | collected 2015-08 | reverse complement strand
GATAGCTTTTTCAAAGCTGTTCGCTCTTCGAGCAAGACGATACATCCGTATAGCCTACAGTGTAAGCTGTCTCGTATACTAAAGTTATTGAACACCTAACACTTTGTCTATCCGGCGCCTCATCTTGTGAAATTTCCGGGCCAATCCAATTTGATACAGAATTTTGCACGTTTAGTATTTCCGCATGTCAGCTAGGTAAATATTACCACCCAGATCAATTATCCCTCCCCCCTCTCCAAATAGCCACCATAGCCCATAAAAGCTTGCCACTTGAACATGGCACACAAGTTGCATTTTCCCAGCTAACATAAAGCATTAGATTTATAATTAGGTCACAAATCACCATAAATATCATGGAGAAAACTCGTGTACATTAGAAATCGTCTCGGCATGACCGAAAGCACAGAGACATTGATGGCCCATGAACAACGAATGAACCAAATTTCCAATAATTTGGCCAATGTAGACACCTCTGGCTACAAAAAAGAGCATATAACTTTCTGGGAAATGATGTTTACTGCCGCAGATCGGAATCCACGCGTCGGTAAAGCGTTAAAGGTTGTCACAGATCACCAACAGGGCGGCATTGAAACAACCGGTAACTCCTTAGATTTTTCCATCAACGGTGAAGGATTCTTCAGAGTACAAACCCCAGACGGTGTCCGTTACACCAGAAACGGCAATTTCGCCCTCAATGGAGAAGGCCAGCTTAGCACCCTTGACGGCCATATTGTTCTGGGAGAAGGAGGAGCAATTGCACTTGAAAGTGAAGACGTACAAGTTGGCAGGGATGGTTTGATTTCAGTCAATGGCGAGATAGTCAACCAGCTGAGCCTGGTTACCTTTGACGACTTAAGCGACCTCGAGAAAGAGGGGAACACCCTTTACAAATTGCAAGACGAAAACGCCCAAGAATTACCGGTGCTCAGCCCCAATATCCAACAAAGGACCCTGGAAGGTGCCAATGTAAGCGTTGTTACTGAAATGACAGAAATGATTGACTTACACAGGGCATTCCAAACTCAACAAAAGGCAATCCAGACCATTGATGATATCGATCAGTTAGCCATATCAAGAGTTGGTAAATTGACATGATGCGCTTTTTTATGACAAAAATACTCATTGAAAACCAGTGAATAATGATCGCAAATAATAATAAATAAAATAGGTTTGAATAGCAATATCCACCCAGCTTTACTTCAAGAAACCTAGACAGGAGAAATACCTATGATACGTGCACTATACTCAGCCAGAACAGGCATGAACGGCCAGCAAACACAATTGGATGTAATCTCAAACAACCTGGCCAACGTTAATACCGGTGGCTACAAAAAAAGCCGGGCCCAATTTGAGGATCTTTTCTACCAAACACTGAGGGCCGTCGGCGCAGAAACAGTAGGAGGCGGCATGGTGCCCACTGGTGTACAGGTCGGCCTGGGATCTAAAATCACATCCGTCCAAAAAATATTTACACAGGGAGATTACACCCAAACAGGCAACGATCTTGACCTGGCCATTGAGGGTGATGGGTTCTTTAAAATACTAAGGGACGGTGAGGAGTATTACACTCGAGACGGGAGTTTCAAACGTGATGCAGACGGCTACATTGTCACCGCAAACGGTGATCGTCTGCAACCTGAATTTGCCATCCCAGCCGGCACCACACTGATCAACGTTGATTCCAGTGGCATGCTGGTGGCCCAAGATCCTGCCCAGCAGACCCTAGGAACAGTTCAAATTACGCTTCACAAGTTTATCAACCCGGCCGGTCTCAAAACAGTTGGCAGCAATCTCTTTGTGGAAAGCCCAGCCTCAGGGGCAGCAACCGAAGCAAATCCTGGCAGCACAGGCATAGGGACTCTTGCTCAACGTTTTCTAGAAACATCCAACGTTGATGTTACTGAAGAGATGGTCAACCTGATTATTACTCAACGAGCTTATGAGGTTAATTCCAAGGCAATCACCACAGCAGACCAGCTCTTGGAAATCGCCAACACACTGAAAAGGTAAACAAAAAATATGAGCCGTCATGAAACATTCAGTGCTAAACTACGCCAAATATTTCTTGCTATCCTTTGCATAACTGTCTTGCTCTATCCTGAGGCTTCCTTATCAACAACCACAGGTAATGAGTTCGTTACTTTAAAAAAATTAGACCTACACACGATCTTACAAGAAATTATCTTAGACAAGACAACCCTTTCCAAAGACAATATTAAAATATCAAATTTCTCCAGCCACCCAGCTTCCATTTCCATTCCCATGGGTGTCATTGAGCATCAAGTTATCTCAAAAAGTAATGCCAATCATCTGGGGAGGGTTATGGCTTTTGTCTCCATCCTGGTTGATGGATATGAACAAGCCAGAGTGAAACTCAGTGCCGACATCCAGCTTTTTGGCGATGTTGTGGTTACGGCAAAAACCCTTAAACGACGTAAGGTCATTTCCGCTAGCGACATAGACGTTAGAAACCAAGACATCACAATGCTTGGTCCAGGGTATGTTGATGACCCAAATTTAGCTGTGGGTAAAGAACTGACAACAACCCTTCGGCCTGGAACAGTTGTCTATTCACGTCTTTTAAAAAATCCAATTTTAGTTAAAAGAGGTGATGTGGTCTCAATTTTAGCCCAAACCAATTCCCTTAAAGTCAGTGTACCTGGCAGGGTCCAGGATGCTGGAGCCAAAGGCGATACGATCAGAGTAAAAAACCTGATGAGCCGTAGAGAAATATATGCAAAAGTCATTAATTCAAACCAGGTTCAAGTTGACTTTTGACCACAACAAGGAGTGACAAATGAGATTCCCCTTTACACCTTTTATCATATTCCTTTTCCTGGCTGGATGCGTATCGAATCAAGCTGGCACGGCCCCAAGCGGACAGGTCATCCCAGAAAGATTCAGCTTGCCACAGGTTGCCCATAAGAGCCCATCCCAAGCTGAAGGGTCAATATTTAATCAACGTTCTCAAAATATCTACCAAGACAACAGAGCTAAAAATGTAGGCGATATTGTCATGGTGAAAATTGTCGAGACCTCCAGCGGTAGAAAAACAGCTGAGACAACAACATCCCGCGACTCAACCTTAACCGGTGGAATCTCCTCACTGTTTGGCTATGAAAGCTGGTTTAAGGGTGAAGGATTAACCCACACACCTTCTCTTACCAGTATAAATACGAACTTAGCTAAAGAGTTTGAAGGAAAAGGCGAAACAAAACGAGATAGCACCGTTACTGCTTCACTTTCGGCCAGAGTTATTGATCGCACATTAGATGGTAATCTAATAATTAGAGGCTATCGAGAAATACGAGTAAACAATGAAACCCAACATATTATCCTCTCCGGCCTAGTCCGACCTGAAGACATTGCAAAAGATAATTCCATCCTTTCGACCCACATAGCCGATGCCAGAATTGAGTATACTGGCACCGGTGCCATAAGCTCTAAGCAGCAACCCGGCTGGCTGGCCAATCTTTTAGATGTGGCATGGCCTTTTTGAAATTTCAGGTTTCGAATTTTAAACAAAATCTCAATTGGCTCAACATATCACTGTAGCTGGGAATTATTTTCCCAGCGGCACTATTTCATCTGACACAGCTGCAAGCCAAAGAGGCTTAGAAAACCTCAACACCTTGTGTTTACTAGAAAAAATAGCCATCAAGCCAGTGGCATATGGCTTGCAACTTATAAAAATTATATCTAAAAACCAAAAATTACTCGCATCACGGAGGAAAACAAATAATGGCATCCCCCATCAAAACATTCGCAATTTTGCTCAGCTTGCTGGTCACATTCTGGCCAGTTGACCAGGCAGAATCAGCCCGCATAAAAGACCTTGCTTCTGTCAAAGGAGTCAGAAACAACCAACTGGTTGGATATGGATTGGTTGTTGGCTTAAACGGCACCGGTGATGGCAACAATGCCTCTTTCACTACTCAAGCCCTGACCAACATGCTGAAGAACGTTGGAATGCCGGTCAATGAAAATGATATTAAGGTCAAAAACGTGGCAGGAGTTATGGTAACTGCCGACCTTCCTCCCTTTATAAAATCGGGCCAGACAATTGACGTAACCATCTCTTCTCTGGGAGATGCCTCTTCTCTGCAGGGTGGTACATTAATAACCACTCCGCTCAAAGGACTTGATAAAAAAATCTACGCCATTGCCCAAGGAGCTGTGAGCATAGGGGGATTCCAATCCAGAGGAACTCAACCCGAAGGGAGCCAAGCCAACCACCGTACTGTTGCTCGCATTCCCAACGGTGCAACTATTGAACGTGAAGTCCCAGTTTCGTTTTCAGCAAAAAATCAAATCTTCCTTAGCTTAAAATCTCCAGACTTCACCACTGTGTCTAGGATGGTTGACGAAATAAACAATAATAAAAATAATGAAGAAGAATTAAAAGGAGCAAGGGCCAGAGGCAAAGACGGAGCCACCATTGTTGTTGATGTTCCAAAAGAATATCAGAATAACACAATTCCTTTCCTCGCTGCCCTTGAACGTGTGCAGGTAAAACCAGATTCAACGGCCAAAGTTGTGGTGGATGAGCGCACCGGCACCATTGTTATGGGTGAAGAAGTGCGCATTACCAATCTAGCATTGTCCCATGGTAGCCTCACCATCCAGGTATCCGCTGAAAGCAGCCCTCCAATACCGACTGAATTGATAGGCAAAATCCTCACCGATGAAATGGTGAAAAAAATGATAGATAGCATAACAGGTACCCAGAAAACAGGAACTCAACCAAGCCGCTTGGTCAACCTTGCCCCCGGCACAAGCCTTGGTGAAGTAGTCAGAGCCCTGAACTCAGTCGGTGTAGCTCCTCGCGATCTTATCGCCATTTTCCAGGCTATCAAGGCTGCCGGTGCCCTCCAGGCTGAGTTGAAAATAATATAGGGCTTTTTTTCTAAAAATTCCCACAAGTTACAACTTTGACTCATAATTAATTAGGAAAACAAGCAACATGAAAATAAATAGCCAGCAACCGTTTAACCTCAAGGAATCCACCTCGACAACCGATATGGATAAGCAGGCGACGCTTAAAAAAGCATGTAACGACTTTGAGGCCATCATCTTAAAGCAGATGCTGAGCACCATGCGAAAAAGCATTCCAAAAAGTGGCTTATTTTCCGGAGGTTATGCAGATGAAATGTACCAATCGATGTATGACGGAGAACTAGCTAAGGCCATCAGTCAAGGTCAAGGAACTGGCATTGCCGATGTATTATTCGACCAGCTTTCTGGCAAAATTCACACAAAAATCCCTAATGAATAAAGAAAGCGAGTGAGGAAGGTATGAACACAAACAATAAACAAAATATTATCCAAGATCTTTTTGACGGTCTAAGGCTTAATTTAAAGTTGTCTGAAGACATATGCCAAGTACTTGAAGATGAAGGCGAAGCTTTAAAAAAAATGGACACACAGGCCCTATTCAGATTGAGTAAACAAAAGACCAATCTACTAGCCAAAATTCAATATCTGGACAACTCCATCCAGAAAACAATTTTGGAAGTACAGGGAGAAAAAACTGTTCACCAAAAACCTCAATTTGACCAAACCCAATCAAACACAGCCAAAAAGCTACAAGGCCTTGCGAATTTCCTTCCAGAAGACAAGCAAGAGACTATCAATACATATCAAAAAAAATTAGCTAAACTCCGTCTGGCCATCCAATCAAAAAATATGGTCAACAAACGTTTTACAGAAGACACCTTAGAATATTTAGGTGGAGCAATTTCTCTATTAACTAACACACCAGTCCAAGAAAAAGGAACCTATGGGGCCAGCGGCATGCCTCCTTCTGTAAAAAAAACTCTGCCTAGCGTCTTTAGCAAAGAGGTTTAAAATCAGATGCCAAGTATCTCCTCGGTCTTAAACATTGCCAAAGAAGCACTGCTCACTCATCAGTCATCTATTGCTGTCGCGGGCCATAACGTTGCTAACGTTGACACCCCAGGTTATTCGAGACAAGTCCTTGACCTAACGACATCGCAGGCAACCCCACATCGAGTAGGCTATTTTGGCGGTGGTGTCCAGAGTCAAACAATCGACCGACAATACGACCAGTACATGGTTCAACGTCTAATGAACCAAAACTCCACCATAGAAAACCTTAAGGCCTTACAGCAATCAATGCTAGTCATTGAAACCACTTTCAATGAAGTCCCCGGGTTGGCGATCAACGACTTATTAAGCCAATATTGGGAATCATGGCAGGAATTAAGCAACAATCCAGAAATCAGTGCTTCTCGACAGACTGTTGTTCAGCAAGCTGATCTCTTATCCTCACAGCTAAACACCATGTCCGCCGAAATTATCCAAAGCAAATATGACATCGGCGTTAGTCTTAAATCAACAATTACTGATATTAATGCCTTGACCACACAACTGGCCGATCTCAACGTAAAGATAACCTCGTCTGAAACTCCATTGCAGGAACAAAATGACATGCGAGACACCAGAGACCTGAAGCTAAAAGATCTCTCGGGCTTAGTGGATGTTACATATTTTGAAACAGGAAGTGGGGCTTACACCATCCTCATGAGCGACGGTCACACCTTGGTTGAAACCAATGAAAGTTGGACCCTTGACTGGGCAGACGACAACCTGAAATGGTTAAGCACAAACTCTTTAAATGTAACCACATCGATTACTGTAGGAGAGACTGTAGACCTCGGCGGCAAAGTCGGCGGTTTGGTGGAAATGAGTTCTCTTCTATCAGAAGGCAACGCAAACAACTACCTTGGCAGACTTGATGCCCTGGCCAATGCTCTGATTCGTGAAGTGAACCAACTCCATGGCCAAGGAACTGGGCTGGTCAGTTTCTCGGATAAACTTACCGGGGTGGAACGAGCCAACGACGCTGTGCTTCTCCACACTTCAGTGGACCCTTTAAGTGGAAATGACACTGTGGCTGCTGGCACCTATGAAATAAATGGTCGTAGCATTGGCAGAATAGACGGATCAATCACCACCAACGGTCTCTCCATGGGCAAAACCTTTAATGCAGCAACAGCAATTAATACCGCCGAAGCAGGAGTGGAAGCAAGAATGACCACTCTCGTTGCAGGAAGCGCTGTGACGGGGCTTGCCAACGCAGAGGCAGTTACCTTTACAGTAAACGGTATTACAGTGACCCACACGGCAGCCGCCAATGAGACCGCAACTGAGACCGCAACAAATGTTGTTACAGCAATTAATACTGCAATAGCAGATTACAATAATAATGTCGGACTGACTCCTCCTCAAGTAAATGTTCCGAAAATGACCCTTGAAGCTATTGTCGGAAATGGCCTCAATGGCGGGGCTACCAATGCAATCGTTTTTCGCAACACCAACCAGGGAGATGAATCCCGGATTATAATTGCCGATGTCGCACTCACTGCCCCGGAAACAAACCTTGGCCTTACTGACGGCACCTATGTGGCAGACGTCACCCACAACACAGGTGAACTTTCACTCTTCTCCCGAGAAAGCCCAATAACAATAGATGGTGGTACTGACGACACATTTCTATCCCATCTGGGGTGGGCCGGTGTTGCTAAATACAGTAACAATGCAGTGAGTAATGAAGTAGGAGACTTAGCGAGCACAAACATTTCCTTTGAGCTAAATGGTATCCCCGTCTCAGTGGTTATACCCGACACCACCCTAGCACCAGCGGCCGCACAATTAGCCGTTGACGCCATAAATCTGCTCTCAACCAAAACCGGTGTTACAGCCCTGGTAGGCGACGGCACCAATGGTGGCATTTTAAACTCAATTGTGTTCACCAGTGAAACATCAAACATCAAAGTTCAAAACTATACCCTTAATGCCGGCACAGATATTTTAGGATTTGGTGATTTCACAAAAATCGGGGTAGCTCCTGCTGACCAAAAATCAAATGACGGACAGCTAAGCTACACAACCAGCGACAACATGGCTGCCAACTCTCTTCTTGGTCTCTCTTATGGGGATACTGTGATTACTGATGGTGCAAGTTTTGACATGTGGATTTACAACTCCGATGGTTCTCTTGCCCTAGCCAAGCCTGTCTCAATCTCCCTCGAAAGGGCCTACAATCTCCAAGATGTCGTAACCTCCATCAACAACTCAATTATCAATGACATCAACAATCCTACAATTGTCAATCCCTGGGTTACTGCCTCCATTGCCGACAACAAACTTGTCCTCACCCCAGACAGCACCCACAATTTTGCCTTTAGTGGTGACACCTCTAATCTTCTGGCTGCGACGGGGTTAAATAGTTTTTTTACGGGTTACGATGCCAGTTCCATTAAGGTAAACAGTATCATTTCAAATGATCTTGATAAGCTTGCAGCAGGCAGAATAAACCAGTTTGGCGAGATCTTCTCCGGTGACAATTCAAACGCTCTGCTAATAAGCAATATCCAACGGGATGAAACAATTACCTTTACCGTTGGCAGCACAGACACGCTCGATGGTTTTTACAACTCATTAATTGCGGAAATTGGCATCAAGGGAAGAAGTATAAATACCGATCTGGAATATAATGAGTTAGTGAACGATCAATTAACTGAAATCAGAGACTCAACTTCCGGCGTTTCACTGGATGAGGAGATGGCCAATCTGATCAAGTACCAGCACGCTTATTCAGCCGCCGCAAAAATGATTTCAATCTCCGATGAATTAATGCAGACTCTGCTCAACACCATTTAACAGGTAAAGACATGCGGACAACATTATCCACAATGTACACAAAGATTGAGGGCAATCTCGGTCGGATCACCACTGAAATGAGTCAAATCAACGAACGTATTTCAACTGGTAAGCAAATGTCACGCATCTCTGACAAACCTGTGAACCTGGTAAGTGCCCTACGTTTCCGAAGCTCCATTGTTGAGTTAGATCAGTATAGTGAAAATATTACATATGGCGGCAACCTTATTACCGCTTCAGAAGCCGCCCTCACACAAATCAAGGACATGACTGCCAGGGCAAAAACGTTGGCCATTCAAGCCACCGATCCGGCCCTCACAGTTGAAAACCGTGCGGCAATTGCCGAAGAAATAAAAAATATTTTTAATCAATCAGTGCAACTTGCCAACACACAGATAAATGGCAAGTATATCTTTGGCGGCTACCGGACAACCGGCTACACTGACGAAGAACCGGCCCCTTTTATAGCCGACAAGGGCGATGGCCACTGGGTGAACGGCACGGCTTTCTCAACCCTGAGTGGCATCCTAACCAGTTCCACAATTGAAGCTGCAGCGACAACCACAGACTTGGTTGCTGGTGATTTACTGATCAATGGAGAAGACATCGGGGCTGTTGACCTGACAACCGTAGCTGATGAAGATGGCATCAATATGGCTGGCGCTAATAATCTGAAGACGGCCATCAATCTAAAAACCACCCTGTACTCAAATGTCGCGGCAACTGGAGATCCAGCCGGGGGCACTGGCAGCGCCTTTCAATTTGACTTAAATGGCACCACAATTTCAATAACCATTGCCGATGGGTTAAGCGCTACAAATGTGGCCAATGCCACAATAGCTGCCATCACCGCCGAAACTGCAACAACTGGGGTTACTGCATTTATTGGAGATGGCACAAATGGTGGCCCGGTAGACTCAGTGGTTTTCCAAAATTCACAAGCTAGCGACAACACAACCATCACTGCAACCAACTTCACCACTGTTACCAATGGTGGCGCTGCCCTTGGTTTTGGTAATTTTACAGAACCCATAACCACCGCTACGCTGACAACCCAAACTTCCGGCGCCACTGCTGCTGCTGCAGCTGGAGGTGAAGTAATTGATTACACAATTAATGGTGTTCGGATTTATCACACCCTCACTGCTGGCACTCCGACCCAAACTGCTCAGCAAAGTGTAGATGCTATTAATCTTGTTAGTGCCCAGACCGGTGTCAGCGCAGTGCTTGGCATTGGTACCAATGGTGGCCCTGCCAACTCTGTTATCTTACAAAATAGTATTACTGGCAACGAATCTGATATCATTATCAATGGTATTGCTGCAGGGGCACCCAACAATGAAGATTTAAACACTGGGTTTACTGACGGCACTTATTCTGTTGGTGCAGCAAACAACACTGGTCAAATCTCGTTCACTTCCGGCGCAACCACTGCCATTACCACTTCATCAACTGCAAGTGACGTCATTTTAACTCGACTTGGCTTAGGTGGAGGCAGTGTCGGTTTTGCAGATAATGCCAGCGATGGATCCCTTACCTATGGCAGCAGAATCAATAGCACCGACCTTTTAATTAACGGCACTGCCGTGCCAGCTCCAAGCGCAGACGGCTTATCCGATGTGTATGCCGACGCCTCAGCTGCTGCCAAGGCAACGGCCATAAACACGTTAACAACAACTACAGGTGTTACTGCCGAAATAATACCTGTTCAATTAACTACTCAGCAAGCTGTGGAAGCTGGCACAGAAGCCACCAGACTGACTGGCACAGTGACTAACACGGAAATTCTTGCCGGCTCCCTCGCTATTAATGGCACTGTCTTAAATAGCCAAATAAGTTCTGCGAACGCCGCTCAACTAGCAGCCAGCAACGGCCTTAATATGACCAAGGCATATAATGCCAGGCAAGAGATAAACACTATAAGCAACACTACCAATGTAACAGCTCGCCTTACCTACCTCTTGGCCGGCAATGCAGCAACTGCTCCAGGGGCAGGATCAGTTGCATTTACCCTTAACGGGCAAACTGTCTCCCTCTCAACAGGGGGTGTGTCTGCCGCCGAATCCGCCAAAGACGTGGTCAGCGCCATTAATGCTCTAACCAGTACTACCGGAGTAGAGGCAAAGGTAGGAGATGGAACTAATGGAGGAGCAACCAATGAGGTGGTCCTCTCCAATAAAGTTAAAGGCAATGAAAATAGAATAGTCTTAGCGGGGATTGATGCTGGAGAAACTGCTATCACAGGACTCTCTGACTCCAATCTGGCAATTGATGCAACCCGTAATACCGGCGAGATATCCTTTGAATCTACCTCTCCCATTACCATTACCAGTCCAACAACTTCTCCTGCTGCCGATACAGTAATTAATGAACTTGGTCTTAGTTCTACAACAGCCTTAGGGCTCGGTGTGGGATCCACCTTAACCGCCACTATGAGTGGGGTAGCTATTGTTGCCGGAGACCTAGCAATTAATGGTGTTCCCATAGCTGGAGCAATTAGCAGTGGCGGAGCCACAGACGGCATTTTTATGGATCAAGCTTTTGCGGCTAAAACACAAATTGAAACGGCAGACTCCAATGTCACAGTAAACCTGACCACCATGACAGACTCCGGAGTGGCAACGGTTGCTGCCTCTGCGGCTACCACAACTGATATATCCTTTAATCTAAACGGAGAACAAATTCAGGTTACCTATCCAACCGGCGCCACCGTAAATAATGTAACCCAAGCCACAATCAGCGCTATCAACCTAAAATCTACTCAAACAGGTGTTACTGCTGTTGTAGGTGATGGAACTAATGGCGGTCTGGCTAACACCATTGTCTTTACTAACAGCACAATTGGTGATGCAACTGCCATAACTGTAACTGACTTTACCGTAAATTCTGGCAACAATGATTTAGGCTTTGCCAATTTCACCCAAGCCGCAGACGCCACTAACAACTCTGGCCAACTAACTATTACTTCAACCACTACCTTTGAACTTTCTAGCCCAACTACAGCTCCAAAAACCGATGCCATCCTCAACCAACTTGGGCTTGGAGGCGGAGGTAAAGGATATTCTGACGTGGCCGGAGATGGCATCATTTATGGCTCCAACGGTACAGGCAGTGGCCAAGTAACCAGCGGGGCAACTCCTGGATATCTTGACAGCGGCGATGTAATTATCAATGGAATAGATCTTTTTTCTTCACCTACTGCTATTCTTGAAAATGATTCCACCTATGCCTTAGTTGATGCAATAAATGCAAAAACAAGCCAGACAGGAATTCAAGCCACCAGGGGATTAGATGGCAAACTACTACTTTCTGCCAGTGATGGGCGCAACCTGCATATTGAGACAACCGCCCATGGAGAAAGTATTACTCATCTAAACAATGGCAGCAACGACCAAATCTTCTTCGGTTCCCTACAGCTCAAATCAGATCGTAAATTTACCTTGCAGACCACACTAGGGTCAGCCCCAAACTTGTACGAACCTGGTCTTGCAGCCATCGGTTTAGCTGGTGGTTCAACAATAACTGGTGAACCAACTGACACAGCCAGTGACGGCAAGATTGATGTGTTCAGTATCCATGACCAAATTGGCACAGTACGTTATGCCGGAGATAGAATTAATGACTTATCAATAAAAACAGGCAAATCCAGCACTATGACCGTTGGTGAAAATGGCAAAACAGTCCTTGCAGACAGCAACATTTTTACCACTCTAAAATCACTGGAAGATTATCTACTAGGTAAAAAATTCAGCTCCGTCACAGGTGTCCATAAAGCCTCAGATACCAGCAAAACCTTAAACAGCAAACTAACAGGCTTAGAACCCGCCAGCCAACTGCCCACAGAAAACCTGTTTACTGATGGCAGTTTTACAATCACTGTAACGGATAATGACTTTTCGCCAGCAAGAACCTCAGCCTTAACTATTGAGGTTAACACTGCAACAGACACACTTGGCAGTGTTGCAAAACATATTGACGGTATGCCGAATGTCTCTGCTAGCTGGACAGCAGATGGCTATCTTAAGATAGAGTCAATTGATCCCTCCAGATATACAATTGATCTTGGCTTTGACAGCAGCAATTTTCTTGCGGCCACTGGAGTAAGTTTTGAATTTATGCAGCATAATGCTTTGCAGCAATCCTTGGACAACCTGGATGCTATGACTGGAAATATCACCGAACAAATTTCAGACTTTGGAGCGCGGGCAAATAGAATAACGATCCAGACTCAGATTTATAGCAATATGACAATTTCAACAAAAGAAAATTTATCAGAAGTACAGGACACCGACATGATCGAAGCGGTAATGGACCTAAAATCAAAGGAAGTTGCTTATCAAGCAGCCCTTTCAGCTGCCTCCAAAGCCATGCGCCTCAGTTTAGTTGATTTTCTGTAACAAGCGAATTATATTCACCTAATCTATAAATAGTTTTATAGATTAGAGTTGAGTAGAGCCTCAACCTTAACAGCCTATGACAGTTATGATTATGCCTCTCTTTGACTGGGAGCCCATAGAACTGTCGAGTAAATTTCGAGAGTAATCCCCTTAAGCACATTGATGCTTAAAAACAGCTTACTTTCGCAGAAAAGTAGATGGGTCAAACAACAGTTTTCCATCTCATACAGAGAGGGCATTTACATGCTGATTCTGACCCGTAAGGTTGGAGAGGCCATCGCCATTGATGACAACATCAAAATTCGACTTCTAGAGGTTAAAGGAGGCCAGGTAAAACTAGGTGTTGAAGCGCCAAACCATATCACGGTCCACCGGGAAGAGGTTTTTTTACGAATCCTTGAAGAGAATAAGAAGGCCGCCATGGAGGCTCCCTCAGACCTTACAGACATTTCAAAATTACTCAAAAAACCTTTAAACAAAAACAACGATTCCTCCGAATAACTAGTTGACACTACTTTTTATATAATGGAGCAAGACTCATGGCAAGCAACGTCAATGACGTTAATATTAACCAATCCTGTAGAAAAATTTCGACCAGCAGATTTGGTGAGATCGAAATAAACCAGGACAAAATCATTACTTTAACCAGTCCTTTTCTCGGATTTCCTGATGACAACGAATTTGTCCTGCTTCCCCATGGGGCTGATTCTGTTTTTTGGTGGCTTCAATCAGTAAACAACCCGGAACTCGCCTTTGTTGTCATTCAACCCGCAATCATTAACCCGCAATATTCGCCATCAATCCATCCATCGATTCTTATGGAATTAGAAATAACCAACAATCAAGAACTTGATCTATTGATTATTCTCACCATTCCCAATGGCCAACCAGAGAAAATGACTGCTAATCTTTTAGGGCCTATTGTTTTTAATGCCTCAAAAAAACTAGCCAAACAAACTCTGCTTGATCCCGCTCGGCATGATGCCTGTTGGCCAGTTATGCAAAGCCAATAAAGACGTATTAGCAATTTAACCGCGCACCTCACATATTTTTTAGTTTACGACCCTCTCCCCAAAGCAAATATCTTCAAGAAGGACAATTATAGACAGAGTGTAATGTTCTTAATATATACAGGGGAATTGCATAAGTTCATTTTAAACATAAAACAAATCCATGCTCTTGAAATATCAGATTATATAATGTGAATATGGAATGATTTTACTTCGGAGTGAGGGGGGGGAGAAAGAAGTACCAAAGAGAGCTTTTATTAAAAATTAATCGTCAACAATCCCACTTTCAGATAATAAATTCATCAGCATTTTATCTGCAACCCGATACGGATCAACTTGATATTCCCCACGTTCAATTTGCT
>PJEL010003125.1_pt1 | contig 14456 bp, 14 predicted proteins | sample 1853271 | NCBI WGS metagenome assembly PJEL01 (sample SAMN08108733, study PRJNA415343) | Invertebrate metagenome, whole genome shotgun sequencing project. | host: Globobulimina | place: Sweden: Gullmar Fjord | collected 2015-08 | reverse complement strand
GTAAAGTTCTCACTTGCAATCATTTCTAAATGGTCTGTTTGTCTTTCTAATTCATTTTCACATAATTGAAATATTTCGTTATCTGCTGTTTCTAAGTTTGCGTTTGATATAAAATTCATATTCTCTCCTGAATTATTTTGTTTCTTCTTCATCTTCATGAAGATTAATTTCATTTTTAACTGGTTTCATTGCTGGAAATAATAATACATCTCTAATTGAATGTTGATTTGTAAGCATCATTACTAATCTATCCATTCCAATACCTTGACCAGCACATGGTGCCATACCATATGATAATGCATTTACAAAATCTTCATCCATTTCATGTGCTTCATCATCACCACCTGATTCTTTAGCAGCCATTTGATCTTCAAATCTACCTAATTGATCAATTGGGTCATTAAGTTCTGAGAATGCATTTGCAATTTCTTTTCCTGCAATAAATAATTCAAATCTATCAGTTAAATGTGGTTTCTCGTCATTTCTTCTTGCTAGTGGAGAAATTTCAACTGGATATTCTGTAATGAAAGTAGGGTTAATTAATTTATCTTCAACATATTCGTCAAATAATTCACCTTGAAGTTGACCTAAGTTCATTTTTTTATTTACATCAACTTTAGCAGCTATTAAATAATCAATGATTTTATCTTTATCTTCAGTAATATCAGCAGGTACTCCACCAATAGTTGTAAGAGATTGAATTAATGGAATTTCAGTAAAATCAGCAAAGTTAATTTCAAGTTCACCATAAGGTAATACTGTTGGTAAATCTAAATGTTCAAATAAATATTCAAAATATTCTTTTGTTAATGAAATTAAATCTTTATATGTTTTGTAAGCCCAGTAAAATTCAATAGAAGTAAACTCTGGATTATGTGTTGCATCCATACCTTCATTTCTAAAACATCTATTTATTTCAAATACAGCTTCAAATCCACCAACTATACATCTTTTTAAATATAATTCAGGTGCAATTCTTAAGAATCTATCAACACCAAGTGCATTATGATGAGTTGTAAATGGTTTAGCATTTGCTCCACCTGCAATTGGGTGCATCATTGGAGTTTCAACTTCTAAGAAACCTTTATCTTCAAAAAATCTTCTTGTTAATGAAATAACTTTTGATCTAACATGAAAAGTTTTTCTAACTTCACTATTCATAACTAAATCTAAATATCTTTGTCTATATCTAAGTTCTTTATCTTGAATACCATGAAATTTTTCTGGTAATGGAGAGATTGCTTTAGTTAAAATTTTTAAACCATGTACATGTAATGATAATTCGCCTTTACCTGTAACAAATGGATATCCAGAAACTTCAATAATATCACCAACTTCTACAGTTTTTTTGAAGATATCATTATAGAAACCTTCAGGTAAATTATCTCTTGATACATAAATTTGTAAAACTCCACTTTCATCTTCAATTTTTAAAAAAGATGCTTTCCCCATAAGTCTAAAAAATTTAATTCTACCTGCAACAGTATAATGTCTATGTTCATCTCTTTTTTCTTCAATTTGAAAAACATCTGAATTTACATTTAAGTATTTTGAAATAGTTGTATTTCTTGTACATTCGTTCGAATAAGGATTAATACCTACATTTCTTAATTTTTCTGCTTTTTCTATTCTCTGTTGTATATATTTGTTCTCAAACAATATTTAATCCCTTTATTTTAATTCTGATATTTGTATTTTTTACTCTGATAATGAGTTTTTTGTTTCATTGAACTTTTCTTTTGCTTGATCAATGATTTCTTCTTGAACTGAATTCTTAACATCTGTTATTGTGCTTTGAATATTTTCTTTTATTTCTGTTTTTACTTCTTCTAAGTTTTTAGAAGTTGAATTGTTTTCATTTGTTAAATCTTTTGTTGTGTCAACAACTTTATCAACTGTATTTCCAATTCCGTCTGTAATAGCTGAAGTGTCTAATTTAATAATATATCCACCAACACTTAGTAAATGTGGCATTATTATTGAGTTTTCTGTTTTCTTATTTATTGCATTTTTAAATGATTCAATTTGATAAACAGAATATGCGATAACTGAGAATATTAAAAATACTTTTGCAGCACCAAAAATAAATCCGAAAATTCTATCAACTAATCCAAGTCCACTTGCGGAGAAAATTTTGCTTACTATTACACCTAAGATATAAACAATTACCCAAAAGCCAATAAGTGCGATAACAAAGCCAATTAGTTTAATCGTAGTTTGATTTTCTAAGGCTAATAAAGGAGCAACTAAATTACCAATATCTGCTGATACTCTTGATGCAAAATATATAGCACCTATGATTCCAACAATTCCAAAAACTTCTTTAATAAGACCCTTGAAAAGACCTTTTAATCCTAAAACTAATGTAATACCAAGTATCACCATATCAAAAATAGTAAATTCTTGCATAAATTTCCTTCACATAATATGGCAAAGTATATCTAATTATTTCAAAAAAAAAGTTTAAAAAAACAAATGTCTTAAATTTAATCTTTTTTAGATAAAATCACATTATGATAAAAAGATACCCAACAAAACAAATATTCGTAGGAAATGTACCAGTTGGTGGTGATGCCCCAATTCCTGTACAATCAATGTGTTTTACTAAAACATCCGATATTGACGCTACTGTAGAACAAATTAAAGCATTACATTTTGCAGGTGCTGATATTGTTAGATTAGCTGTTCCAAATAAAGAAGCGGCACTTGCACTTAAAGAGATTAAAAAACAAGTTGAATTACCAATTGTTGCTGATATTCATTTTCACTATAAGCTTGCATTAATAGCGGCAGAAGTAGTAGATTGTATCCGAATTAATCCAGGAAATATTGGAGATAGAAAAAGAGTTGCAGAAGTTGTAAAAGCTTGTCAAGAACGTAATCTTCCAATTAGAATTGGTGTAAATTCAGGTTCACTTGAAAAACAATTTGAAGATAAATATGGTCAAACTCCAGCTGGAATGGTTGCTAGTGCTGATTATAATATTAAATACCTTGAAGATTTAGGTTTTACAGATATAAAAGTTTCACTAAAAGCATCAGATGTTCAAAGAACAGTAGAAGCATATAGAACATTAAGACCAATGAATAATTATGCATTTCATTTAGGTGTTACTGAAGCTGGAACTCAATTTCATTCAACTATTAAATCTTCGATTGCTTTAGGTTCATTATTACTTGATGGAATAGGTGATACTTTAAGAGTTTCAATGACTGGTGAACTTGAAAAAGAAATTGAAGTAGGTCGAGCAATTTTAAAAGATGTTGGTATTGAAAAAAAAGGTTTAAATATTATTTCTTGCCCAACTTGTGGAAGAATTGAAGCAGACTTAGTATCTGCTGTTGCTGAAGTTGAAAAGAGAACTAAACATATAACTACTCCTTTAGATGTGTCTGTTATGGGATGTGTTGTAAACGCTATTGGAGAAGCAAAATCAGCAGATGTTGCTATTGCTTTTGGTAAGGGGTCTGGTTTAGTTATGAAAAAAGGTGAAATTGTTGCAAAACTTTCAGGTGATGAGTTAATTAACAGATTTATCCAAGAAGTAGAATTAGAAGTTGAAAAAAGAAAATAATGGATAGTATTTATAGTATAAATATAGAAAGAGCTGTATTAAGTTCTATTCTATTTAATCCAGAGGAACTGGAAGAAGTTCTAGGAATAATTAAACCTAAAGACTTTTATTTACCTGCTCATAAGAAAATTTTTGAGGTAATGGTAAAACTTCATGATGATGCGATGCCAATTGATGAAGAATTTATTAGAAAAAGAGTTGACTCAAAAGATGTAGATGATTCTATTTTAATTGAAATTTTATCTGCAAATCCTATTACAAATACTCTTGCTTATGTTAGAGAAATTAAAGATGGTTCAGTAAAAAGAGAATTAGCAACATTAGCAACTACAATCAAAAAGGTTGCTCTAGAAGAAGATGTTAGTGGAAATGAAGCATTAGATACAGTTCAAGGTGAACTATATAAAATTTCTACTGATAGTGCAACTTCTGAAATAAAAGATATGGGTATTATTACAGGGGATACTCTTTCTTATATTGAAAGAATGAAAAAACTTGGTAATACTCACCTTATTGGTGAAACAACTGGGTTTAATGATTTAGATAAGAAAACAACTGGATTTAATGAAGGTGATTTAATTATTATAGCTGCTCGACCTGCCATGGGTAAAACAGCACTTGTTTTAAATATGGCTTTGAAAAACGTTGAAGCTAAAAAAGGTGTTATTTTCTTCTCATTGGAAATGCCTGCTGAACAACTTATGTTAAGAATGTTAGCTGCTAAAACATCAATTCCTTTACAAAATCTTAGAAAAGGTGATTTAGATGATAATCAATGGTCTAATTTAAGTGGAGCTTTTGAAGATTTAAATTCTAAAAAACTTTTTGTTGATGATGGTGGAAGTATTAATATTAATCAACTTCGAGCAAGAGTGAGAAAGTTAGCCCAAAATGAAGATAATAATATTTCTTTAGTTATTATTGATTATTTACAGTTAATGCAAGGTACTGGAAATAAAGATAGACATCAAGAAGTTTCTGATATTTCACGGGGTCTTAAAATGCTTGCAAGGGAAATGAAAATTCCTATTATTGCCTTATCTCAGTTAAACAGGGGAGTTGAGAGTCGTCCAGATAAACGACCAATGCTTTCAGATTTAAGGGAATCTGGTGCAATTGAGCAAGATGCGGATATTATTATGTTTGTATATAGAGATGATGTGTACAAAGAAAGAGATGAAGCGCGAAAAGAAAAAGAAGCAAAAGATAAAGGGGAAGAGTATCGTTCATCATTTGTAAATAAACCAGTTGAAGAAGCTGAAGTAATTATTGGAAAACAAAGAAATGGTCCTATTGGAACAGTAAAACTTGATTTCCAAAAAGCATTAACTAGGTTTGTTGATAAAGAAAATGATATGAGCTCTCCTATAGAAACTGTGTTTGAAATAGTAGCAGATGCAGAAAAAGAAACAAATATAGATATACCTGATATACTATAAATATTATTATGATATAATCTAATAAATTATTAGAATTGAGGATTATATCATGAAAAGTGCCTTTTCATTATTGGAATTAATTTTTGCAATTGTTGTTTTAGGTATTATTTCATCTTTTGCAATTCCTAAATATTTAGATACTCGAGATTCAGCAATTGTTTCTACAATAAAAAGAGATATTTCAACTATTACAAACTCACTTCAAACATATCATTTAATAAATCATAAGATTGATAAAATTAGTAATGTTTTAAATATAAATAAGAATAATTGGCTTATAGAAGATGATAAAGTTACTTTTTTTGAAGGAAAAGATGATTGTATAATCTTATCAATTATCAATATAAATGGTTTAAATGTAATTAATCAAACTATTGATTCAGGCGCTGGTAAAATTTGTGCTAAATTATCAGAAGAAGGTATTATTTCTACAACATATGAATTATATTAATTAGTTTATTCTTTTTTTCTTACTCTCAAAAATGAAGCAAATTTAGGTTTACCATATTTTGTTAAACCATAATATTTGAAACTTATTATTTCACCTATTTGTGGATGATTTATTTTCTCTTTTTTATTAAAACCATTTCCTAAATTAAAAATTATATTATTTGAAAGTTTTAATACTAAACTTTTAAATTTATCTTCTTTATAGTTTATATCTATTACTAAAGCTTCATCATCTTTGAATTTTTTGACTTTTAGAATATGAGAGCTTCTCCCTTTAAAATATTCTAATTTAGGGTTTTTGAGTATTAATCCTTCTGCTTTTTGACTAATTAATTTTTCTAAATATTCATTCATTTGTTTTTTATTTTTGCATTTTATTTGAGGAATGATTTTTATATATTTATTTTTATGATTTTTATTCCACAATTCTATTTTTTTTAATCTTTTCAAGAAAAAACCTTTTTCATTTGGTACTTCAAATATATTATAAGTAATTTGTTTCCAATGGATACTAGGTTCTTTATCTAAAACAATATTTTGTATATTTTCAAAATCTGCTCTTTTAGTCCAAAGTTCACCATCTAATTTAAAAGAGGGAAAATCTTTTAAAAACCATTTAGGAGCATAAATTTTATTACCATTTTTACTTAATAATTCTTTTCCATTCCAGTATGCTCTAATACCATCAAGCTTTTCACTCATATACCAATTTTTTATTTCATGTACTTCATTATTATATGTTTTTGGTTTTTGTAATTGTATTGCAAATATATTGATACAAAATATTAAACAAATTAGTAAGATTGATTTTTTCATAATAAATACTTTTTATTATTATATTAGCAAATAAATAATTAAAATAAGTATATAAAATTTAAATACATACTAATAGTAAAAATGATACTATTACAAAATTATTAATATTAATTAGGAGAAAACACTACAATGAGCGCATTAATATTCAGAGAGTACGATATTAGAGGTATTTTTCAAGAAGAACTAAATGAAAATATAGTAAAAAAAATTGGTTTTTATTTTGCTAAAGAGTTACTGAAAAAAGTACCAACAGCTAAATATATTGCAGTAGGTTTTGATGCAAGAGTTCATTCTTCTACGTTAAAAGATTGGTTGAGTTCAGGAATAAATCATGCAGGGTTATCTGTTCTTGATATGGGCTTAGTTCCTACTCCTGTAAACTATTTTTCAAACTTCCAAGATTTTGATGGTTTAAAATCTGATGGTTCTATTATGATTACAGGTTCTCATAATCCACCTGAATATAATGGATTTAAAATTACAATAGATAAAGAGCCATTTTTTGGGGAACAAATTTATGCATTAGGTAGAGATATTTTAGCTGATAATAGTGTTATTCCCAATAATACAAAAACTACTATAATTGATGCTAGAAATAGATATATTGATTATATAGTTGATCATTTTAAAGATTTAAAACTTACAGATAAGAAGTTTGTATTTGATTGTGGTAATGGTGTTGCTGGTGTTGTACTAAGAGAAATTTTAGACAAATTAAATATTAAACATAATATTCTTTTTGAACAACCAGATGGAACATTCCCAAATCATCATCCCGATCCAAGCGATGAACACACATTAATTGATATTAAAAAAGAGCTTGACACTAAAGAATTTGATTTTGGTTTTGCTTACGATGGTGATGCTGATAGAATTGCATTACTTTCTCAAAAGAATAATTTTAAAGGTGATATCTTAGCAATATTCTTCTCAAGATTTATTGAAAATCCTACAGTAATTGGTGAAGTTAAATGTACACAAATTATGTATGATATTATCAATTCTTATGGAAATGCCGTTATGTATAAAACTGGACATTCAAACTTAAAAGTAAAAATCAAAGAATTAAATGCCTCTTTTGCAGCAGAAGTTTCAGGTCATTTATTTTTTAATGATAGATACTTTGGTTATGATGATGCTATCTATGCAACATTTAGAGCATTAGAATTAATTGACAATGATTTTGATTTTGATAAAGAATATGAAGAGTTACCAAAAGTATTCTCAACTGCTGAAATTAATATTACAGTTACAGAAGATACAAAATTCCCAATTATTCAAAGACTAAAAGAAGCCTTAGAAAATCCAAGTGAAGACTTTCCTAAAATCAAGGATATCATTGCAGTTGATGGTGTTAGAGTTATTTTTGAAAAAGGATGGGGACTTGTAAGAGCTAGTAATACTACACCAAAATTAGTAACTAGATTTGAAGCAGATACTCAAGAAAATGCAAAGGTTTATGAAACTGCATTAATGGAATTATTCGAAAAAATTAAATAAATTACTTCAAAAAAATTAAATCTCCACTTTGATGGAGATTTAAACTCAAATTACTTCAAAAAAATAAAATCATAATGAACTTTTCGATAAAATAATACACTTATGACAACAAATATTCATGTAAGGAATTATTTTGCAGCAAACATTATTAAATGATGACGATAAAAAAATATTATTAGATTCTATTCGAGATATCCAAGACTTTCCCAAAGCTGGAATTGTATTTAAAGATATTACTACACTATTAAACAATAAAGAAGCTTACCAACTTTTAATGAACCACTTTGAAGATAGATATAAAGATTATAACTTAGATTATATTGCAGGTATTGATTCAAGAGGATTTATATTTGGAGCAGCATTAGCTGATAGATTAAATATAGGTTTTGTTCCAGTTAGAAAAAAAGGAAAACTTCCAAGTACAACTGTATGTGAGAAATATGAATTAGAATATGGTTTTGATGAAGTGGAACTTCACTTAGATGCATTTAGAGATGATAAAGATGCGAGAGTATTATTAATAGATGATATTATTGTAAGTGGTGGAACTGCTTATGCTGCTGCTAATTTAATTAATAAATTAAATGTAAATTTAGTAGAAATGTGTTTTTTAATGGATATTGAATTTTTAGAAGGTTCTAAAAAATTAGAAAAAGTTGCACCTGTTTATTCTGTGCTAAGTATTTAAAAGGAAAATAAATGAGTGATTACATCCCAAAAGCAAGTCCCTTTGATCCTGATAATAAAGGACAATTTGGTATTTTTGGAGGACAATATGTTCCTGAAACATTAATGCCAATATTAAAAGAATTAGAAGCTGAATATAAAAAGTACAGATTTGATAAAGAATTTTGGGCAGAAGTTAATGCTTTATTAAAAGATTATGTAGGTAGAGAAAACCCTTTATATTTTGCAAAAAATATTTCAGAAGAAATTGGTGCAAAAGTATATTTAAAAAGAGAAGATTTAAATCATACTGGTGCACATAAAGTTAATAATGTAATTGCTCAGGGTTTACTTGCTAAAAAACTAGGAAAAACTAAAGTTATCGCAGAAACTGGTGCTGGTCAACATGGTGTTGCCACTGCTACTATTTGTGCTTTAATGGGATTAGAATGTACTGTTTTTATGGGTGCAAAAGATGTTGAAAGGCAAGAACTTAATGTATTTAGAATGAAACTTTTAGGTGCTAAAGTAGTTGCTGTTGAAAGTGGAAGTAAAACATTAAAAGATGCAATGAATGATGCAATTAGATTTTGGGTTACAAATGCACGAGATACTTTTTATATAATAGGTACTGTTGCTGGTCCTCATCCTTATCCTATGATGGTTCGGGATTTCCAAGCTGTGATTGGTTATGAAGCTAGAAAACAAATTTTAGAAAAAGAAAATAGACTACCTGATTATGTTGTTGCTTGTATTGGTGGAGGGTCAAATGCTATTGGTATTTTCTCTCATTTCTTAGAAGATAAAGAAGTTACTTGTGTAGGTATTGAAGCAGGTGGTTTAGGTCTTGATACAAATTCCCATGGATGTTCTTTAGAAAAAGGAAGCCCAGGTGTTTTACATGGTCAATGCTCTTATCTTTTACAAGATGAAGATGGACAAGTAATAGAAGCACATTCAATTTCAGCAGGACTTGATTATCCTGGAATTGGACCTGAACATTCATTTCATAAAGTTAATGAATCAGTTGAATATGATTCAATAACAGATGATGAAGCTCTTGATGCATTTGTATGGCTAAGTAGAAAAGAAGGAATTATTCCTGCTTTTGAAAGTTCTCACGCTATTGCTTATTTAAAAAAAGCCAAAGATAAATTAAAAGATAAAGTTGTAATTGTAAACCTTTCTGGTCGTGGAGATAAAGATATGGTTCAAGCAAAAAGCTTACTTAATTTTGATTAGATAGGAAAAGTATGGAACAGTTTTTTCAAAAAATACAACCTCATGCAGGAAAGATATTAGCAGTAATTTTATTTATATTCTTTTCTTTCTTAGCTTATAATTTATATTTAGCACCAGTTAGTGGTTTTGAAAATAAATTTGTTTACTTACTTAAAGAATATGGTTATGTAATATTATTCGCTTGGGGTATGTTAGAAGGTGAAGCTGGTCTTATTATGGCTGGTTTATTATCTCATACTGGTGATATGAATTTATATATTGCAATTTTTGTTGCAGGTCTTGGTGGATTTGCGGGAGATCAAGTATATTTTTATATTGGAAGATTTAATAAAAGTTACGTACATAAAAAATTTAGAGGTCAAAGAAGAAAATTTGCTTTAGCTCATTTATTATTACAGAAATATGGATGGCCAATAATTTTTGCTCAAAGATATATGTATGGAATGAGAACAATAATTCCAATTTCTATTGGACTTACTAGATATAGTGCAAGAATGTTTGCTTTTATTAATCTTATAAGTGCTTGGTGTTGGGCTGCTATTACAATTGTTCCTGTTTGGTATTTTGGTGAAGAAATTTTAAAAGTATTACATTGGGCAAAAGAACACTGGTACTTTGTTGCTCCAATTGCTTTAGGTTTTGGTGGAAGTATTATTTATTATTTTAATCAAGCAACAAAAAAAGTAGAAAAAGTAAATAGATCTGACATAAAAGAGGATAAAAATGAAAATTAAATTTATTGAAAAGAACATAAAAAAGATTAAAGCTGATATTGAAATCATCTTATTAAATGATATTGAAGATGCAGAAGATAGAAAATTATTAGAAAATCTTGATTTCAAAGCAGTTGATGAATCTTGTGTTTTATTAGGTGATTTAAAAAAAATATATGTAGCATATGAAGATGAGAGTTATGATAGTTTTGCAATTGCAATTGCTACAGCTGTTAAAAAATTTCAATCAACAAACTTTTCAAGTGCAAAAATTAATTTAATTGATTGTAAAAATGAACAATTAAAAGCTATTACTGAAGGTTCATTTTTAGGAGCTTATGCTTTTGATAATTATAAATCTAAAAAAGACAATAAAAAGAAACAAGAATTAAATATTATTGTAAAAGAAAAAACTGCTGAACTTGAAAAAGTTTTTGAAGATTCAAAAATTATTTCAAAAGCAGTTAATAAAACAAGAGATATGGTAAATACTGCACCTGCTGATTTTTACCCATCTATTATGTCAGATTTGGCAAAAGAATTAGCAATTGATAGTGGAATTGATTGTAAAGTTTTTGGAGAAAGATACTTAGAAAAAAATGATATGCATGCAATGCATAGTGTTGGAATTGCTTCTATTCATGAATCAAAATTAATTCATTTAACGTATAAACCAAAAAATGCTAAGAAAAAAATTGTTTTAGTTGGAAAAGGTTTAACTTATGATTCAGGTGGTTTATCACTTAAACCAGCTGATTATATGGTAACAATGAAATCTGATAAGTCAGGTGGTTGTACTGTTTTATCTACAATTTGGGCAATTGCAAAACTTGAACTTCCATTTGAAGTCCATGCTATTGTAGGAGCAGTTGAGAATATGATTGGCGGAGATGCATATAAACCAGATGATATTTTAAAAGCTAAAAATGGTAAAACTATTGAAGTTAGAAATACAGATGCTGAAGGAAGACTAGTTCTTGCTGATTGTTTATGTTATGCTCAAGATGAAATAGAAGATATTGATTATATCTTTGATTACGCAACATTAACAGGTGCTTGTGTAGTTGGAGTAGGGCAATATACAACTGGTATAATGGGTAATAATGAGAATTTAAAAAGAAATGCTGTTACTGCTGCTTTAAAATCTGGTGAATATGCAAGTACTTTAGATTTTAATAGATATTTGAAAAAAACTATTAAATCTGAAATTGCTGATATTTCAAATATTGCAAGTACTAGATATGGTGGTGCTATTACTGCTGGATTATTTTTAGATAATTTTGTATATGAAGAAAATAAAGATAAATGGATTCATTTTGATATTGCGGGACCTGCGTTTGTTGAAAGTGCTTGGGGATATAATCCTTATGGTGCAAGTGGTGCAGGTGTAAGAATGACAATTGGATTTTTAGAAAATTTAAATAAAGAAAAATAAAAGGGGATTAATTATCCTCTTTTATCTGTATAATAGTCCATAAGTTTTGCACTTAAGGCTAATGATAATAATGTTCCAATAAATAAAGAAATACTAATAGCTAAAAGTTCTTTTGCTATTAAATCAATTTGTGTAATTATTCCCATTGCTGCAGGAATAAAAAATACAGGTAAATATTTAAGAAAAAAATAAACTGTTCTATCTAAACTCTCAAAAGAACTTTTTCTAATTATTAAAAATATTAACAATAAAATCATTCCTATTGCAGGTCCTGGAATAAGTAAAGAAAATAGTACTGTAATACATTCTCCTATAAATTGAAATATTAGTAAAGTTATAATACCTTTTAGAATAAGTCTTTAAACTTCTTCACAATATTTTTGATTAACATTAGTATTAATCTGGTAACCTATTTTTGAAATATTTTTAATCACATCACAAGGTAATTTTTTACGTAAATTACGTACTAATGATCTAATTGCTGCACTACTCATTTTATTATCCCAAATATCTTTTTCAATTTTAGTATAAGTAACTATGTTATTAGATTGATTTAATAATAGTTCTAAAAGTTCTCTTTCATGATAATCTAATTGAATAGTTTTATTATTAACAAATAAGTGCCTTTCATTTAGATTATAAAAGTCACTTTTATTAAAATATTTAATAAGATTTTCTTTCTTTTTTTCAATATTATTAATACAAAGTATTAGAGCATTTTTAAGCTCATTTAATGATACTGGTTTTAATAAATACTTAATTAGGCTAAGTTCTATTGCTTTTAAAAAGTATTCCGTTTTAGTGTGTACTGTAGTGATAATTATTTGTATTTCATTATCATCTTTGCGAATTTTTTCTACTAAATCTAAACCATTTAATAAAGGAAGTTCTATTTCAGATATAAGTATGTCAGGTTTAGTTTTTAGATATTCTAAATAGGCTTCTTCTCCGTTTGAAACGGCAGAAACATTCATTGACATAAATTCGAGTGCTTCAATAGTATGTTTTTTAATATGCTCTTCTTTTTCTACATATAATACATTTAAGCTTTTTAACATTTTAATCTCCAAGTATATGTAAAATAGTAATAGAAATATTATCTACTTCCTAAATATCTTGTTTAGTGTATTTATATTTGGTGTCTATTAAGTGGTATATAAAAAGAATATTTAAATAATAAAACAAATGGCACTACAAAATAGAAAAGGAGTTATGATAAGGTATATGCCATTTGAAAAAGAGTTTTTTGGTGTAATTTAAAAGATCATTTTGTTAAAACATTTTACTTTTGTTTAGTTATTGCTAAACAAAAGTTTAAGGATATTTTTTTATATCACTTATTTCTTTTAAATTACAATGAAAGTATAAAATTATTTAACAAAAACTTTCTTGAGCAAAATCAATAAAAATATCTATAATTTTACTGCTAAAAAAAAATTGTATAAATAAAATGTAAAGCTAATTTGTACGAAATATAGGAGTGTAATATTTTTATAAATATATACTGTTTATATAGTAAACTTAGTATTTTATTAATTATTATTATTTCTTATTTGTAAGATAATAAAGTATAAAAAAAGTATAAAATTATTTATAAATTTTTTAATATTTATAGTAACTTTTTATAAAAAAAGGGACAATATATTAAATAAAAATAGTTTTTTGGGAAATAAATTAAAAAGAGAGTTAAATAAAAAGAGAGATATTCTCTCTTTTTATTTTAGTTATTTATATCTACACCTTCATTGATATTATCAATTAAGTTAGATCTTTTATTGTCACCATTTTTTCTAAAGTCAGCTTTGAATTCATTAGAAACAGGAAGATCCATTTTACTAGCTTGTGGCACATGACAAGCAGAACAATTGTATCTTGCTCCTGATAAAGTATCCATTTCTTTTTTTACTACTTTAATATCACTTGTATTTACAATTACTTTACCTTCTTTTATAATACTTCCATTTTGAGATAATGAAGTATCAGGTCTAAAGTTTGCAAAATGTGATTTTGGAATAGGCGTTGCATTTAATGATGTTGCAACTTCTGGGGTATGACAACCTTTACATGAGTTATTATCAATAGTAATAGGAAGCATTCCTTCAACATCATGCGGAATCATTGGAGGAGCATTTTCAAATGCTCTCTCTATAAGTTTACTCTCACCTGCTGCTTTCTTAATATACTCAGTTTTATCACCCACTGTATCTTTATTTTCACTATATAAATCAGTGTTTCTTAATCCTATAGACTCTTCACTTATCATTTGATTTTGTGAGGCACATCCAACTATGAAAAGAGTTGCAGCGGTAAAAAGTCCTAAAGTTATTTTACTTATTTTCATTTCTTTCTCCAGTTTAAATTTTTTATATAAATGTATTTATGTACTTATTAATATTATGCTCTATAGATTTTTACTGCACATTTTTTAAAGTCTGTTTGCCCAGATTGTGGACAAGTAGCATCTAAACATACTTTGTTAATAAATACTTTCTCATCAAAGAATGGAACAAAAACAAGTCCTCTAGAAGGTCTATTTCTTCCTCTAGTTTCAACTCTTGCTTTAACTTTTCCTCTTCTAGATTCTACCCAACATAATGCACCTTGTTTAACATCATATTTC
>PJEL010003124.1_pt1 | contig 14457 bp, 12 predicted proteins | sample 1853271 | NCBI WGS metagenome assembly PJEL01 (sample SAMN08108733, study PRJNA415343) | Invertebrate metagenome, whole genome shotgun sequencing project. | host: Globobulimina | place: Sweden: Gullmar Fjord | collected 2015-08 | reverse complement strand
AACCAATATCGAACATCATATCCGACATAAACGTTACTGCCAGAACATCAGCGTTTCTCTGTACATTTGCCTCTTCAATAGCGGCCAATTGCCTGCGCAGGGCGGCTTCCTGCTCGTCCGCCTTTTTCCCATAAGAACGGCCTATTGCTCCGCCGGCCAGGACACCGATACCAGCGCCAATCATTGCCCCCTTGGAGTCGCCTCCGATAATCCCGCCGAGTATTGCGCCGCCTATTGCACCAATTGCAGCACCTTTGCGCGTGCCTTCCTCGGTCTTTGTCTGCGCAGTCGCACAGCCCAGGACCATTGTCATTATGAGCATAAGAACAAAGTACTTCTTCATAGAACCCTCCTTTCAGGAATTTAAAATGATTTGGCCCTTTCCTTATCGAGCCAGACTCTGAGTTTTTGCGCCCAGTAATTGAAAGCTTCTTCAATAGCAGTCCACTTTCCGCTCACGACTTTCTTACCTCCTTCACGCCGGTCAATGGCAGCTGCCAGCCTTACGCCGGACAATGAATCGACCAGTTCAATTTCCATGGATGCTCGTCCTACTGCCATGTTGGAGCCTGTCGTTGATTTCTTTATGATATTAATTGTTGCCCCCACCGGAACAATGCTCGTAACAGCACCTTTAACAGGACTCCCGGGCTCAACGTCGGTTATAGCTGTACGAATTCGCAGGACTCCTTGTCCCGGCCTGTCAACAATGGGATAACGGTCCTTAAATGCATTAACGAGGGCCTGATGAAAATACCGAGTCAACTGGTTCAACTGTACGGGGTCAACCCCCTTATTTTTTGATTGAGGATTAAAGTAAACCACAACATGATCGATGAGCACCTTGTTGTACTTTCTGAGATCACGCCCGGGATTCGTATAAACGAGATTCGGCTGTGCCTCTCCGCCGGGCTTTAAGTTGGCATAACTTCCAAGGAAGCCTGACATCTCATAGCTTCTCAGCTGCTGGGAAGCGCATCCCGCAAATAGAGTTGTACTTATGAGGACCATGAGAATAAAAAAACGATTCAACATATTGACATCACTCCTTTCTTAACTACGAATATCCAATGTAGAACCTGTCTGCCGTCAGGTCTGTCAACGCCGCTCCCTGTCTCATAGTCGAGACCCTGGAAACGGTAGGCAACTTTAGCGGATGCAAGCTGCGAGAATCGATAGTCAAAGATTGAGTTCGATTTTCTGTTTGTAGTAGTGGTAGCGCAACCCTCCAGTCGGTTCTATCCATAGACGTTTGCCGGCAATGATTGTATCCACGGCCCTGTAACTCACACCGAAATCCAGGATCAGGTCCTTAATCTCTATATCAATTTCATATGCCCGCGGACAGATTCATATCCCTTCTTGCCGATTACCTCCCTGATAGGCTTCCCTTTTAGATCCCTTTGAGAAGTCCCTAACCACTCTTCATAGGTTTTATTATTGAATTGAAACCGTTGTTCTTTATCAAAGTAGGAAATGCAGACGGGTAATGAATCCAATAGATCGATAAGGTTTTCCGTACTATCCTGGAAAAGCTGATCAGGCCTTTTGTGTATAGGTATTATCTTTGCCATATTTGAAATACCACAGAAACTGATTCAAGCGCAATATATAAATCACAATCTGAATTTATTAATATAAATAGATGCTATTAAGCGATTATGAATAGATTATAGTAAACTAAATGTGAACCAACAACTCGTAAAATTACTGGGTTAGAGATTTTTCTTACCTGATTCTCATTTTCTGTTTTATGCTTTAAACTCTCAGTGTCCTTGCTGAAGTTTCTTCATGTTTTCAAAATCCTTATGCCATGCGTAGATTAACTGCAGTCGTATCAAACTGTTATCTAGATCATCGTCGCCAAACACATTGGAACTGACACTAGTGCGTATGGCAAGGTTGGCCTTAAGCGGTGGGGTGCCGAAAAGGTTAACAACCAGCTGCACGCTAGGGTCGGCGAATCCGGTACTGGACTCACTGAATGCAATGCCCGGTGTTTTACCCGGGGGTATAAATCGCAAAGGCGCTTTGGTGTTTATATCAACATCAATATCATCCCCGGCGATTGCAAGGGAAACAGACGACGGCCGATTGAACAGTGTCACGTGACGGACATAGTTCGCGACAAAAATACTCGCTTCGATGTCCGAGTTCGCATAGATGTACTGACCCGGGGCGAATTGTTGGCTGTCTTCGGTCTGGAGGTCCAGACGCAGGTGCTGAAAGGACACCCCATGAGTACCGTCCCTTCCTTTCCAGTAGGCACGTGCACCATCGTCTACAGCAAGGGCTTGTCATAATAAGCATCATTTTGAATTTCTGTTATATGCGGCATTATATCCTTGTTATTTATCCAGTATACTTGAATCGTTCCAGGTACTTTGCGGGAAGCCATTTATTGGTATTCCCTCCTTTTTAGATGAATGCAAACAGTTGCTAAACCGTAACTGATTATTAGACCGATAATATTTAATATTAAGTCATTTAATCACCTCTTGCAAATCCATAAACTCTACTCTTTTTCTTTCCCGTCAGGCATGATCGGCTGAATTATTTTCACAGGGGAATACAGTACATTCTTCATGATGTCAAATAATCTGGACCCGGCGGTTGAGACGGAAAGATAAGAAATATCCGGATCCGAGATATCACCTTTTACTCTGACAGGAATGGAAATAAGTGTGCCTCCCAGGATGCCCCCGATAACAGGGGTTTTCTTAACTATGAAGTCTACGGTTTTCAAAGGAGCCACGAGAACTTTAAGGTCTACTTTTTTGTCAATAAAGTCGATATTGCCATGGCTGGCTATTCCCATGGAGGAAGCATCGATAACAAACTCCTTTATATTCAGATTACTGCCCTCTATAGCTGCCCTCGCTGTAATGGTCTTATAAGCAAATCCTTCCTTAACAAGATCAGGAAGACGTCCACGGAAAGTTTCTGTCAGATTCAGAAAGGCAAAAACCTTGGATATCAGCCCATATTGATATATTCGTCCATCCTTTGCCATCAAAGAGAGATCAGCATTTAGAGAATCTATAAGTGATTCATTCCTGCCTTTAGTAGTAACTTCCCCGTTAAGATCGAATTTGCCGGTCATGTACTTGTTTATATCAAAGAGACAGGCGATGGCAGGTTCTATTTCTTTATTTGAGGCAGTCGGTTGAAAATCAATTGACATCTCTTCAGAGGTTACTTTCATTACACCGGGGAAAGAAATACCACATAAATCTGCGTCTCTGACCATAACATCCGCATGCTCCTGATCAAAGGAAATATCGGCACGAAAGGGTTTCCATGTAAAAGTGTCGAATGTGAAATAGTCTAAGTCTAACCTTACGTTTCCCTTTACGGGCAAATCCCCAAAGAGTGTAGTCCTTTCATCATCTATGTCTTTTTCAAAAGCTTTCTTTATTGTATCCCACTCTACTCCATCCGAGAAAATATCCATGTCAAAAAGAAACGCTTTTTCTGAAGCGATGATATCTCCCTTCAGTGAAATGTGAGTGTTTCCGAACATCAATTCTGCCGAGTCTACCTTAACTACGTTTTTTCCTGCATCAAGTGAAATACTATTTATGGTTAACGGCACTTTCAATTCCCATGGGAATAAAATATTTTTGCCCTCAAGTTTTCCCTGAAACGAAGAGCGCATGGGTTGATCTGTTAAAATATGGGCGGTGAAGTCTCCTTTCACCCACCTGTCCATACCTATTTCTTTACTAAATATTTTGTCCAGAGTCGACGCGGTCAAGTTGCCTATAAAATTAAAGTCATAAACCTCTCCTTTGTGAGTGAGAGCAAGAGCCGCATCGGAATCATGGTCCTTTATGTGTAAATTATTAATTATCAGTTCATTGGATCGCCCGATAATATCAAGTGAAAGTGCGGGTCCTTTTTGAAAGATATACTCACATTTCAATGATGTTGCGTTATCTTTTTCCCAAATCAGATGAGCCTGTGAAATAGAAACCGGAGGACGTACTCTTAGTTCGGACGGAAGGTTGATCAACTCTGATGTCCACTCTGCAGTTACTGCTCCCGCATCCCCGCTAAAGGTCAAGTCTGCTTTATGTATCCCTTCCATATATCGATCCAGTGTACCTGAAACGCTTAATGAGGCATCCATAATTTTTATTTGATTATCTGTGAGAAATATTTTTTCCTCATCTATTTCAATTTTACCGGTCGAAACCCTTATGGAGTCCGGGAGAAAAGTCGTTTCCATAACAAGTGATTGAACTTCACCCGTTTCGCTAAAATGCCAGTTTCCAGGCTTTAACAAAGGACCTTCCAGAGTCAATGAATTAATATTCAACGTACCGCTAATTTTCGTAAACTTTTCCAGGCCGACATCCGGGCCTTCAAATGATGTAATCCATGGGTACATTTCATCCATGAAGACCACACTATTTCCGGAATGTATCTGCAAGTTATAGTCCTGTCCAAGGCTTAGTCGGGCGTTAAGATTGGAAAAAGAAGATTTTCCCATCTCACCGCTCATGTTCTTCACACTGACCGTTGTTTCGTCATATGAGAATTCTCCCCCTTTGATTTTTAAAGGATACGGAAGACGCCGGTAATTTGCGGAAAGATTTATTTCAGAAATATCTACTCCCACTCTGATCGAGTCGATACTGTCTCCAAGAATCAGCTTGCCTGTGGCCATTCCTTTTATTTCAGATATATTATTGATTTCTTTTAAGAAGACTTCATTTTTTACCAGGCGTCTGAGAAGAGGCGGAAGCAGGCCTGGATCGGTTGTGACAATAGTTTCTACATGCAAAGGAGCATCTCCACCTGTTAATCCTATTCTTATTATTCCATTTGTCCCCCGCGCGCCTTCAAGTTCAGACGCAACATTTGAACCCTCCAGTATTCCCTTTTTAACAACTACTTCACCCTTCACATTAGTAAGTCCCAGATCAGGGCCGGGAACATGGATTTTGCCTTCACGAATGGCCCCCTTGACAACAAAGTTGTCCGTATCATAGAGTTCATCAAATGCGTTCCCATGACTTGTGAATGTAACCAATGGGACAGTTCCGCCTCTTAAGATATTAAAGATGTCTCTGACCGTGGCGTTGTCGCCCGCAATTGAAAGAACGGCTTCCCGTGTTGAATCAACGTCAACTTCGCTGGCTTCCAGTGTTAAGCCGATCTGCTTTGATGTCTTATCCATGGTTAGTTGTCCTGACAGCGTCAGTTTAGGATAATCAAGATTCATTTCTTTCAGGGTTAGTGCGGATTTATTTTTGTCTATATCAATTGCTGCTTTTATATGACTGCTCTTTATTATTGTCAGGTTATGAAGTGCCAGTCGGCAGTTTGAACTGCATGACATATCAATTCTAATTCCTTCCGGCTGCAAGGAAATTGCTGCATTAATATTACTTAATGAAAGAAACGATTCATCAGCCTCAATGAGATTCAGACTTCCTTTTTCTATTGTAACTTTGAGATCAGGAGCAATTTGCTGCAGGACAGTCAGCATAGCAGCTAACTTTTCTTCAGCTCCATCGGCAATTGCGGCTTGAGTTTTATCTTTATCGGGAGTTTCAGTAATATCCAGAGTAAGCTCAGGAGATTCAATACCTATCTTCGCTATGTGCAATTTCCCTGTGAAGAGTGAAAGTATTTTCGGATAGATCGTTATTGTATAAAATGCAGCTGAAGCAGTGTCGGGAATGGAGAAGTCCCCCTGATTAATTGTGACCCGGGGACTGGGGAAATATGAGACATCCAGACTTAGAAATTCCACCATGCCTCCGGTTTGTTCAGTGAATGAAGTCTGAATCTGACCTTTAATGGTCTCTGAGTTGATAATTCGGGGAGTGAGATAATATAAGGCTATTAAAACAGCTAAAAGAACTGCTGTGAATATAATGAATCCTGAGATTATTTTCTTAAGTATGTTCATTGTCCGGTATATAAGAAAAAGCGAATATCGAATATCGAACAAGGAATTTCGAATGTCGAAGTAACGGCCTATTGCAATAAGCCACTACTGTTTAATTTGTGTCTTTTTACACTTCAACATTCGTTATTGGACATTCGATATTCGATATTCGTCTTTTTATCCTCTTATAAATCTTTATCGTCATGCTCCTACGGAACGATCGTCTTTAAGGCAGCAGCGATATCACGACTCAGATTTGCCATCACCCTGCTTTTTGCTGCAATCAATGAGTCATAATACTTTCCGTCTGTTTGTTCATTAAAACTTACTTCATCCATTAAGATAACCTTCTTTTCTTTTCCTCCAAGAATAGTCCAGTCTGCTTTGAGCATAACGTCCCCTCCGGGCAATCCCTCAAAACGGGTTATGTTCACCACAATTTGATATTCAAGTGGAATATAGCTCTTAAATGGATAAACGTAAACGCGCCTAGCAGATAGCAGTGCAGAAAGATTTTCTGATATTACGCGGGATATATCATTTTTTAGAGAGCCGGCCCACTTATTGAAATCATCAATCTTTATTTCATTCTGACCTGTGCGGGTTACAATATGCGGCCGGTCCAGGTAATCAGGGATCTCGATAGGTCCAACTCCAATAGAAATATTCTGATCCGTTGAAACAGCTCTCGTTTCTGTTTCAGGGCCAATAATAGAGTTTAAGCTGTAAAACCTTGTTGGGGCTGTGCTTGCGCACCCTGCCATCATCATTACAATGGCAAAAACAATTTGTGTACGTCCTAAAAAGAACCTGTGCATAATTTTATTCTCCTTTAGAACTGCCTTTGCCTCTCAGCAATGCTTCAGGGTGTCTTTCCAGATAGTCTGTCAGGAATCTTATTGATCGTGCCGCAGAAGAAAGCTCTTTTATGGCATTCGTAACTTCATACATAAGGGCTGAATCATCAGAACCCATGTCCTGATATGTCTCAAGTGTCTGCTCCGCCTGATCTAATGAATTCCGGGCTGATGTCAGAGTTGCCTTGATATTCGACGCCAGTTCTCCGGGAACCCCTTCCTCCAGTGCAAGGGTTTTTTCAGCCTGCACAAATGCACCGGTTGCAGCTTCCATCGTTTTATCGGCCTTCACAAATGTACTGCGTGCAGCATCTGACGTGTCCTCAACATTATCTATCAGAGGATCGACTTTCTTGTCGATATGCACGAGAAGCTTCTCAGCTGAATCAAGAGTCTTTTTGAGAGAAGTAATACTCTCCATTAAATCAGGCGAATTCACAATCTTTTCAATACCTTCAAGACTCTTCGCAAGTTTACTGGCGATTTCATCAAGAGGGAGCTTATCGATTGCTTTCGTAAATTTCTGAAGATCTGAAGCAATGGTAGGTATCTCAGGATACCTTTCTCTCTCTCGGCCAACAAGTCGAGGCGGCTCATCAGGGCGGAAGTCCAGATCTACCATCAACTGTCCGGTAACCATACTCTGCAGCTGCAGTTGGGCTCTCAATCCAAGATCTATAAGCACTCCCAATGACGTTCTCCTTTTTTTCTTATCAGAAATGGATTTAAATTTGTCCCTTTCAACTTCAATAATCACAGGGATATAAACAGTTAAATCCTCAGGATTATACTGCAGCACGATATCTAATACAGAACCGATTTTAACGCCGCGAAATATCACAGGAGCGCCAACATTAAGACCTTTTACAGAGCCCTCAAAATACATGACATACGTTTCCAAATCTCTCAGGAACTTGCCAGAACCGAAAATTAAAACTCCGGCTACAGCCAGGGCAATCGCACCGACTACAAAAGCACCAATGGTTGTTTTACTCGCCTGTTTGCTCATTATTCTTCTCCATTTTCCCGTCGATTAAATCATCTAACATGAGAATTTTCCTTTCCACGAGTCAAGAAATTATGGACTTTCTGGTCCGTCGACTCAGCAAGCAGCTTATTGGGATCACCCGTGGCGATCATTGTCTTTGTCTCCGGATCGAGAAAGACGGAGTTGTTGCCGATGTCAAAAATGCTCGCCAGTTCATGGGTTACGATAATAACAGTGGCACCAAGACTGTCCCGCAATTCGAGGATCAGTTTATCGAGCAGGTGAGCACTTATCGGATCAAGCCCTGCCGATGGCTCATCAAAAAATAGTATATCGGGATCCAGGGCCATGGCCCGGGCCAGGCCGGCTCGCTTTTTCATCCCTCCGCTGATTTCTGAAGGATAGTAATCATTAAAACCTGTGAGGCCAACAAGGGAAAGTTTAAGTGATACTATTTCCTGAATCTGCTCACGGGTCAAACTTGTATACTCCTCAAGTGGAAGAGACACATTTTCTGCAAGGGTCATGGAACTCCATAGGGCACCGCTCTGATACAGCATCCCGAATCGCCTTTTCAATCGTTCCTGATCCTCCTGTTCTGTATCCCAGTAACTAACATCACCATATAACACCTTCCCTTTGGCCGGTCGCTGAAGCCCGACCATGTGCCGGAGAAGTGTGCTCTTGCCGCATCCGCTGCCCCCCATTATGATAAAGATGTCACCCTTGTTGACAGTGAACGTCAAATCCCTCTGGACCACAAAGCTCCCGAAGGCCATAGTAAGATCCTGTACTGTTATGTGTGGCTGTAAATGGTCTTTCATATCAATATTTCAACTGTACAATCATAAATACAAATTCAATAATCATCTATATTCCTAACACCTGGCAAATGAGCGTTATGATTGCAGTTGCAACAATAATGCTGACAATTCCTGTAACTACCGCAGATGTAGTTGCATCTCCTACCGCTGAAGCGCTCCGTCCGCACTGTATGCCTCTCAGGCATCCGGCCAGGGCTACAAGTACCCCGAAAACAGCGCTATGGAAAAGACCGATCCACAAATTATTCAGGCCCACTGCACTCCTTGTTTCAGCAATGTATTCCATAACCCCCAAGTCGAGCATGAATATTCCTACGATCATACCTCCAAGAATTCCCATCAGGTCTGCATAAAGACAGAGAAGAGGCATCATCAACATAAGGGCAAGCATGCGTGGCAGTACCAGAAATTCCATAGGTGAAATACCCATGGTCTTCAGGGCATCAATCTCTTCATTGACCTGCATTGTACCCAGTTGCGCGGCAAAAGCCGCCCCTGTACGACCGGCCATAATAATCCCTGTCATGATTGCTCCCATGACACGGACCATTGCAATGCCGACAAGGTCTGCTACGTAAATCTGAGCACCAAACATCTGAAGCTGGATCGCACCAACAAATGCGAGGATCAGACCCACCAGCAGGCTGATTAGAGAAACAATAGGGAATGCCTGTGCGCCGCAGTCCTGAATAATCACAAATAATTCTGAATGCCGATATTTTGCCTTGCCCCTTAGTAAGGTCGTAAATGCTATTAACGCCTCACCTATAAAGTCCAGCATATCGCGCATAGAACTCCAGAATTCAAGTGCGGCCTGCCCCATCTGTTCCAGGAAGGAAGAGCGTACAGATTCCCTTCGAGCCCCTTTTCTCTCAGGAACAGCAGTGGCAAGAGACAGAAGCCTTTGAACACCTTCAGGCAGTCCTTCTAATTCGGTCTTTATCTTATTATGTGAGCACTGATCAATGACCTTGATAAGGAAAGTTAATAATCCGCTGTCCCAGCCGGAAAGTTCATGTGTATCAAAAGTGATTCGCCTGATGCCTGAATCTGATGATATCTGTCCCTGTACGTCACCTGCTAAAGGCAGGTCTTCCCCGATTTTACAACTCCCGGTGATTCGGACAATCAGCGTATCGTCCCTTGGCCTATCAAAGTTAATTTTACATTTTATGGGCGCTATCACAGGAACATACTCACTTCCCTGCCTGACGACAGTATGGTCTGTTGGTTATTTTCCAAAATCATCTCACAACAAATTCCTTGACGCAATTTCATTCATTGTTCGTCGTGCGTCATTTGTCATTCGTCGTTTGTCATTCGATATTCTCATTTCTTCATGGAACCTCAACAATCTGGTAAATCACTGAGCCACCGCTGTAGAATGGCCGGTGGTAAGCTCCACCGTAGACATAGTACTTCGTACCTGAGACGGTTACTTCCGTGGCTCCTTCCGGCAGAGACTGGATGATGGCTCCAACCGGAGCATTCACGACCTTATACCCGTCACTTACTTGCAGGTAATAGGCTCCGCTGCAATTGTAATAAGCAGTACCCCCTGCATATACCGTCATACAACTGGCCGGGAGTGCGATCACAATTGCATTCGCAGGAGGAGGAACGATAACGTAAGTGGTCCCTTGGGGTACGTAGTACACCCCACTTGAATAGTAGTAGGTGGTAGTACCCACATACACAGTCGTGTGTCTGGCCGGCAGGGAAGCGAGGGCTGCACCTACAACTACACCCGCACCAAAGCCACTTCCTCCGTAATACCCGTGCCAGTGGGTGTTCCAGTGATTCCAGTTGTCGTCATAGAAGTCCTGCCAATCCTCTCTGGTCTCTCGGCCGTGTTCCTGCCGGTCTTCCCGGGCATCGTTCCTTTGTCCGCTCAGATCATCACGACGATCGTTGAGACTATCTGAGCGTGTATCCAGCCGATCTGTCCGTGTATCCTGACGCCCGCTTTGCTTTTCTCCGCGAGTATCTTGCCTTCCCCCGCGTGTCTCCTGACGCCCGCTTTGCGTCTTTCCACGAGTATCCTGCCTTCCGCTGCGCGTCCCCTGCATACTGCTCCGGTCCTTCGTTCCTGACCTGCTTCCTCGATCGAAACTGCCTGAACGGCTGCCCCTGCTGGAACTGCGAGACGCCGCAGACCCGCTCCCTGAGTGCTTGATGCTCCCAAAACCGCCGCTTCCGGATGAACGGCCACCCGATGATCCCCTGCTGAAACTCCTGCCGCTGCTAGAACTTCTACTGCTGCCACCGCCGCTGAAACTCCTGCCGCCACCGCTGGAACTTCTACTGCCGCCACCACCGCGACTGAAACTCTTGCCTCCACCTCGACTACCTCCCCCACGACCGCCGCCGCGTGCAGCAGATGCAAAGTCCACAATAATCAAGCTTCCTACCATGAAAATTGCAATGAGAATGACCGGCAGATGACTTATTAATGATCTACTTGTCTGCTTCATGGCCGGCCTCCTTTTTATTATCTTTCACCGCTGATTCAATCCTGGTAAGAAACTCGATCATTTCCAGGTTTGCCAGGGCAGCCACCTCTACATTAAACAGGAGGTCAGAAAAACGGGCGTTCAGGTTCCAGTCAGTGAGAATCGCCGTATACTGGGGCGATTTCGGCAGTGCTTTGTAGGTAATCACAATTTTTCTCGGCACCATCTGCAGGCCGTCTTCAATCCAGATTTGCCAGTCTATGTATTTTTCGACAAAGGCCAGATGGTGGCAGCGAATTCCCTCCACATCATGCAATCCCATATAGATTCCGAACTTGACGCCGTCAATCAGGGACTCATATAGATCGGGATACACGAGATCGGCTAGAGGAGGTGAGAAATCGTATTTCTCCATGAAGTAGTCCATAAGTGCACCAAGCTCGGTTGGGACATCCTCAACAGTAGCATAAACCCCGCGCCTTCCATCCACCAGTGTTGCCTTTACCCCGTCATACCAGAAACGCCTGTTTCCCATGTCTCCCTGCATTTCCGAATAGGCTCTGTCAGGCCTGCGTATGGCTACCTGATTCTCGGCAGAATACTGGATCTTCTGTCCCGAGAGCAGTATATCATCAAAGGATATCTTCCCCCGGAAGCTGAACTCCTTCACCGACTTCATGTAATCGCTCATGCCTTTAAGAACGAGTTCTGCTCTCGGTCCGATTACACGTCCCGTCTCGCTCGCTTCTTCGTTCGCCTTGACTTCCTCAGCAGCTACTTCGGCAATGGCAGTTCCTGCACCTATAGCAACCAGTCCTAGCCCCAGCATCAGAATAATTGCAAACCCAACATGTTGCTTTATAAATATCATCATGTTCCTCCTTATTCGAGATCCTCTTTTTTAAATTCTTTATTCGATACCATCTTTTTCATTACAACTTTCTGGAACAATATGGATGAAACTGCAAACACGATTAAACCGCATAGCGGTACCATAAATTCATAAGACAGGGAAGGTGTTATCAGACGGCTTATACTCTGCAGCAGAAAAGTGAATATCCTGCCTGTAGACTGTAAATGAGGTGTAGCAAGTACATTAAATAAATATGAGGTAAAAAGTGAGATCAAAGAAAATATTATTAAATGTCCGGCAAAACTTACTAATGAAATGTGCTGATTTTTATTCTGACGTGCTTTAATTCCACAGTAAATCAGAAGTGCCCCACTGAATTCAAACCATATGGAATCCATAGCATAAAGAATAATATTAATCATAAACCCGACCTGCAAAGGCGGCGAAAAAAAGAAGTACAGGGAAAAACCGTAAAGTATGAATATTGCTCCCGTAAAAATGATTATTTTGTCCATATTTTTTATCATCGAAATTCTCCTCTTATAAAGACGAATATCGAACAAGGAATGTCGAATGCCGAAGGGGAAAGGCTTTATGATCGATTTTCTTTCCATACTTCGAAATTCGATATTCGTCTTTTCCTCCATAACTACATCAACACTACCGTTTAGCAGCTCAACCATGACCCAAATATCGGATTACCGGCACAATAAAGGCGCACTTCCGCATATTTTAATAAATTATAATGGGAGGTTACTGTTTCAACAACTCGTAAAATTACTAGATGACAGGGCGATGTACGTGTGATAAAATGACAGCTATTGATGAACTTAAAGTGAAAGGCGGGCTTTCATGAGACTCCCCGGAGGAGGTCGTTTTCTATATCTTATCATCTCGCTGCTTCTTTTATTTTTCTTTTACCCATTTGTCCAGAGAAGTTCCGCAGCAATTCGTATTCTTGATATTGTATTTCTTATTATCTGCTCATGGGGGTCATATGGAGCATGCTGTTTTCAGCAATTGAAATCATTGAACCCGGCTCCTTCCTTTCGGGAGGGTCTCCTATTGTCGATTGTATGGAGATCCCCTCCAGCGCAATGTTTTTGCAAAAATAATCTATTACAGTTTCGTTACTCTCACGACATTGGGATATGGAGACATAATACCTGTATCACCTTATGCTCGTTCTCTTTCATCTCTTGAAGCTGTTATCGGTCAACTCTTCATCGCTGTAACGAACATCCAATATCGAACTCCGAATATAGTCACGTCCTGCATGTTACTTCTTTTATTTTGACCTCTTTTTATTTCTCTATTCCTTAGAAGTTCGACAGGAAAAACGGGATAAGAAACGCGTTGACCAAGTCGATGAAGAACGCACAAACCAGGGGTACGATAATGAACGCCAAGTTCGAAGCGCCGTAACGTATGGATACCGCTGACATGTTGGCCATGGCAGTCGGGGTTGACCCCAGCGAGATGCCGCCGAAACCCGCACACACCACGGCGGCATCGTAATTGCGACCCATGAGGGGGAACACCACGAATAGAGTCACCAGTAGCGCGATCATAAATTGCGCGGCAAGTATAGTGAAAATCGGACCGGCAAGATCGACCAACGTCCACAACTGCATACTCATCAGCGACATCGCCAGGAAGGTGCCCAGCGATATGTCGGCAATCAGTGCTATGGCGGGCTTGCGTGTAGGCCATTGTCTTCCACTGAAGCGTGGAAAGTTCTTCGGGATCAGGTTGGTGAGCAGGATCCCAGCGAACAGGCAGGTAACGAATAGTGGCAACTGCAGGCCGATCTCAACTAGCCCTTTGTTTAGCAAAAAGCCAAAGATGGCACTGATATGAATTGCGAGTATCGCATCCAGGAAGTCGAAGTGTCCTATTCTCTGTTCTTTCTGCTCGTTCGCTACACCAACGTCGAGCGGCTCAGCGTGCGCCGGCTCAAGTTTATGTCGCGTAATAAGGAACTTGGCAATTGGGCCGCCCATTATGCTGGCAAGAATGAGGCCGAATGTGGCACAGGCGATACCCAGTTCCATAGCATTGCTGACACCATAATCTTCGGCAATTCTCGGCGCCCAGGCGATCGCCGTTCCGTGCCCGCCAATCAGCGACACGCTGCCGCCGACTACACCCACCGACGAAGACAGGCCGAAGAGTGAGGCTACCGAAATGCCGATAATGTTCTGCATAAATACGTAGCTGATTGTGATCGCAAGCAGAATCACCAGCGGTTTGCCACCTGACAGCAAATCTTTCAGATGGGCATTGATACCGATTGTGGTAAAAAAATACACTAGCAAGAAATCGCGCGCCTTCAGGTCGAACTCGACTTCGACACTAGTGGCAAGGTACACCAGTGCAATCAGCACCGAAAACAGTAACCCCCCGGTTACCGGTTCCGGAATACTGAATTCGCGCAATAATCCGATTGCCTCGTTCAGACGTTTACCGACGAACAGTACGATAATACCCAGCGTTATGGCGAAGAAGCCGCTGAAATGCAGAATGCCGTTTTCAAATTCCATATATCTCCTTTTCAATTCGCAAACTTCGGGCTAGCGA
>PJEL010003123.1_pt1 | contig 14460 bp, 15 predicted proteins | sample 1853271 | NCBI WGS metagenome assembly PJEL01 (sample SAMN08108733, study PRJNA415343) | Invertebrate metagenome, whole genome shotgun sequencing project. | host: Globobulimina | place: Sweden: Gullmar Fjord | collected 2015-08 | reverse complement strand
GAGTGTATTCCTTCCAGATTGTACACATGTACATCAGCCTAGTAGATGATCGGTGGTGAAATGGTGGCTTACAAAGCATCTACTAACACTTTCAATGAAAAACAATGCAAAGACACCACCTACCCAGTATGAAAATCCTACTGCCAGTTCACACTCGCGTCCCCTGTGAGGGTTCCAAGCTATGCAAGCCACGGATCGGCCAGTCTGGAAATCTCTTATTGCTCGCTGTATCACCAAGGGAGACTCCTCATATTCTTCCATTTTGTTGTTTCTCTGCATCATAGCAAGGTATCCTGCTTCATCAAGGTCATACCTGATCATGAAAGAAGCGAGTTAGAATGGTTAATAACTCAAGTCAGTTCTTTTTGTGTGTGTGTGCGTATAAGTCAGGAGGTACATCAACGTACACAGCCACACGTCCATCTACGCTGCCTGCAGCTACTAGAGACCCCATCTTGTCCACTTCAAGGCAAGTGATGGTAGGGTCACGGGAAGTAGTCCCTCCTGGGCAGCCCATGACAATTGTATCAGCTTCTTTCCCGTCGGAATGCCGAGAAAGTGCCATTGCAAGTGCTTTCCCCCGCATACACTTGTGGTTCCCATTGCACTCTCTCCACACAAGGTCAAACACGATACTGCTTCTTCGCAAGTCGTCATCATCAAATGCTGTGGTCACATTAGTAGAATGTACAGGAGGTTTAGGCACTGAGTCATTATTGTCGTCAGACTTCACTGTTATATCATGTGGCATAGGTACGGCATCAGCTGCAGCCATCACTGAATTTGAATCAGCTTGGGGTGCACAATCACCAGTCTCCTCATGGTGTCTCCAACGGGTTACTGATTTTGATTTTGATATTTGCGCAAAATGATTCTGCATCAGCTGCTTAACACTCGTTCTCTCAGACTCATACTGACATCTTAGTTCTGACTTACGAACTGACGTGGTGGGATTCAGTACGAGCCTCCTCTGTGTACACACAGCATTTCCTTCTCCTACCCTTCTCTTCTTTGACTCTATCTTCACTAATCTAGCAGATACTGCATGACAGCTACTATCTTCCAGTGGCCGTTGTTCATGAGGATGATGTTGTTGCCGTTCCCGTGCAGTCTCTTCCCTATAATGGGTAGGCCACAAAGGCAACATAGGACGTATTTATACCGATAACTTGGATATATCACGCTGGATCGTTTGCTATGCAACAGTTTATCCAGTCTTTCCTTGTTTCAAATATTGTCAACCCGAGGCTGTACCAGCCAACCCAGGATGAGAGATGCTATGGATTATAGTGTCGTTTTTGCATGTTCATTTCATTGCTTCCAACAGCTGAACAAGGGTTCACGTTGCCGCAGTAAATGCCAAAGGCATTATAAGGTTGCTGCAAGTACAAGGTTTATCATGAAAATATATATCACTGGTCAACAGCTGCAACCACTTCACAAGTACATACAGCTGCGAGCAAACAGCAACCGCAGTAGAAATTGTATTACCAGAAAACTCTAACCCTAAACCCTAACCCTAACCCTAAATGAAACCAAATAGCAACGGGATAGGGTCAATGCTGGGACTAGGGGCTAACAGAATACAGAATAAGGGGGCAGGGTGGGTATTACCGTTAAAGGCTTAGAGTTGGTAGGTAATCCTCTTCGTACAATAGGGCAAAGTTCAGTCACTGGTATTTCCGTCCATTCCGCCGTGAAATCGTTACTAACCACAGAGTAAACGCACCCCAGAATTGTCCGTGGCTTTACTTCAACGACAAAAATGCTAAATTAACTGTCATCCGATGAGCTTGCTACGCAAATGCAGTAGCATCGGATATGACTCAATTTAGAAGGTCAACCATACTCTCTCAAACATCCCCATCATGTACGAGCGCAGATGTGTACGCTTTTCTCCTCCTCGTTTTAGAGTCTTAATAAATAATAACAATTAATATTTCCATCAATTACTTTGACTGAGCCTCTCCCATAGGAACTTTACACGATAAACGAACACCACCGAGCACAATGAACGTCAGTAACTCCTTGCGGCGCCAAATATTTTCCGTTTGAATTTGTCCATGTTGTAACATCCGGATGTTATGCGCGAGGATGTTACAAAACGAAAAAATTGAATTCCCGTACTCTATCAGGGTTATTGCTAGGGCTAGGGTTAGGGTTGGGGCCCTATTGATTGCACAGGGCATTGATGAGATCGATTCGGCGGTATGGTGAAGATACGACAGTTTTATACCTGGTTGGGTTTGACTACTCATTGAGCAAGATGCTGTAGCTCTGCTAATTCACACTCTCTTAACACAATTACCAGAAAAAGGAATACAAACGCCGTTCTTTGTGGTAAACAACAGCCTATCCGGAACGGAACGCCTAACAGAAGTCAAGGGTTGCAAACCACCTTGGGGCATTGAAACTACTGATCACACGCTGCAACAGTGCGGGGTAGTTGTCCCACTAAGATGGGGACACTTCCCTTCCGTTTCCGTTGATATCGATATCGCTGTGTGGTGTTTCGTCCTAACTGTTTGTTCGGTTGGGCTGTGTAATTGCGCCGGCTCATCAATGTATCGCCAAATATGTGACTCACCGTTGGGGTTTGCAGGATACACTACTACACCCCTATAATCATGTTTGTGTCTGTCTGTTAGCCTGTACACCTTATATAAGATGTACATACACAATTTGTGCCTATCATAATCACTGTAAGTTAGTGAATTTATGTTGTGTTGTTGCGCTGTGAACATGGTGACTCATCGTTGGGAATCCTAACCCTATGTACACCTCAATTGCTGTAATTATATTCAACCCTACCCCTAACCCTAACCCTAACTCTAGCACTCCACAGACAGCGATGAGGGGACAGAAAATTCGATAGGGATTAAAGAAGAAAAGCTGACGAAGGTAGGGCTTAGCTATGCTAACTCTGTGACCCTAACCCCCAACACAAATCATTTACTCGACGGCGCCCGGCCAATCTTTCAGCTTAGGCGAAACCAGGAGGCGAAACCCTAACCCTAAATTTAACTTAATCAGTACTCTAATTGAGGAAGCATTAAGGCAGAGAGAAACAAAGGTAGGGGTTATCTGTGCTAACCCTAACCCTAACCCTCCGCAGACAGTGACAAGGGGGCAGCAGATCCGATAAAGCTAGATTCTAATCCCACAAATGTTGGAGGGGTTACATTCTGGCGACTCCATGAAAGAGTCGAAAGAATGTATTACTAATAATTTCACTGAATATTTTAACGTTCTACACTGACCATTACTCACTGCACAGAGACGCATTTGCGGCATTTGCGGCATTTTGGGCTGTGTAAAAACAAAATTAGCTGCAATGACTCAGATCTGGGTGAATGAAAAAGAGGAAGCACTATCTGTAGCCGTTGATACAATGACTCAGAAAGCGGCGGTGCATGAAAAAGAGAAATCACTATCTGTAGCCGTTGACACGTCGAGCATCTTCATTGGACCAAGGTAGTTGCGTCATTGATTGTTTTTAAGTGAAAATTGCATCCTGCCCTTGGGTTAGGGTTAGAGTTAGAGTTAGGGTTAGGGTTAGGGTTAGGGTTAGGGTTAGGTTAGGGTTAGTAGTTTCCCCTTCCATTAGATTTGTAAGGAACTGTCTAGCACGATGCCCTTTTCATGTGTCAAATTTAATTTCCTTGTCCTGAACTCCCAGAGGAGAGAACGCAAAAGTTTTTGAGGACCTCATCATTAAAGCAGTTCGGGCTCACATCGATTGGAGGAAGGCATTTCACCCAGAGGACCAGGTAGTATAGTATACTTGTTGTGGGCATTGTATGGATTCATAGCATTGATGCGTTCTACTATGAAGGGCTCTCACACTGCTTTGCAATGCAGGATGTGATTGATAAACGGGATAGAAGCTCTCCTGACTACCATAATGCAATCAAAGCCCTTAATAATGCGCTTGATTCCCTCCTGCGGCGACTTGAAAATTGTGTACGTATTTGTGGGTAGAATAGAATAGCCCTGAGGGATTTTTTAGTTGCAATTTGAATGGATTGTTTGTGAATGAGTTGATGCCTAACAAATTACTACTCAATTATGTATTCTACAGCTCTGAGACTTGGTACGAGTTTGATAAATTGATTATTATTCCCACCTTATTTTATTTTCAGCTTCCCTTTTACAGCCATCGTTACATTGGGCACATGGTATCTGACACAACGGTGAGACTTTGCTATTGCAAGTTAGGCTTCATGTTTACAGTATCTCTCATTGACTTCTTTTTCTTATTTGCACTTTCAGATGGCCAGCATGGCAGGATACTTTGCTGCAATGCTATATAATGCGAATAATGTAACTTCGGAGGTAAGAATACTACCCATCACCCGGAGCATTGATGCTCGCCCGGTGATACGACTGCCCCTAAAATTGAACTCAATCCCAGACTAAAGAGATTAGTGTGACTATCCAATTGGAGATGGAAGCAATTGCACAATTAGCAGCAATGATAGGATATACTCATGGGTATTGGTGAGGATCTCACTCAAGCATGTGTCCGTCCGGGAATGTTGTGGGACATAGAAGTAGATTAGATTTTCGTGGAGGGATATAGAATGATAAGATAAAGATTCTTTAGATTGTAGTGCATTTGACTTATGCCCATGCACTGATGGAACGTTAACCACATTGTAGTAACCAAGCCTGGAATACTTACTCCTCTCTCTTTCTCGCACCGGCATACTCGTTATCATCTCAGGGGACACTTAACTTCTGGTGGCACAATAGCTAATTTTGAGGCTTTATGGGCGGCACGAAAGTAGGAATCAATCTTGATTCAAAATTGCATTTTTTTTTCTGACCCCTGCATCAGCGTATGCAGAATGGAAAAAGGAATTCCACTTAAGTCCATAATTCTCTCTGTGTCTTAATAGCGTGCACTATCTACCAGTAGCAGTTTACTGGGCTGCACGAGATCTTAAGCTTCTGGATAAGCTTGAGGTTAGGTCAAATCACGTTTGATGAAATGTTCATTATAGTACTAAAAAGGGAGTGATCATCTATTGTTGAAGGTGGGGCTTGCAAACGGTGAATGTGCATCTATGGGTTCCCTAAGCCTCTGGCAGCTGCTCAACATATCCCCAACTGAAGCTCTGAGGTTGATCTTTCACTTCATTTCCCCTCCGGTTGCTCTTCCTTTCAATTTCATTCCCCTTGCTTACTACCGTCATGATATTATTTCTTTCTGCTTCTTGTTCTACATGGGACGCAGACTTCCATCAAGACTGGAAGGTCTCTGTCCTGATCCCAATCGTGCACATAATGCTGTTCGGAAATATTCTCTTACTGAACTTGGGACTCAGGTAGGTAGACTCTCGCTGTTGTTCCAGACTACGAATTATTTCACCATTCATCTTTTCGTTGTTATTTATATTATATACCCACAGCCCCTGAGCAGCCCGTTGTCACAGTTCAATGCATACGTTTGTTCTCTTTGAAATTTGCACTAATTATGAGTCCTCCGACTGCTGAAATATTCTGAAATATTCCCTACAGGAGTACACTAGACAACTGAATATTTCGTTCGATGAAGCGCTTCCAGATGGTGTAGTTATTCTCCCAAGGTTTGACCCACTTCTCCTCTTAGCTGCTCTTTGCTTAACGTCCTTATAGTCTGTGCTGTGTTACGCTTCCACTGACTGTGGCCCTGAGCTCTTCATCATTTCCTTTTGTGTAATGATGGTGTTGAGTGAGGGTGATGATAATTCGCATTGTAACTGTAACCTGGTATATTTACATACACCACACAAAGGGGCACCAGACTGCCCAACGCGTAGAATTCCCTAAGAAGAATCCTTTCAATCCTAGCACGGGTCATTACAGCTGGACAAAGCTCTGTGGTGCTGTGGGCATTGGTTCAAATCAGCTTATTCGTGTGAGGTGAGTGATGACGATGACTGCTGGCTTGCTATGAATACCATTTTTTCATATTTCACCCTTAGTTTGGTTAAATATTGGAATGCATCTGTCGTCTTATTACACAGGAATGATAATAATTTTCGTATGGCCCCAGAAGCTCTTTACTCTCTAATTAAATCTCTCCATCGGGATCGGAGGAGCATTATTGCTTGCGTGGTGGTGATCGGTGCCACAGAAGTAAGTGATGAAATAGTAAAGATTCTGTTTTGAATTTTACTTTGTTTTTCTTTTTTTCTTAAGATGGGGGGCTGGATTATTGTAGAATTGTTTTTGTTTTTGTCCAGTGACTCGTTGTAATAACTAACTTCTTGAATATCTTGTACTTCTGCGGTGGTTTATAAGGTGGGTGCAGTTGACCCACTTCACGAAATACTTGAAGTTAGAAGTAGGGTGGAACAAGAGTTCGGGATGACATTCTATTTGCATTTGGATGCAGCTTGGGGAGGTAAGTAATCATAAAACTCATCAAACCTTAAAAGTCAAATGGCTACTAGCATTCCATTCCGTCCTTCCCATTTCTAACCCTAACCCATACGTTGGGGCTTTCCGCACAAAACACTATAACTACTTTGAGAAGGGTATTCAATTGCCACCACACGTTGCAGTGACGGGTCCCGCAAAGCATTTCCACAAAATTTGGTAATATTTTCTATAGCTTTATGTAAAACAATCATCCCAAACACTAACACTTAGGTCATCATCGTCCATTGCCATGCCTGCAATATGAGAGAAAATTGAATTGTCGCTATCTACACTTGAGAAGCAGAGATACCTGCCGCTCGCTCCCAGTCTTATTCTCCTAATAATCATCATCCTATTTCTGTCCTTCCACCCTCAAATAGACATCATCTGAAGGTCAATTGAAAATGGCGTGGCCTGACGAAAATGTATACCGTGCACTTTGTGCTGTGGAGTTCAGCGACTCAATCACTATTGACCCACATAAACTTGGTATGATGGTATTGTATGGCAGTCGTAGTAGAACCCAACAAGTGTGTAATATATACCCGCACCCGCCATCCGTCCCTTACCGGAATAGTAATTTTGTTATTTGGCTCACAGTTTGTTTGACATTGCCATAACATCCCTTGTCTCTAGTAGTGCATTACAGCATTGTCAATTGTTGTCACTCATTGGGATGACTTTATAACAGCAACGTAACCATACAGTCTTCTTTTTCTTTGTTTTTTTCCTTCCTTTTTTACATCCCCTAATGGATCAGGCTTTGTTCCTTACCCATCTGGTTCCATTATATTCCGAACTGGAATCGTTCGCCATCTGATGTCTGTGGATGCACCTTATGCCTTTCATGAAGTTGATGATGATGATACTACTGATGAAATCCGTGATTCGAAGAAGCTTGGCCAGTTCACTTTGGAGGTGGGTGGGTGTGTATGAATGCAGAAACCGTATACTAACTAACTAACTAACTACCTCCCGTGCTGAGTTGGTGGAGCTGAGCTAGTCTGTGAATTTAATTTTTACCGTAGAAATAGACACACGACAAGAATTTTTGCTCCCATACTTATAGTGTTAGATTATTAGCTGCTGAATGATTTTTGACTTGTTTTTCTCTATACCCTGTTTTGTCGGCCGCCACCTCAAACTGGCCTCTTGTGCACCTGTAGGGCTCAAAGCCGGGGGCTGCAGCCGCAGCTGTCTGGTTGTCACACCAAATTCTCCCACTAAATGTAACTGGTACGTTTGTCATTTGTTGCTTGAGCTTAATATCCCCCCCTCTCCACCTCCATTTAAGAGATTATCGATTTATGCCTTACTCATACGGGACCAGCAGGCAAACGAATCGTTACTACTCTCGCTTATTCATTTCCATTCCCAACTCTCTGCAAATATATAGGCTACGGTCATCTTATTCAGCAAACCTGTAATGGGGCAAGCATGCTGTGGCACCGTATTCGAAATCGAGAGTGGCATCCATGGAAAATTGCATTACTTCCTTTCCCTGACCTGAATATTGTCTGCTTTGGGCTCAGACACCCATCCCTTTTTAGCCTGGTAACCATTGAATGAACGAATAGCTAGCATGTTGTTCTGATGGCCATTACTACCTCTACTACTTTCAGTTTCAGATGTAGAGAATGTGAATCCCTTGCTGACTGTGGATTTGTTAAATACCTGTACCCTGTGTACTTACATTGATTGTGTTATTCTGAATCGAAATTTGTATTTCTATTTTTCTAAGGCTGAGTGCAATTCTCTTGTTCAACACATTTATCTTGGTGAGTATCAACCACAAGCAGCAATTTGGGCTGGGGGCTGGGAATCGCAGCAGAAGCAGCTCATCATCATGAGTGCATTTGTTAGAGTCCTTCGTATGTCAGTCCCGTTGTCACTCGCTACTTTTTTTGGTTGTAAGGATTAGGGTTAGTTTTATTCTTACTCTTACCAAGTGTTACCACACATGATGTCATTTTTTCATGTACATACTGCTGTGCTGTTGTACCCGAACCTGAAATGTCTTGTTGCTTGCTTGCGCTTGTGATGTTGCTTTCTCTTCATGGCTGGGGCTATTTACATTCGGACTGGAACTCTATTGTCAACCATGTGGATTTTAATATTTTGCATTTTTCTACTACCATTCGCTATCTATCTCTGGATCGATCGCTAATGATACTAAGCAATGTGTACACCTCCTCTGGAGTTTATGTTGACCGAAACAAAGCTTCGATACAAGTAAGGATGTAGCATTATACACACACAGGCAGCCCAGGTGGTCATCCTGTCAGAAGAGATGTTGTTATGGTTGTCGAGATATCGGAGGAGTTGCCTGCCCTGTGCTCTTCTCTTCTAATCGTGATTTACTTTACCACGTACAATTCGGTGTATACCTAACCCTAACACACTAACCCTAACACGCTAACCCTAACCTATACTGACTTGAATGAAAATCATCAACAATATCTCTTCACATTTTTAATTTTTTAATTTTTTAATTTTTCCCCATCCCCTCAGAATATATGGATCAGCTTTACATCCTTTAATTGAATCTCTAGGATTTTACGATTCAGGGGATTGCTACATGGATGCAGGGTGAGGGAATATGTAATCAATCATCTGCATCATTACATATGTATATAATTGTGTACGTGTGTCGTTTTCTCTTACGCTGCTACTGCTACTTGAACCGATAGTGGAATTAGTGTTCTACGATGCACAGTAATGGATGTGAACTTCGACAAGAGACCACCCATTGAGAACACTAATGGTGCAGCAGCATTAGAATTAGATGTTCTTGACTCATTTCTTGATTGTATCCACAGAACAATGGAGGTTGGTCAGCAGCCCGTCGTTGTCCCTGAAGATATCATCCTATCCTGTTTCTCATGCCGCCACCTCAGCGTGTCTGCCCAATACTTACCACCATGACTTCATCCATCCATTCCATTCCTAAGGAGCAATTGGAAAGTACACTTTTAGATAAATCAGCTCCAACTTCTTTACGGTGTCGTTCTGCACCACCCAGGCACTGAAGTTCTGAAGTTGAAATTACTGCTGGCTTTTCCAGATTTATAATCTCCACTGTAGAACATAGAACAAATTATTACGGCGGGCCCCGCCCCTTGTATCTACTCTACCCGTACACAAGTGGCGTGGCTATGACCAAAGCCGCAAAACTGACTTGCAAGTAAGTTAATGCCTCTAGCACATCAAACGAATAAATTTAGCATATTTTGGGTGTTTTGCTGAAACCTTTCTAAAATTCTATTACACCACAAATACTTTGCGTTGTTTTAAGTGAAACATAGAACGTATGCTATTCTTGCAAGTCTAATTCTCTACCATCCATAAAATGGACCAAAAATTGCAATTTTCTACGGGTGCACACCGAAACTACTCTATAATAAGCTAACTCTCAAGGATAGACTCAATCGCAATAGCAGAAGCAAAAAATGACATGGTATCAGAAATGAATATGATGATAACCGTAGCTGTGTTGAAAACGAAATCTGACAAATGGAATAGAAAATGAATAGCCACACTGCACCGCAGGTTCTCACTGCAAATACCAGGTTTTAATACAAACGACGAATAAGCTCTTCAGCATCTTTCAATGATGCTGTAGTAGTACTGAATTTGATTTGCCATCCTGTCCATTATGGCCCACTCGTTCTTACAAGGCTAGCCACCAGCGCACCACCAATCGATGATGATATTAGCATCCTCCTCATCCTCTATCACAAAACTCAAAAAATGTAGCAGCCCTGGTGAAGCAGCTTCTAGTGGGAGTGCCTGCCCGCTCACAGTGCAGAGTTGTAGTAGTCGTTGCTCATGGCTCCTCTGTGGTGGCTTCTTCACATAACTCGTTTTTGCATTGTAATTGCTTCTTCTGCTTTTTCCAAATATGTCTTTTTAAAATATGCAAGAGCACTACATTGTTGCTTCTTCTGATTTTTCCATTTCATACTATCATTGTTGCCACTACATGACTCTCCACTTATCTCATTTCCTCTGCGAGAAAGACGAGCTGCATTCTCCACTTCTGACTCTTCCATACGGTCTCGAATGTAGACAGAAGGATTAAAGGGATGGTCGTTAGAGACGTAAAACACATCTGAATGTCTTTCGAAGAAACGTTTGAGACCTCCGTACTTCTCTTTTAGAATTTTACTGAGGTGTGGTAACGATGTGGCCTCCTGCAATTGTTTGCCAACCTCTCCAACTGGAATGGCACCCTTTTTTTCCAGGATGTGATGAGTGAGCGATAGGACCCCCCCTTCCGTAACCTCTTCTTGCAGGATCAATAAACAGTAATCCATGCACTGGTGCAGCTCATATAAGTCAACATGTAATGCCTTTAAAGGAATGGTCCACGTGGAGTTCACATCGGTTAACGAATCGCCATAGGATGACTCGTCAAACCTATGCCACACGTCAGGCCTCCAACCCTGTCCAAATTTTGCCCAACTCAAGCCAAAAAAGCAATTCAACATGTCAATGCTTGTGCTCTCTAAGTGGGTACTGGGAGGCCACCTCTGCATGCGGCTGAGCCCGTGATGTCTCACGCTGTAAGCTCACGAACAGTCGTTGAAGGCTTCTTGCAGACATATTTATTATCTGCGCCACCCGTTTAGCTTTGGGTGTTTTCCTCCAATTCCCAATCATATTCATGCCTGGTACTAAAGGGTGTACCACAACCATAATGCCCACCAACGTGTGTGTTTGCCCCCCTGGTGTGGTGCACATGCGTGAGTTGCCACTTTGTTTATTAATCATACCACCCGACGAGCCTGGGGCAAACTGTTGCTCTTTTTGCATACCTTGCCTCGAACCTATGACGTCCTTCAAGTAGTTGATGTAGTAATTGGTAATCTGGTCATAAGAAACAAGCATGGAAGAAGGATGGGTTGAAGCCGTGTAAGGTCTATAGGCATGGCGCGGCACTGGTCCGGCTGGCCCAATGACAAAATCCTCCCATGAGAGCGTACCGTATACATGGAAGAACATTGCAAACACCTGAAGTGGTGTATGCAGTCTCTCGTGGTGTACATTCACTACAGCAAAAACAAGAGCGAGGAGCGTCGCCTCGTTGACATGTTTCATCATTTTGAACCCATTGTAGGTTCTGTTCTCGTAGAGCCACCACGCTTTGATGAGCAAAATAGATTGCTTGAAGAGGTGGACCCTTCCCAGCAATCTGTTCACATCCTCATAAAAGATGTACAGTACGAAGTCATCAAGGCAGTTAGCAGTAACCTTGACGGCAACCTTGTTGTCTACAGCACATGAAATTCTCTGAAAGGGGTACGAATTAATAAAATTCACATAGCAAAGCTGATGTATATGGTGGTCCGTTTTATTAGAGGAGGAACAACCCCTTCCCTTTGCACACCCTATTGGTGAAAAGGATACACCCCTTTTGTTCTCTCTGTCACATCCTCGACTGCTTGATACTTTGTATAGCAACTCGTTAACTTTAATGCACCATGTGGGCTCTTGGCCTCGGCAGAGGAATGTACAGAGAGATATATCCTCATCAGGGAGGTATGCATTTAAGGCGAAGCCCCCAACAGCGAAGCTCCGAGCAACCAATGCATGCTTCACCAAATCGGAGACGAAATTTAAGACACTCTGGCGGTACGATAGAGCAGTTGGTGAGGGGCTGATGGCCCTAAATAAGTCCGCAACCCTTCCATCAATGTTGTATGGTTTCACATTGGTTGAAACAAGATCAAGTTGAAGACCGTCGCCCATACCTTGAACCCCAGTCCCTAACATAAGAGATGCATTCCATATCTCCTTTGCCCCATCATAGGTGACATCAGATAAAAATTGAGCATCAAAACCCAAACTCATGCCATAAGAAGCGGCACTCCCAATTGAATAAGAATGTGCGCTGGCGTAAGAATTGGAACGTTGCATACCCTCACTGAAAAGCAGCATATTTTCATTACTTATGACATGCCGATGTTCTTGATTATCAGCAGTATAGGCTGCAGTCGAGCCTTGAGAATCATCATGGAAGAATGGGTCATTTGGGTCTCGAAAAATGCTAGAGCCCCTTTGCAGACACTTCAGAACCAAACCTCGTTTATCATCACCAGGAATGTTAACTCCACCATGTTCATCAGTAGCGCCACGAGTATGTGAGGGACTAGGACTATGGCTGATGCTACATGTTGCATTTTTTGTTGAAACAGAATCCGACGGGAATATTGCATCATCAACTCCATGCTTTCCCTCGATTGTTGGGATCCCCATTAGCCTTCTATCGGGGGAGGTATTATCACCCAGGCCACCATACTCCTCATTAGCAATTTCTGACGAAAAAATACTGATCCGCTTTGCAAGATTATCCAGGTTTGACAACATGTCGATTACAGGAGCTAATGCAGAAAAGAGTGGCTGTACAGACATAGTTGTACGGTTCGAAGCCGATAGAAAGGACCTGGAGCACGAACATGATTGAGGATGATGTGGTGTTAAACTGTCTGAATAGGATAGTTCGGGATGTTCAGGTGTCAAACATTCCACACCAAAAAGGGTTGGTGGCGTCATAAATCGCAACGATTGAGGTTTGGCGGGCAAACCACCAAGCTCATCTAAACTCTAAACTTTTGATGAAGCACTACCTACCACGTCTCTCTTTAGCACATAAGCTAGGACTGGACCTCTTTCGTGGCTGGTCACCCTTCCAAATCAAAGGACTAGCGGCATGCTGCTGCTGTTTACTACACCCCCCACACACATGTAATACCGATGCTTGGATGGAAAGCATTGAAGTCTGTATATCTAAAAATTCAACAAGTTTTCTACTTTTCCACATTGCTTCCTGGACACAAACGGCCTTCAAGTATACATTCAATGTTTCACGATATTGTTCCACTACTGAAGGATCCTTCATGCTACAGCTGCAATCTAAGAAACATCCACCAGGGAATTGAGGGACACACGCAGTGTCTACGCCTTCCACCAATTAGAGAGCATTATACAGGGTTTCAAGTTCCCTGGGACTACGAAGGATACACCAATTTGCAAAGCCTGAACTCACACTCACCCAGTACACGACATGCGACCCTTGACGTAAGTTGGGGAGTACAGTAGCCTCAGGTACCTCAGGTACCTCAGGTACACCGACTTCCAAGTTGTTAGTCAGCGACACACCCAATGCCAGAAAGTGGTAATGCCAGCTGATATGCTTGTATCGCCCCAGGCCCTTTGTGCTCCACGGCGGCGCTGTCATACCCTCCCCCCCCTAGTGAATCCAATAGCCTGACTTCGGGCCGCTGCTGCTGGTGGTCTGCTACTGGCCCAATCACACCTCTTGCCAACTCTCCATTAATAGATAAAACTTCTCCCCAGCCCTGACTGTCATTTGAAGATAAGATTTCCACATCATCGTCGTCCTTAGTTGCCATAACCAACCTTTCTTGTCATCTGGAACCACTACATCACCTATTTCTCTAGAATCGCCGCCCTGGTCTCCTCACGACGATGCACACCGCTACCGCAGGGGTCAATAACAAATGTCCTGTCCTGCTCCGCTGGACCTCACTTCACTTCACCAAGTACAAAGACGGCAGACTCAAAAGCGCCAAAAGCGCCAAAAGCGCCAAAATTCCCTATAGCAGAAGAAATAGACCGGACTACATAGAATTATATACTCAAACCCAATCTGCAACTTCCTCCAGGGCACACAACGCTGAATCACCTAAAATAGGCGCAAATAATTGCAACAAATGTTGCAATTATTTGCGCCCAAAATTCTTGTACATGTTAGTTACAGGCGAAGTGACTTAAATGACCACACCGTTGCGTTAACCACTGATCGGTTTACTGGTTTAGCAGCTAACCCTAACCCTAACCCTAACCCTAAACCTAACTCGTTAACACTAACCACGGAGATTAAAGCAGTAAAACTAACATCGCCGCAATGACTACCGCCCGGGGACTTCCACCCTCTCAACTGAAACCGTGTTTCGATGTCATCAACAGCGAACCTCCCACAACACTGGACCTCGCTTTGGATGGGAGACTGGTTCAGTTCATGGATAA
>PJEL010003122.1_pt1 | contig 14462 bp, 9 predicted proteins | sample 1853271 | NCBI WGS metagenome assembly PJEL01 (sample SAMN08108733, study PRJNA415343) | Invertebrate metagenome, whole genome shotgun sequencing project. | host: Globobulimina | place: Sweden: Gullmar Fjord | collected 2015-08 | reverse complement strand
GGGCAGACCGCCGCCTCCGTGGATGGCGATGAGGTATTGGAATGCTGGCTGCTTTCTGGGCATTGTTGGGTCATTATTATGTGTAGCATATCTAATGCCACCACCGCCACTTTGCATGTATACGCAGAGGACCTGGTGTCTTTATGCCACCATGGGGAATGGGACCAGGGCCTATGCCACGCCCCAGAGGAGGAGGAAGTGGTGTTTGGCATAGAGGGGGGCGGCATGGTGGGGGGAGAGGACGCGATGGAAGTGCTACTCGTCCCTCTCAACAGTATAATACAGGTATTATTCTGGTTCTGGCTCTGCTGCATTTACATTTGTTCTCTTGTACGTGATGATATCAATGTAAGAATATTAACGAGGGCCATCATACTTTAATACCCAACCTTTCATAGGTGATACAATGATCCCCTCCTCTGGGTCTGCAGGCAGCGGAGAGGAAGCTACTGCAGCAACCACCAAGACTAGCGAGGAAAGAAGGGACAGTAGTTCAAGGTTAAGCGGCAGAAGAGAAGGTGTAAAAGAAGGGGACAGTAGCACAGCAGTTGAGGAGAATCCTAATAGAGAACAACAAACAGAGGAGTCGTCAACTGCACATCAAACAGCCTGGGGTGGTGGCACTGATGAGGATGAGATATTGCAGATCGGATGGGGTGATGCATATGTGGATAGTAGTTCTGCTGCATCACGGACAGGCTGGGTCAATAGTGATGAATCGCAGATGATTACTACCACACACAGGAGTGGTGGTCGCAATTCTACATCACAGACTGAACATGGTGCCACTGCATCGTCACAGAAGACGACCGGCTTGGATCTTGTTGAGAATAAAAAATACAGAAAACGAGAAGTGGAGGACGGTGGCGGCTTATTGCCTGAGGAGGTGAGTATTTCTTTTCCAGCTGCTCCAGCCCAGCAGTTTGACCGATGTACTTACGCTTACTACTTGCCTGTAACACCTAAAACCATGAACAACCACGATATATTTAGGTTGGCAATGTGGGTTGGCCAAAATTTGAGGGGGTCGCCGATACTAGCCGCCAGAAGGCCAATGCTGCTGATGGTAATACTTATAGGGACAATCATCCATCCACTCGCAGTCATCATGTTTCAAAAAGCAGCAAAAGCCAATATGACCACCGTAGTCAACGAAAGAGGCGCAGAGGTAACAGTGAAAGAGATGGGCCGCCTTCTAGTAAGGGCAGCAGTGACATGAGAGAATCATCGTCACAAGAAAGGAAGAAACGAAATAGAAACAACGATGATGAACGTTACAGTAGCAAATATTCGGCAAGTTGCGTGAATGGCGGTGAAAGGGTACCACCGCGTACACAAGAGGAGGGGAGTATAAAGCGTAGTAGGAGCAGAGACAGGACCAGGAGGGATCACACTGTGAAACGAGAGAGTGATTCTTGTAGTAGGTCTCAGAGTCAGAGGAGGCACGATTTTACGAGTGGTAGTACTCGGAGCCGTGGCTGTAATCTGTCTTGTCAGAGTCATGGAATACCTGAAAAGAAAGAAAATTCTTCATCGAAGACTAGTCGGGGATGTTCAACTAGAGGGGAAGATAAGAGGAATATTAGTGGTGATCCTGTTGATCATAGGCAAAGTCAAAGCAAGAGTAAGGATCATAGCATTCAATATCAACCGCATAGACATGACTCGAGATCAAGATGTGATAACAGCAGCAGCCATAATGATAAAAGGATAAGCAGTACGAAGTCTCGTAGTCATCATATAGATGGAGGTGGTGGTGGTGGTTCAAATTCAAACAACATCAGAAAGAGCAGCAGCAGTCATCAGCATGAATATAAGGAGTACCATAGGCGAGATGGGCATCATGATGGTCAACATTCTCGCAGTAGTAAACGACGGAGCAGCGGGGGGGGTAGGGGTAGAGAAAGAGATTCCAAGCGATGTGCCGAGCCGATACCTAATAACATGAAATAATGACAGATGATTATTCATATGATGGTCTGCCTCCTATGGAAATTGTTCCTTTTCCACAGTTATGGTGAGCAGCAGAACGTTCTGCCCCACCCTAATATCTACTACTCCTCCATCTGTAACACTTGGATATTAATTGTGGTTGTGGTGATGGACCACCAGCCAACTTCTGGACAGCACAGCGTGGTGCAGAGCCAAATGAATAGCATTTCTGTTTTCTCTTCAGAAAATAATACATTTTTTGCGGCGTTAGTAATAGCAGGACTACATACATACATAATCCTAGACTTTTCTTCTCATCTCACTGTGCATAGGTGGTCCGTCCCTAACAATGGTTTACAGAACACAGCCATACTACTCCTGAGGCCCTGTAGTAAAGATTTCATATTCGAATGAATGAATTCTCAGTTCTCAGCCCCCAAAACACAGCGAGACGACCCACTTTCTTTTTCAAGACTGGAGAGCATCAACTGTCCTACGTAATGCCATCTTGAGGAATGGGTGCTGATCAGAGTCCCTTGCCAAGCTATCCAATGGAGGGGTTAGGATAGCCAACTCCTCATGAGACCCCCCTCCCTGTAGAGATGAGCAGCAGGACTGAGCGGTTACAACCAAACACTCCAACACGTTAAGCGTCGACACTCTAAGATAATCGTATCGTCTACTGCCACTGCTACTGCTACTGCTACCATCAGCACTGTTTTCACTATTAGCAAACCGATAGACTTTATGACATGCAACTATACAATCAGCAAGAGACAGAATGTCAATTGATTGCTGAGGAGAGAATGACGCCCTCAATCTGAGGAAGGTTGCAGCGTGGCACATGACTCTCATCCCTTCCTCCAGTCTATCAGCATCAAAGAGTGTCCACTCACAGCCATCATGCAATACCATTCCAGGTGGTGGAGGAGCAAAAATAGTGCTATACTGTTCCTCGAGTGCACCTATGGGCTTTACACTCCACCATGTTGTTGTCTTATGATGCGCAGCACCATAGCCAGCATTGGTGGATTCCGCAGCACGAGAAGAAACAGACATGTTTGGGTACGGTGACCTTGCCAGAGTAACAAACAGAGATACAGCATTAGCGCTCAGTTTGTCAGCATATTTCCCTACACCATCCATGAAGATGTTCCCAAAGGGACTCTTGATAAGGTGTGACAAGATGCATATGGCTGTGCCTGCTGCACGCAATGCATCGAGGGAGTGAACCCGGAGCCTAAGCACATACAAAAAAGACTTGGCATTCTTCTGGGCAAACCCAATGACCTGCATAACAAGCTTCTCATTCCTAGGAAGAGCTGTCAAAAGGGCCAGGACTAATTGTAATGCTGGGTATAATAGAGAGTAGGGTTTTCCTCCTCCGTATCTCCCTCCCCCATCCTCATGCACTGGCTGAGCGAATGACGCGCTCGCCCTCTCTCTCTCTGCCTCCCCCTCACTGAGCCACGTTACCAAACCAGAGTCCATAAGAGCTCTGGCACCTTCTTCAGATCCTGATACCTGAAGGAGCAGAGCACAGGCGCTGTCAAGGACCGATGAATGAATATGTCCTCCCCTACCAGTCTGTATAAAACCACCATCATCCGCCGTTTTCGATGTCCCTACAGCTGCTGCTGTAGATTTGATTTGACCGCACAGCACTTTCCCTACCAAGGCTACAGTTTGATGGAGAAAGTCTCGACTAGACAGGGTTGACAAAGCAGTGCGACAGGCCAACTCTGAGATATCACTTCCACAGTTTAATAACTGGAATACTTCTGCAAGCACCGAAAGTGAAATACTTCGTAGCATAGGGGTACCTTCACCTGCATCCCTTTGGAGGATAGTGATAAGTGGGCCTGATCCTATCACATCAATCAAAACAGACGTATTTGCTGCGTTGTGTTCTTCCTCTAACTGGACAGCCTTAACGAGAGGCAATCCCTTCTCTCCCAGAAGTGGCGCAGTGGCCTTCCTTGGCATCTGTAGATGCATCAAGAGGCTGGTGTACAATCGGCTGCGGAGAAGGGCTGAGCCCTGTCTACTTCCACCCGAACCAACAGAAGTGACTGCTAGCAAAATGGTTCCCAGTATCTTCTCTCCTTCAACCACTGTTGGCAGACCTGCCAGACCCATATCTCGAAGGGAACCCAGTGTTGTAATGCACGCATGAGCCAGAGGCTCCAGCAGTAGTGAAGTGGCATCCGTGCTGGAGTCTGATATTTTCCCCAGGAGTCTACCAAGCACATGGTACATTGAACGCCTTCCCCACTCCTTCTGCCCTCCGGAAAATGAAGAGGGTCCCAGTCCGCTGCAGTGCCAAAGAGGGCTACTACTATCCTTGGCATTATTAAACTGCTGCTGCCTCTCTTCAAAAGGAAAGCCCTCGAGTGCCGTCATGCCAGAACATCCAATGACAATGACCTCTACCATCTGAGCACATGAAGATGCAAGGTGCCTCAAAGATGCCAATCTCACAACGTATGCATTGTATTCCAGAGCCCAAATAAGAGCAGCTTCATTTGAGGCAGTCCCCTCCATCCATGATGATGCATCTGACAACAGCAAACGTAGGTGTGGTATATCTATACAAATAAAGCCCCGACAAATATCTTGTGGACCAGAAAGGGGGACGGTTGCTTCTTTAAGAACTTCTGACAGTTGCAGGCCACAACCAGGAGCATCAGGCGGAGGACCGCATACAGGTAACGCAGATATCAGCTCGAGAAGCGGCAATGACCCTGTGTCGTCTTCCCCCTTGAACAACTCTTCAAAAATCCTCTTCGCCATATCCTCCAACGCAGGAGAAGGCGATTCATGGGCTTTGTAGCTGAGATACAGGCTAAGAGCAATTGACCGAAGTAGCCAAGCAACTGCATGAAGCTTAGCTGGGGGGTTCGGTTCAGCGGTAGCAGCCAAAAATGCTCTCCTAGGCATACCCTGAAAGAATTTCAAACGAGCCAAGAGCGTGAAGGTGGCTGAAGATGTTACAGGGTTAGATAGGAGGCTGCAAACAAGATGAAGACACCTCTCTGCAATAACTGGTTCACATAGTTCCAGGCTGCTGCTCTTCTGACACGAGGGTAGCAATAAGAGATCCAACACCAACTGGATACACCTGGGTTGCTTCTTGGCGTCTTCTGAATGGTTGTTCAAATCCAAAACTACATTAGAAGTGCTACTCAAACCGTTTGGTGTTGCCTTTGACCCAAATAGAAGTACCAGGCTAAGGGATGGGACACGAATGGAAGCACTGAAGAGAAGAATGTCTAAAATAACCTCACAAAGTACAAGTGAAAGAGTAGCAGCAGCCTTCTCCTCACCAACTCCCCCATCACCTTCATCTGCACCACCACCAAAAATATTACAGCCATCCTGTCGTCCTAGCACATCACTCATAGCAGTAGCATTCAATCCCGAGCCACCAACAACACTGCTGCTATTACTAAAGGCTTTGGTGTTATCTTGCGGCCAACTCAGGAGCAAACTGGATGGCACCGACCAAAACACCGGGTCACATGTACCGCTGAGGCAACAGAGGCCAGAGAAAGCCGTGCTTTGGCCAACCCTAGCAAAATTTTTTACCACGCTAGAGAATCTCCGAAAGAATGGTATTACAACATTGGTATTCATCCCTTCTCCTATCTGAAGTGCATTAAGCATCCTTTGAGGAGTCAAATCTTTGGAAAGCCTCAATATAAGTCTAGCTGCAAGTAGAGATAACACTGTGCTAGGAGGGTAGTTTACAAATCGAGCGATGGCCGGAATTGGCCTGAAAATTGTATCATCAGCCAGAAGGTCCCCCAATGTTGCAGATGCAGAGACCGCAGAAGTTGCTGAAATGGAAGTTGATGCAGTAAGCATACGAGCTCGCAATTGCTCCCGGAAACACGATTCCTTCTCATTAGCTACGAGCAGCAGGCTAAGACACATGCAAACACTTCGCTCGTGCCACCAAGACCAATCCTCCTGAGATGCATCACTACCAGCAAACAAAACTGTATATGGGTCTTCACAATTCATATACATGCCACCATCATCTAAGGTCGATGCAAATGAATGGAGTGAGGCAATAATTGCCCTCCTTACTGAGGAATCACGAGACTCCGCCAGGCATCCCTCTCCGTCTGAGAGAATGCCCACCACGGCACGAAGCAGAGGACCTCCGCTGATAATGTGGAGCAAAACGTTGTAACCTGGAGATTTAGCACTAGCTGAGCCATACTGAGCAGTTCTATGGGGCCCCTCTCCCCATTGCTGGATTTCTTGTCGTCCTTCCTGCAAAGAAGCAGCTTCTTGGTGATCTACGCTACTCCAGTGCTGTTGATGTACCCCTCGAGAGGCGGCGGCAGCTGCCATCGCCTGGGACGCTCGAGGAATATTTTTCCCAAAGTCTAAATGAAACTGTCTGGCATCGTTGAGCCCATCTCCCACGAGACCCAATTCCTCCCAGGAGCCCCCACAACCTGGAAGTAGATACCTCCTCAACAGGGTGTGTAAGGTGCTCAATGCCCGTCCAGTCATACGCCACCTCTCCCCTTGTTGTACATAATCTCTCCCTTGCGCCTTTAGCACTACGTCTGACACGAGGAACTCCACAACCGAGCCAATCAATTCAGTGTTGTTGTAAGGAACATGGAAGAGTACCAATCGCTCCAAAAGACAAAGGAATCCATCAGTTTCAGGATATATTCTTGCCATAGCCTCAACGGTGTCTAGTTCCTGCTTCAGTCCTACTAGCATACGCGCAGAATGGATGTGTTGCCACATGCTAGCTGCAAGGAGTTGGGATGAGTCACCCGATCCACTGACCGTAGCAGCAAGAGCTTTAAATAATGCCCCTTTTAACACGGGAGGGGCAGGGGGGCACGCTAACAAAGAAAGGAGGCTGTCCCACATCCTCAAATCTGGAGATAAAAGAGCACTGTTCACTTGAGGATGAGTGGTAACACGTTGAACAACAGTGCAGAATGATAACAACAGGTCTACAACCCGGGGTGTGAGGGCAACATCATTCGGCTGGCTGCTGCTGTTTGCGGAAATGCTGCCAGATGCAGGAAGAAGAAGGCTACGACCGCTACTGGCTGCAATCCCATCATGGTGGGAGTGCTTTGAAACGACTGCAAGCTGCCGGGCTAGGTTTTCCATATTGCTAAAGAAGAAAGTCCAGTCTTGGGTAGTGCTTGGAGACCTCAGGTGCTGATAAACCAGCAAGGCGTGACGACTAGGACCCACAGCCATACCAGCCAACAGTCTCACGTACGGTGAGAGTATGCTCTCATCAGAGCGTGCTCGGTACGCAACCACCATCAGGAGTTTAGTGCCAAGGGACGACCCACAGAGCACATTACCAGATTCATCAGCACTACTAGTCCCCCATAGGGCGGTCGCCAAATCAGGAAAAGCTTCACATGTACTACTCACAAGGAGGAGCACATCATCTAAGCAGTCAACATCTTCAATGGTGGCAGAATTTGGCCACGATGCTGTCGAGATTTGGGGTTGTTGTTGCGATTGTTGTTGATGAGTAAAGTGCCTGGTGTTAAATTCCATCTCCTGAAGGTACCGCGACTTGGAAACCGGGAGTCCCTCACCTGATCCGCCTTCACAACAAGTGAAGCGAAGGTATCCTAATATAAGATCAGCTAGTACTGACAGGCAAAGCTCTTGTGCACCTCCACCGTCTTTCCTCACAGGATCACGCAACCATCTGTATTGGCTAGGTCTTAGAATGCAGGATCGCAGAAAGGAAAATGAACGGCAACGAAGAACAAACCCCAGAGCACTTTCAACCACAGTAGCATCCTGAGGGTTCAAGGCTGCAGAGGGGGCAACAAAATTTGCCCAGATAAAAGCGGCTATCCCTTGTGATGGAGCATGTTCCCACTTCTCTTCCAGTATGAGGCGCTGCACAGGAAGGAGCTCTGGAGCCACGGATCCCCCCCCACCACGTTTCCAGAGCACATTTCCAGCTCCAAACGTATTTGGCTGTTGAGTTATTCGATCTGTACGTAAGTGATGGCGATCCAGAACGCAGGCTAGAGCCATCAGTAGAACCTGGGATGTTTGGAGGAGGGACACTTCATGGACACCCCAGCGGTTCTCTAGGTGAGGGGAGTTGCCCAAGGAGCTGCTGCCTCTGTGTAGTGGAGGCTCTCCAGAGAGTTCGTTGGCCAATTGACCACTCACAAGCTGACATATACTTGCAAGTGCGAATGCCTCTTCAGCTGTAGCCTGCATCCGATAGAACATATAAAACACACATTCCGCAGCTCTGAGTCTTTCTACATCTAAGAATGCCATAGTTGTTGATGGTAGTGACAAGGACTGCTGGTAAGTGCCATACTGTGATGCTGACGAAGCATTAGTGCCCAGTTGTGTCACCTCTCTCACAGTTTTTAATAGGTTTGACACCAGTCCTGCTTTAACAAGTTTACTCAACACTTGTACAAAATCCATTGAGGTCTCCTCTGGTAGGTGTGTATCTAAACTAGCCTGAATCATGTCACGAATGCATACCAGAAGGCAACTTCTGTCTAGAAGAAACAATCTTCGTGCAGCAAGAGGGATGTCGTGGCCGAGCTCACACCCAAATTGATCACTTAAAGCATCACGGTTTTCTTTTGACGATACCATCGTCCAAATATCCAAGCAAGTTGTCTCATTGAGAGTTAACTCATCACTAAAGCACGTAAGGGCCATAACCAATTCTTCCGAAAGGGTTGCTTTCCTTCCCCCTAAACACCTCACTTCAACAGGCAAGGTAGCCTGAAACAGTGCCTGGCGCTCATTAATGTTTCTGGGAGGGAAGGTGTGAGGGCTAGCAGCCAGTAGCTCATCGTAAAAGCTATGGGCTGTTGTGCCTGAGGAAAATATAGAGTAGTAAGTATTACGAACGGAAGAAAAAAGAAAGAAGTTTGCTGTTAATAGCTTCAAATTATTGTAGTCACAAAGTCCTACACTGTATCACACCCAAGCATCAAGAGAAGAATGTGGTGTGAATGATACAATGATGGCCTCAGCATGGGTAGTGAAAAATCTAGCTTCAAAAGCTTCAAAAGCTTCCAGTATTACATTGTAACAGCCCCCCCCTTCAGCTGAAGCTGAAACCCAATCCCAATCCCAAGCTCAAGCTCAGCAACGACACTCAACTTCACCATATAATAATGACAACAACTATAACTACTACTACCAAGTACCAAGGTATCAGCAACAGCAGAAGCACATCAATTTACACACCATTAATACTACGGCCAATGCTACCACGAAGGCCACGGCCTACATCACCCGCAACCAAAAGCAACATCTACATTGACCCTATCCCCACTCTTCACTCACCTCCTGAGACAGCCTGTGGGAACGGCTTAGATATCGCCGTATTCAGGTCAACAACAGAGGAAGATTGGGGTTTTGATGTGTCAGAGGCCAGAATTTCACTTATGGTTGCATGAAGGGACAAGAACGGAACGGCCTGTTCCTCTAGAGCTCCTCTGTGACCCATTCTCGTCTTCTGAGCCACCGATTCGAACACCAGGGCAAAAAAATCCAAGTCCAATTCACCCAGAGGAAAAAGAAATCAACTACAACCAACTGAATGACAGGGGGGCACCACTACCACCTCTCAGATACATGGTACTACCACCGTGTGTCCTTAGGGTTAGGGTTAGAATTAGGGTTAGGGTTAGGGTTTAGGGTTAGGGTTAGGGCTAGAGTTAGAGTTAGAGTTAGAGTTAGAATTAGGGTTAGGTTTCAAGGTTAGGTTTAGGATTAGGGTTAGAATTAGAATTAGGGTTGGGGTTTAGGGTTAGGGTTAGGGTTAAGTTTTACCCTAGGGTTTAATTGCAGGGTTACAGTCCTGTGGTCAACGTTGTCATTGCCTCCCTCAGGCATTTTGATGGTTTTGCATGGTCTTGGTTGAGAGTGTCCTTATTTATAAGTTATATGTCTGCATGAAACGTAGAATATATGTCGTCTTATATTTAAAACATTTTCAAATTCTGTGCAATTATATGACTCATTGTTGGGTGTTTTCCCTGTAGGTATTCTTGGTGTAGGTTAGAGTTAAGTTTAGGGTTAGGGTTAGGGTTACGGTTATGATTTAAGGTTTAGGGGTAGGGTGGTTAAGGGTTAGGGTTAGGGTTATGAGGTCGGGGTTAGGGTTATGAGGTTGGGGTTAGGGTTATGAGGTTGGGGTTAAGGTTTGAGTTTGAGTTCGAGTTTGAGTGGAGTGTAATTACATCCATAGAGGTGTACAAAGGGTTTAGGGTTTGGTTTAGGGTTTGGGGTGTTTAGGGTTGAGGCTTGAGTTTACTATCGATCACAAACAGCTGCTACACTGTCTCTCGTTTTATTTTCAACGTCCCTTCAATCTCCCATCAATACTTGATAATGCCATGCCTCCGGTGCTTGCGCCGTCTATATAATGACTCGCTGTTGGGGCAGAAAGTAACATCCGGTGGGTTATGCACATCCAAGATTTCTTCCATTGTGCTGAGGTCATGGTAGGTGGTTATGAGTTAGGCGGCTCGTGAACGTAGTGTTGCTATTCTTTCAGGGGTCATGGAGTATACGAAATTCTTCCATTTTAATGCACGCATGCATCATGTAGGATGGCTTGATTTGAAAGTAGACTCTCTCTCACTCGCTGTAATATCCAATAAAAGCGGATTACTGATTCAAAGTAACGGCTGTGGCAGGAAAGAATACCTCTGTGGACGACGTTGTGTGCAGTTGACAGTAGAGGGAGCCTAATCCAACTAAATCTGATCCATTTAGTTGCATTACTGTTACGAATAAAGCCAATAAACAGTAACTGAAGATGCACACTTACTGCAACTACCAGTCGTATCATACGGATAAAAGAACAAGGAAGCCACAGCTCCACGTCGTATGGCACACTCTCACTCCTCTTTAGTACTCTCAATCATATCCCCACAACACGTGACCTCATAACCGACAAGCACTCAAAACACTCCAAACCTCTAAGCGTCCGGCAACCAAACCCCAAAATTCTAACCTTAACTCCAACCGTAGAATCTAACCCTGGACTATAGACCTAAACCCTAACCCTATGTACACCTCAAATGATGTAATTACTCCACTCAAACAAGAAACTCAAACTCAAACCTTAATCCTAACCCCAACCCTAACCCTTACCTTAACCTTAACCCTAACCCTAACCCTAACCCTACCCCTAAACCCTAACCCTAAACCCTAACCGTAACCCTTACCTTAACCCTAACCCTAAATCCTAAACCCTAACCCTTCCCTTAACCTTAACTCTAACTCTAACCCTAACCCTAACCCTAACCCTAACCCTAAGCTGTGGAAGAGCACACATCATTTTCCCCGCCGCAATCAACCATGGTAAAGAGGGGTCTCAGTGCAGAGGAGAAGAAAGCCAAACTTATTCAGATCTTCAGGAGTGCAAAGGAACCATTAACACTTAAAGAGGTTAGAATTGTGTTCGAGAGCTGTGGTTCTGGTGGCTAGAAACCAGTGGTAAAAGTAAAATCGGTGGATTCAGGCGCCCCTAACCCCATAACCCTAACATAACTCCGTAAGCCTAGCCCCATAACCCTAACTCCATAACCCTAATCATCCCGTAGCTATAAGAGTGAGTTTATATATACGATTTCCTTATGGTTACATAGTATTTTGGAGAATTTGGGTAGAGCGTTGAGGGTTTGAAGGGCTGTAAATGGCACTTGGTGGGTCGTGATCGATGAAACTAATCATAACTATAACGATGTGGTTTTCCCCTTTTATCACTAATTGAGGTGGAGAAACTTGGATCAAAGGTTTGTTTAACTCTCACTCGCTCGGGCTGTATTATTTTTGTTTCTGGTACTTGACGAGCTACGACGACGACGCAGTAGTTGGCTGGCTGTCTTTGGTGTCGTAATTCTCTCTTATTGCTGCGGGGTTGATAGATGTTCTCACCACCACTGCTGTTATCTCCAGGCCGGCATCGTACTACAGGCTATCAAAGGCATAGTGGCCGACATTGTGTCAGACAGTATTGTGCAACAATACAAGATTGGCTCATCCAACTTTTTGTAAGTCAGAGGATGAGAGGTTGACAATCAGTCAAGGTTAGGGTTAGGGTTAGGATTTAGGGCTAGGGTTAGGAATGTCACTGTCGGTATAGCGAGACTGTATTTTCTCGCTATACCGACAGTGTGTGCTTAATTATATATTATTGACCATCGAATTGCAGCTGGTGTAGCCCTTCAGACAATGTGTTAAAGGCTTCCCAGAGAATAAAAGAACTTAAAAGCAAACATGCCACGTTGGAAAAGAGTAATGAAGAGAGTAAAAAGAGAGAGAGAGAATTACGGGAGAGTCGAGTCGACACGGAGGAAAGAAGAGAGAAGCTGGCTCGGCTTGAAAACGAGAAGATGCGAAAAGCATCCCTTTCCCAGAAAAGCAATGTTCTGAAGGTACATTGCTTGCCCCTCCATGCCTTGCTGAGTTGTTGTTATTGTTGTTGGAGATGGTAGTTTTCCCATTATCCAAACCGAATCGCTCATCTCAAACACGTGTCTATTGTACTCAAGACAAGCCACACAAGTTCTTTTTGACAAAATAGCAATTTGTCATATATTATTACTCCACTGCTACCACACGTGGTAGCTGGTAATATGATATTAGTATACTCATGCCTTTTTTGAATACATACCAGGAGAATGATCCGGCTGAGATACAACGAGTTAATGACATGGTGAAACAGGCAAGAGACGCTGCCAATGTGTGGACGGACAATGGTAAGAAGTAGCTGAAGTAGCTGAAGCGCTTTTCGCTGAGAGTGGAGGAGGTGTTAGTTACCCAATTTGTAATATTTTGTTCCTTCTCTCTTCACGCAGTGTGGCAAGTAAAAAAATGGATCAAAAACAAACGTGGTCTTACTGGAAAAGAAGTGGATCGCATAATGGGGCTTAAAGACGATTTCGATTACGTCTGACACACTCATAGATTGTAGGTAATAGTAAAGACGGGTTTTCTTTTCTTCTAGGAAGAGGAGCACCATATTATTTTACTTACATACATGGGATACTAACCCTAAGCCCTCTATTTAACTGTCATTATATCCCAGTTGGGACTGGGCTCTCTACACTTTGTCCACCCCCCACTCGTGTAGAGTAAATAGAAAAAGAACTTCTTTTAAAGTTCAAAGTTACAACTTACTCAGTGTGTTGTGGCAGGCAGCATGGCATGTGAGCATACTATCAGATGCAACGAAATCAGTCGTTTGTTTGATTTTGACAGGGGCTAGGGCAGGGCTGGGTGGTTTTTCTACAGGAGCGTAGGGGAGTCAGCGGCAGCTTCCACATCCCAGACAGCCTGCAAGTCTTCGTTATCCACTACGGTATCTGTGTGGTCCACGTATGGAACATCATTACCAAAATCATCATCCATTCCATCTTCACAAAAATCCGAGTTGTCCATCTGCTTTGGTGGCTGGCTAGTTAAAGGATCCAAATTACGTAAGCCATTCTCATCGAGAAAAGCCCGCACTTCCAACAGAAAACGTTCTCCATAATCCTATTAATGAGTCAAGCAATTAGGGGATGGTTAATATCATAATAATAATAAGTCGTGGCCAAACACAACAGAAGAACTACTAATGCACATGGGACAATAAGAGAAATGCAATCTACAATCTATATATATATCACCCACCCAGAGCTTCTTTGCGCTCATACTTCCGCAAAGTTTGAGTTCATCTATTGTGATGGGGGCCAATCGTGATATGTTTTCAGCCAAGTGCCGGCCCATAAATATATGAGGAGCCTTATTCTCCTCCTCGCCCATCCTAGACCGTAGATCCAGGATACGCTTGAACAAAATCTTTGCAAGGGCTGGCTCAATGCGTGAGGGAATGGGTTTATCAGCCTTTGATAATCGCTTTGCTCGATTTGCAGCAATGATTCTCTTCTCCTCTTCCTCATCGCTCGGAGCCATATCTGAGGCATCAAACCTATTGGATCTACACTGGATGCTGCTGCTGCTGGCAGAATCAGTCAGGTCCAGTACTTCTGGTGGTCGAATCACACCTTGGCGGCACTTGGTCGCCACATTTTGTTCAGCAGTTAGTTTGCCGGCGTTTTTGCTCTTTCTCTTCCTTGGGTGCCGCATTGGGCTCATAGAATCATAGTCATCGTCAAAGTTGTTGTTATAGTCTTCAATGTCTTCAAATTCTTCTTCTTCTTCTTCTTTCTTTTGAGATGTCATGACTTTGGCTTTATGTCTCCGAGGTGGTACCACATGACTGTTCATTACAGTTTCCTACGGCAACAACACCACATTAACGAGAAGGCAACAATTAGCTTTAGCTGCTGCTTAGTTATCAGAGGCAACAACAACAACAACAAGTTTATGGCTAGCTATTAGGTAGTAACTAACTACTCTCACCGCCTTCTTCGTTGTCGTCTTGGTCCGATATTCAAGCTGAATCTTTTTCCTCCCCATTAGCATATTCTCAGCCTCTGACCCCTGTTTAATGTACGACACGGAAAATTTATCAC
>PJEL010003121.1_pt1 | contig 14464 bp, 13 predicted proteins | sample 1853271 | NCBI WGS metagenome assembly PJEL01 (sample SAMN08108733, study PRJNA415343) | Invertebrate metagenome, whole genome shotgun sequencing project. | host: Globobulimina | place: Sweden: Gullmar Fjord | collected 2015-08 | reverse complement strand
CTCGTATGTTGCCCATATTAATTTTGGCCACTGCAGGCCACCTGCTTGTGACAACGAACTATAATGTAGACGGCGCACTTACCGTAGGTTATGAGCCCAATGAACTCCACTACGCAACAATCATCTCTTGAAAAATTCCTTCTTGCTGCAGTGTTCTCTGGATAGCAAATGCTGCACATGCAAGGACTCTGGCCATATCGCAACACTCAAGAATCACTGTCATCTATTACAATTATGTCCTCTTCAACTGCCTGACGAGGAAGTTGATCATTATTATCATCATTGTCACTGTCATCTATGACTATGACTTCCTCAGCTGCCCAATATTCATTCTTTTTTGTTTCTTTGGTAGTAGTTACATGCTCAGCTTTCTTGCGTATAGTTAGCTTGAGCTGGTAGGAGCAGCAGAGCAGACGTGTTAGTGCAGCAGCAATGCAAGCTAGTCACAGGTCTCAACAACACACTAGAAAATTCAATTCAATTCAATTCAATTCAATTCAATTCAATCCAATCCAATCCAATCCAAGTGTATATAACTAAACTTTCTGTAGTTACAATCTGGTGGTGAGGTCAATCCTAATTCTTCCTAAGTAAGTGAACCAACCAACCGCACACGCATCTCCTACCTTCCTTACCTCATCTTTAATGCCATCTAACTCGATTTTATCCACCGCCCCTTCATGTAGCCTGTTCAATACTTTTCTCCAATCTACACCTGCTACAATCGGTAGCTGGAGAGCCAGTCGTTTTCTGTAAAAAGCATGAGGAGCAGACACAGCAGTGTTGACACCATTAAAATATACACTACTGCTGAATAAACAGAGAAAGCTACAAGCAAGAGCAGCGCAGCACCTGGATTCCCTGCCCCGCAACTCTGGGCCACATTCATCGACAATGATGACCTGTGTACAGGATAGCAACAGTCAGAGAACGAGGGGAGGGGGGAATGTTGGTACTTGAGAAGGGAGCATCCTTCTCCTCCTCGGCACCTTGAGCTCCCTTGCTTTTTCAGCTGAAATACAAGTAAGCAAACTTGAATTAGTTGGTTGTTTCTACTTGAAACTCTGGCCAGTTTCCACAGATAGCGGAACGAACGCCATGCCATCCAACTTCATAGACAGGACGATGATGCTTAACAGATCGAAATCGAAACTACTACAGCACTCAACAATCCTTTCTGCATCATCCGTACATACGGTACAGTGAAGAAAAAGCGCTAACTCTGACACACGTGTGAATGGTTGAATGGTTGAATGGGAAATGAAATCATTAAAGGTTAGATTTCCAGCCAGCCTGTAATTTGGGACAAACAACTCACGGCACGTCATATGGATTAGCGCCTTTACTGTGGTGAGCGCTGGAAGAAGTGGTCCAGTAAGCACGATGTACTCCTAAAATGGCAGACATGATTGGGGAAACATTGGTTGAGCCCATAATCACACTTGGTGGCAATGCAAGAAGAAATTTGGGAGAACGTAGAATGGATCAACACAACGAACCGGGCAAAGGTGCTCCAGGATCAATGTCAGATTACAATAGATCCCGCATAGAATAGAATTGAAACAACAACAGATAATATCGTCATTTACCTGTTTGCGCACGTGGCACTGATAATTGAATTCTTTCTCCCAAAGGGTTTGGGCCTTAAACGGCGGTGGGATATGAGGAATATCCATACAGCGCAGAAGTTGTAACAATATTTGAGAAAATTAAAGTTGCAACGAGACCACCAGACCTCGTCATTGTCAACACGTTCCCAATGATCTCGATGTTCACTGAGAGTAGGATTATTAGAGTTACGAGATTATCCATCATAAGCTAGCTATTAAATTCTTCGTGAGGGTTCTAACGCAACTGGTAAGGCATTATCTCTCTGCCTTTTTGTGGATAGTACACAGATATGGAGCCCATATTCACCCCCATGGCCGTGGCTGCCCCACCCATGCCCATTGGGTCAATAGACAGGATGACTGGAAAGTATCTTACACCCTGAATAGATTAAATAGATTATATAAATGCAGAAGAGTAACAAAGTATAAGAAGCATAGAAACCACAACAAGGCAACGTAAGTCGTTGTCATCATTTAACCTTGTCACTCTGTGTCACAACGTTCTTCTTCTTGTAGAACCCTGTCCTCGGTTTCCTAATGAATCTACGTCCAAGGAGCCTATCGCCTTGATCTTCAATATTCTAAGGTCACGAAGAACGGAAGAGGAAAATAGCTATTACAATACAAACAAGTAGAAACACGAAAATAAGAGTGTACGAAGGTGGATGCTGATAGTAATGGGGTTAGGGTTAGGGTTAGGGTTAGGGTTAGGGTAATAATGTGTGTGCAATTGGTCTAATCTAACAGTAGCATCCATGCCCCCATACGTTTGGTAGTACACTCGATTCTGTACCTTCCGTCGCTCAATTGCCATCTTGTAAGTCAGCTCAGCTGCCTCAGTAGCTGATTGACACAGCTGCGCAGCAGCCTACGCTCAAGCTCAAAGTTAGTTATTCTAATTCTACTATGTAGTGAATTTCCTTCCTAAAGAAAAGAAAAACAATCCGATACTATCACCAACCTCCCAGAGTACTCCCCGGTCGGTTTTCAGCGTGTGGGCAGTTAGCTTGCATTCTTCAGCGCCTTCTCCAATGTATGGAGTCACGTTCACCTCAAACTACTCGGAAAAATATTAGAGAAAGGGCACATCGAAGATCAGACGGGGCCGGCGGATCACAGGCGCATGCTAGACCACCTCATCCGAGAGAAGAACACTCAAGCCAGGGACGTGAGGAATACCATCCTATGCCAGAGTTGCACAAAGTTCAGGACACATGATGTAGTAGTAGTACTTAGATTAGACCGATAACAACAATCCCATCGATGCACAACCTCATGCAATCCAAAGCATTTCGCCTCTGGCAGAGATTACAAAATGTAAAACGTCACAGGTCAGTAACTAATAACATTAAAAAAATAATAATAAATAAGATTTGATGATTGACTGATGGGAAACGCAATGTGAGAGTGGTAACAAGTAACCTGCAACCAGCTTCGAAAGCACATCTGCAAAATATTCAAATAGAAACTGAAAAGGTAACGGTGGCTGGTCAATTAAATTCGCAACACGCAACAATTTTAATAGCCACTGCTTCAACAAATGGACATGCAATGATGACTTGCATTCTGTCGGTGGATATGCAACCCCAGTATCCTGTTGAGAAACTTTGGGACAGTGATCAATTGTGCCATACGCTCACTCTTCGCTTCGTCTAATAGGTCATGGCTGTCCAGCCCACAATCCTTTAGCCATATGTGCGCTACCTTCAAACAAGGTGATCATAGAAAGCATTCAGCTCACAGCAAGTGAAGTAATATTGGTAGATATATTAGAATTTGGGCGCAGCATGCCGGATGAGCGCCCAGTGCTTTACCTTTGCACAGGGCACTCACTCCTTTCCCTCACCTCGAAAAATGTAAATGAGTTATTGTGGACCACACTGCTCCACCGCAGCACGATTTGTTTATTTTTTAGTTTTTAAAGGAGTTTAGCAGTATGAATGTGAATCAAAATTGACTTTAAATCAGTAGCAAACAAAACAGAATAAAACCAATTCAATTTGAATACCTGTAATCGTAAACGTTACTTCCCTGGTTCAGCTCTGCCGTGTGTATTCTCTCACATATCATATCTCCTGATACTAAACTGATTGAAGCCAAGCCAAGTCAATAAATGTTGTTATTATAAATAGCACATGGGTCATGAACTTGGATTAAGATTCATTTGCCGTCGGCAAGGAAAAAGAACACACAAGCCGTAAACACAATCCTTTAGGCATTGTTGTTTACAGCTGCTAATAATGAACAGCAAACAAATTGAGAGGAAAGGATTGGGTCTATTTACCACCACATGGAGATAACAGGATAATATTTGAACCCCAGGTAAATGCAACGGGTAACTAGCAGTGTACTGCTGCAGTGAGAAAGCCAGAAGCAGAGAAAAATAACGAGCTACTGGTGGTGTATGATGAGCGTAAATGTAGGCGGCTTGACAGAACAAATGGGTTGGTACGTATACTCACTCGAACTCTTCTCGTGGTAACTCAGGCGGTGATACCAGCACGTCTTTTTCTTTCCTGTGGGGTCATCAAGACAGTATTTAACATATTAAAAAGCACATTACTGATAATGGCAGTAGCCAACCCAAATATGTTATAAAATTGATTATGTTGCAGTTGCTGGTGGTACCCGGAAAGTAGATCGAAGATGTTTGACAATGCTTTTTCACCATAGTGTGTAAAAATGTTAAAATTGGCAAAGCCCAGAGCTGCAGAGCCTGCGTGTGCTGCACGACGGTCACCCTACAGGGAGGACGACGCATTGCAGAACGAATGGTGAAAAAACTAGTATACTACAAGCACAGAGAACCTAACCAAAAATCACAAGTACCTGAGTTAACGCTCCCAGTGACTACCAGGGCCCAAGGGGAGCGGGGCACCACAGTCGTGTGTCATTGTGCATGTTGTTAAGTGCAAGACACCACAAAGAACCACCAAATTGCCCCACCGCCGGCCAGAAGGCAATAGAAATAACAAGATATGACTTCAATTAGTGAACCAAAACACCAAAACACCAAAACACCAAAACACCAAAACACCAAAACACCACCACACCAGTAATTTCTGTCTCTGAGATTCGCTTTGCTCTGACTTAACACACCTGAAGTTTCTTTGCAACAGCTGATGTAAATCGTCTCTCACCACCCACTGAAGATATAAGAAGCTGGTTCGATATCGCAGTTTGTGTTAGTACACTAAGATAGTTGTACGTTTAGGTAGGAAAAATTCATCGTGCCCCTTCCTTTCTCATCACAGTTCCTCCTAGTCACTTAGAGTTACCACCACCCACCTTGTAGACTGGTGCTGATGTCTGGTTCGCCCTGTGTGTTCTGCCCAGCTTGTATATCATCCACAGCAAAAAAAAAAGAAGCATTTTTTGAGTAGACAGTCAAAGAAAGATATCTACAGTTCCCCCGCCCTAGCCAACGCATACGGACTGAGACAAGCAATACAAATATTATACCTGCTGAATGGCCCTGTCAGCCTCCCATGGTAGCTCTAGCTAAAATAGTAGTTTCGGCGGCGGCAAGAGATTCACAGTCATGAGTTAAAGGGCAATAATAAACTTATGGAACCGCGAAAACCGGCGGCTGATCCTGGAGCAGTTCTACCCGACAGACCGACCGTGATATGTACCTGGGAAGCAAGCAGCAATTAAGGAAAAAAACGTCAACAGAGGAACGTGTGTGCTCCGCCACTTTCACACTGGCTGGCATGCACGTACACAAATTGGAACATTCTACTCATGATATATTTTCCACCACACTCACCCTACGTCGTTGATTCATAACCCGTTTGTCTGCCTGTCACGAGAAGAGAGCACCACCACTCGTTTAATAATAAACCTACCCCTCTCATATTCAATTTCAAACAAACCCATATAATAATCAATAACCCTATACCTGTAAACTTACACCAGCGGAGGCTGCTTCTGAGATTATACACACAAGTTTTCGACCATCCTGTGATTCACGTCAATAGGACAGAACTATCCATTCATTCATGTGCTCTTGGTGTGGGACAACTACTACAGTCGCACAATTCTCACCATGAAGTTTTTCTTTTCAAGGATGTTTTGGGTTTCCATGGCCTTAGAAATTAGATGATATAACTGGCCATGAGTAGTTCATCATTACGTGTGAGGAATAAAGAAAAAGAAGAGAGGCGGCAATGGAAAGTGAACCCAAACAGTTTGTAACAAGGTATGACTCAATCTCAGTATAATAAACGGTAAGAACGTGTTAGCTCTGCGCCTGTTCATGACAGGACTGTTGCAATTACTTCTTCATTGTGAGCATTGCGACTTATAGGGTACAGTTGTCCATCAGCTTGACGTTCCATCCTACATAGCAATGCAAAGCATTGGACAGTTAGGAGCTCGGGATAGGAGGCACAATACTAATTCACGCACGAGGCAGAAGGAGGAGGATTCAACAAAAAATGGTAGTAATAACACACACTGAGCTAATGATGCCATGAGATTAGATATAAAGCCGTCCCGAAACAAAAGCTATCTACAGCGCATGAACTAGTGCCTGCTCCTGTTCTTCAATATAATTATACCATACCTCATTTTCCGCCCTGTTAGCTCAGCAACATTTTTCTCGCCGCCCTAAAATTTCAAATTGGGTTGTGAACTTATACAATAGGGCAGTGGTGCGGGTGTGCCTCTTACAAAGGAGAATTGCAATCATGGTCTGAGATATATCAACAATGTCTCTAACTACAGAGCGGCAGACCAAGGAAAAGTGTATACTCTTTTCATTTATGGCTCTCGCTCTCACAGCCATCTAAACTCTCTAAACAAATGCAATTAACTGCAGCAGATGAATAATAACCGGGACATATACCAACCAGCTCTTCAAAGATGACATCCAAGGGGTTACCACCAAGATGAAGCTTATCTACGCGCCTCTGTGAGTAGCATAGCATTTGAACAAGGGTGAAAATGAATATATATATAAAAATATGTTGGGACGTGGTTCCTTGCCACATCGAGGTGTGGTGGAATTCCAAAAGAGGGATACCATGAGCTCTTTATAGCGCTGCTTAGCATTAATCAGTTTTTCTTCATCTGCAGAAGAATAATCATCCAACTCTTCTTCATCCTCACAATCTCCCGCCGTCAGCTGAGGAGGGATATGAATATAAACAGAGCCATCTCAAATCGATCTCCACATTCATTATATCTGAGGTTCAGACTACTACTTGAAATTGCTCTAACCCCTGACAAATTCCAACCGATAATGAAACCACATAACGAAGCCAGGCCGGCCGGCCATTCACTTAACCCCACTCGCATCAATAACTCTCTCCTGGAAACACTAAAGACCAAATGTACACAGTATACGTACTTTAGCACTCTTATCTACGGCTTGCAGGCCTCCATCGTTTGCCTATACATGACAAAATACAACGCGTCCACCGTGAAATGATAAGTGAGTTGTAAGTTTTGCATTCTTCCCATTATGATTGTCTGTCTCTGCATGGAAAACACCACCACCGTTTACTACTACCATTTCTCAGTGCCTCGCAACCGCCGACACCTACTTCTTCACATTTTGCCTATTACTACTAAACACCTCTCCTCTGTCAAGACATTCAAACATTGTGAACCTTTTTTCTAACTATTCTATTACAGTTATTGTTATGTACGTACATCTAGTTCATTTCTGGAGAGATCTAGCCCTGGGTACCAAAAAATCTTCATTCATTCATGCGATACCATCAGAACAGTGATGCAGAGCACTAGAACAACAACTAGAGGCCGGTGAAGTTTAGTAAAGCACGCAGCGCACGCTCACTTACCCTCCGGATCAATCGTTTAATCGTCTCCTGTGGACTAGAAAGCAAACCCTAAAAGAGCCTTTAGATTGACATTAAGAATGTAAAAAATCTTAAATTTTTTACATTCTTAATAGAACAGTCTCACCAAATCCTCATCCTCCCCTTCTGTATTGTCTCTTCCAACACCACCACCAATTCCCTGCTAAATTGGGATGAGGCATCGTTAGGAATACAATTTCATGCGTGTTAATATCCTGAGGGCACTTGGTGTGCACGAATGAACATGCGAGAGGATGAAGAATCTCATAAATATATTAGCACGCATACATAGTTAGGCAAGAGTCAGCTGCTGAGCTGAAAATCTACTCTACTCTACCTGAGACATCACAACGTTCTTCAGATTGGCCTCACCGGTGCCCTAAAAAAATGTAGATCCCAAATAGTGTATTGAGATATATATTAAATAATGCACACAAAACACTAACCACCACACATTAATAAATCAGCGGCTAATGTTGCAGCACTGTCACCACCTGCAGTCCAATGACCACACAGTGTCCTTCTGCAAGTGCTTTCTTAGCTTCACGAAGACAAGCAGGAACCTGAAACAATTACAATTACAAGAGAAAGCAACAACGAACGTTTAGGGTTAAAACAGAATATGCCACTACTCCTGGACACGTAGAGAAGAGAATATCGAAAAACCTTAACCTTCAGTAGTGTGCAGAGAGACCGGAAGAAGCTCAAATGAGCAGACCAGAACTTTAAAAGGATTGTATTGAGATGGCGAGGAGCAATTATTCCAGAGTGAGTGATGGATGATGTGCAAGCCATATATACAAACCTGCATATTCATATACTTCACCAAAAGTTGTTTGACGGGCCTGCGGCTGACTGGGTCAACGTATAGAACCTTGGATACGAGAGAGTCAAAGCAGGAGGTGAAATCAGAGCATAAGAACAGACAAGCTAAGGCTACGGCGGCCACCAAGGTTAGAGAATAGGGGCGAGCAAATCCATCTCTTTACATTTTCAGCCGGCTCAGTTTTCTCCTCCTCCATCTCCAATAGTGTGGTGACATCGTCAAAAAAAAACTTCTCAGGAACGTAATGTAGTAGTTATGATTGTGCCGAAATGGAACGTGCATGCGTGAACATCACATTCGGTAAAGACCTGGTCTTGGTTTTCTGCAGCTACCTGCTTATGAGGGCGTAGTGGTGCGTTGCACTGCAGGGGTGACATTAAAATAGAATAATAGATTTTAAAAAGAATTTTAGTGTTGTTTCCACGGAAAAGGAGAAACTGACAATTGTATAGAGGCTGTTTTCCTTCAGCGCAGCGATATAGGTCTTATATAAGTCCTACAGGAAGGAGGAAAAGAAGAGCATTGGGGAAAATGATGCATTCAGTAGGAATTGAGCAGCATAGTGGGTCAAGTGCTCAAGCTAAATGGGGAAACTCTCGTCAAGTAGGGTAAAATATGGTGGTGGCCACACGTGCAACAAGTGATGACCTGCCATAACACCGCAGAGTAGTCGTACGCATCAACATCAGAATTGCCTAGCTCCGCCTCCACCAACTCAAATCTAGCACCTTCGTAGCTAAGCGTGCGTGATAGGAGCGCACCCTGGGACTTAAGGTAGCATGCAACCAGTTCCATTCCTCCCATACCTGAGTGTAAACAACATGGTCATGCAAGTGCCAACATGAGTATTTCAGCGAGGTTATTGCCACCATTACACACAACGAAAACCTCCAAAATAACTCCATCAGTTCACCACCACAGAAACAAAAAAAACAATAACACATGCAGCACCAACCGAGATTTTCAATCATAGCTAGCCAGTCCACAAATTGTATGTACGCTTGGTTCCTGAGGTACACCACATGAGGGCACACATAGGAAATACAACAACGAGCATGCAATATTATTAATGCCCATGCTGCTTGATAATACCCACCCCCATAGCCCAAGCCTTGTCATCGGGGCCTAGAAGTTTGAATGAATAAGTCAAATTCAAGGTAATTATTTGTACGCGTGTGAAGGTGTGCACATTAGCAACGAACTGTGATGTGTACCATATGGATGGGCTCACTGCAAGATGTCGCACTGCAGTACACCTATATTTGAGGGGGGGTGGCTACGGGTTGGCCAAGACTGGAGAGCATATATGTAGGCTGAATAATGCCTGCCTTCCCACCACTCGAGCATTCGGAAGCTCCTCCTGTAGCTTTTCCACCTTTCATCAGTAAATATGTTAAAGGTATTCAAATAAGAATACTATCGAGGTAAATGTTGATACTACTACTACATTCAGCAATCATAATAAATACACAATGCTAAGGTAGAGAAAGGGTTTCAGTGCATACCATTCGCCCCGTCAGAGATCCTCTGCGGCCCCCCCCTCTGACGTAGAGATTCTTGGCACGATGGCATTCATCAAAAAAGATGCTATTAACACATATAAAATCAGATAATGGCAGAAATAATAACGATTTCATTAGGGGTTCAGCATCAAAGTGCAAAGCTCACTCGCTCGCTGCTCCTCAACGCCATCAATCCCCCAATGTACCACTTTACACATCACAGATGGGGGCGGTGGTAAAGATAGACACCCCTAACCCCAACCCCAAATGTGACTGTCATGTGCTCAACAATCAGGGGGCTCGACGGAGGAGAAAAAAAAGACTCACCATCCATTGAACCCAGGACCCAACCATTGGATTAGTTGGTCGACTCTGTGCTTGTTATCCGCCCTCTTAGACTTCCCAATTAATGTAGTGTATGTCAGAAACATGCACCCCTGGTATAATTAGAGTCAGACCAAGGTGCTGGACTTGATATTTGTGCTACTACGTGGATGTGTACGCAGCATATGAGGGTTACGTTACCATTTTTTCTCGCTTCCTGAACCTGTAGTCTAATGGGAAATCCCTAAGATTCCCTTGTGTGGAGAAAGTACAATTGGGTTATGACGGCAGCTGCTTTGGCACTGAATCCTTGAATGTAAATTACTGGCAACTCACAGCAAGGAATTGCTGCTCCAATGTCTTTGAAATCTCTCAGAGAGTCTTCCCTGACAAATATAAAAGTGATGAACATGAGCAGACAAATACGCACACAACGAACGAGCCACCACCATTGTGCTACACACATAAGATCTGCAGAGACAGATAACCAGGCACCTTTCCGTCTGTTACAAAAGAGGAGGTCAGATGAAGTGTTACAAAGGGCACAGATAATGGATAGCCAAGTTGAGGTGGTACAGTAAGGTCAGGCCTAGCTGTCGTCTTGTTACACCTTCCTCTCTCCCAGTTGTCTAGAAATATCCCAGCCAGTTGTCGCCCCTTCCCTACTCCTGCACCATCACCTGATAAGAGATGATTAAAGGCAGGCAAGCCTCCACAAAGACAATGGCTTAAATCTGACGTGCAAGCGTATATAGGTACAAGTACAATTGAGCTGACACACACACTTGGGGTGAAGACAGCTTTCATGACATACCCAACAAAAAGCCTGTACGCTGCCTCCCCTTCCCTATACCTGCACCACCATCACCTGATAAGAGGTTAAAGGAGGCAAGCCCCCACGAGGACAATGGCTTAATCTGACAAGCAAGTGTATAGGGGTACAATTGAGGGGAGATACTTGGGATAATGACAGCTTTCATGACAGACATACCCAACAGAAAGTCCGTAGGTTGTTTCTGGGATGGGAGCATACGTTCGTGTCTCTGCCCTGCATATACCACACTGGGAAGCAGCATTCACAGATAGAAGAAAGGTCATAATGTGTAATCCATTTTTGCCTACTGTCCATTTACGATGGACGAATGCATAATCGTGAAACCGCACCCACTGCAAATCATCACGGTTGGGTTGGTTGGTGTAGCGGAATCAAATTCTACATGAGAATATAATATCATCCTATAATAAACAAAAATCCCTCTGAAAAAAATGAATCATCTGTTCCAAGCCTTTGGCCCGGTCGCTCACGTTTCCAGTTGCAAGTTGCTGAGCTTCCCTAAGGCACAATGGGGTGTCAGGTGCTGGTATGCCCCCCCGTATTCTTGCAGTAAAGAACATACAAACAATAATAATGGTTATCTTGAATTTTACCATCATACACTAATTTCTGGGGTAGTTCAGGCCGATAGACAATGTCAGGCGGGTCTACAGTCGCCAATGTGGCACTTTGAACAACTGCGGATGAGGGCAATAATAGGGACGTTTTCTTTTAATGGATTCATGATTCCATCCATTAAACTAAATTTACATATATAGTTTTAAATAAGTTTCGGTAAGGAAAAAAGTCAGCGCAAGGTAAAGGGCGGGAGTAAAATAAATTAGGGCACGGATTGCACTTTGGAATGTGCCTTGCAAAAAATCATTCCATGCAGAACGAAATGAAGCTGAACTGATCCTTTGAGCTGTGCGCCAATAACTCAACGTGCGTATTTCTACTCTAGATACCACTTGGCATGCTATGGGAGTTGTCTATCCCATACCCGAGTGCTAAACCAACCTAACCGTGCACCACAGGAAGACAATTATATCGATGCACAACAGTTTTCACTTACCAGCATCTGGGTGGTACTTTCCTCCCTTGAGCTGTGAATTGGACGAGTTACAGTCGACATTGGACCATATTCATGGTCAAAAATTTCTCATCTCCAGATGTAAAAAATAATGGCACTTATCAGCTGCTCTTACTATGGCTTCCTGGACCTAGCCTTGGCCTTAACCCCTTGGCCTTAACCCCAAAATATTTGAACTCAAAATCATAACCGACTCGAGCTCTATTGCCTGATCCAACAAATGCAAATAGCGACTTGTGTACCTTTTTGGGGATATACTCAATATATTGGGCCTCAGCATTGTCCTCATCTTCACGCACGGCTGACGGGGCACTTAGCACTGGCATTGCATTGGATTTTGACCTCGTTGCAGATATATAGGATGTATCCTCAGCATCTCGTGGCATTGGTCCACAGCCTACCCCATTGTTGTTAGGGTTAGGGTTATTGGGTTGCGATTATTGGGCTGGGGTTTCATACGATAATGCTAGCAGGAGTTACTCTGTAGGGTTTTAGGTTTACGGTTAGGGATAGAATTAGGGTTAGGCTTAAGGTTAGAGTGGAGCAGAGTGTGATTACACCAATAGAGATGTACACACACCCCTAGGGTTAACGTTAGGGTTAGGATTAGTATTTCAAAAAAATTTGCAATTAGCGTTACTTGAAGTAGAAAACTCCAAATTGAAATATAAAATTCAGGTATCCGAAGTCGATTTTGTCCGTTGTTAGAAAACACAGACCTCGCTTTCTTCATAGTTTCGACGAACAGATGTTGGCCGAGATCATGTCCAATTGTCCCCAAATCCCTGTAGAAGTGATGTGACTTTTGGGATCTCCCATCTGACGTCCCAAGCGACCACCACTCAACGATTCTTGGTATCCATAATTCCTTGCTCGACCTTCCACAGGTCGAGGACTTCTCATCTTCAGATTTCTCTCGTTTGTCATCGCGCTATGTCTGCTCGAAGGCGTAAACGTCTCAATCTTTACGGAGGTCTTCAACTGCTTACCACTTCACACGCCAGTCTCCTTAATCCGACTGGCGGTTACGCAGTGCGTATCCTTCCCTGAGATCTGTAGCGTCGATCCGCTGGGATCTCCTTGGAAGAACTGTTCACATGAACCCTAGTTCCCACACTAACTCTAGTGTAGTTCCACTGGGATCTCCTGCAATTACTCGGTGTCACAGGAGTTGCAGGGGGAAGAGTAACAGAGTGCTTCACAACCAATATCTTATTGTCTAGCTCCTTGCTATTTGTCTCTGGCCAGACTCTAGAGGATCTGACTATCCTGATGCTTATCATCATGGAGAAGAGAAGTGAGAAGGCTACCACCCTTCTCAGTTTGCACAGGAACATATATCAATTGCCTGCAACATGTTCCTATGCCTACGTTTACAGGAACTTAGGTTCCTCTTGTATTCATATGCATGTTCCCCTAGTATCTAGGAGGAACCTGCCATGCTATCCTGCTAGCTTAGGCATTACTTTACTGTTGTAACGTCCTAAACTGTAACACCCTCTATGTTAAATGTCGGTTTCACACTAGAAAACCGACACAGTGCACTGTCAGCCTTATACAATGGCATAGAAGCATTTCCCACATCTTTTCCCTTCCGTATCTGCACCCCCCTCCACATTCCTTAGCATTTCCCCTCACCGATCGCTTACCACTAACGCGGCGTCAAGGTTAGGTTAAGGTTAATCATCGGTCGTCGTCTGACATGATATACGTTCCTTCCCCGATTATGAAATCCCCAAGTTCAGAAGTTATTGGGAAGTGGTGGGTTAGGTGAGGTGCTCGCATCTGGGGAAGGAGGGATAGGGGATCTCGTTTTAAGGCGGCATTGAAGTATGGGTTATAACCTCGCCGTCTCACCTTGGTCCGTTCCCCGATTTTGACATCCCCAAGCTCAAAAGTTAGAGGGAAGTAAGTGGTGGTCCTCGCATCTGCGTAAGGTAGGGAATCTGGGTCTACTAAAACCGTGAAGAAATGAATGATAAAAACTTGCAGCTCTTGGAAGGTCTCATACCAGGTCGAAATGTGAAATTAGGGTCTCAGAACCTATTTCATGAACAACAAGTCATATCATCCTTGCTCTCCCAACGCCGCATTCCTAGGTTAGGGTGGCATGAGACTCGCATCGAAATGTTCTTACATGAACTAGCAACCATGGACAGCAGTAACCGCGTAGGCAATGTCGGTGTCGGGGAGAGGGAGGGCAGACTGGCTTCAGGGCTCGCCTCGAGGAGGTGTTATAGGATGTCTCACGGGATAGGGAGGTCGGGCGATCTCACCGCCATACAACCTAAAGCCATAGGGTCCTGTTTGCTGCATCAAATCTGCAACTTCCTCGTGAAGGATGCACTGATAGTTGCAGGATTTGATAAAAGGGGGGCAGCGAAGAGTTCCCAGGTAGTGTAATTGTTTGAGATGCTGCTGTTGCTAATTATTATTATTATTATTTTTGATGATGACCCCCCCCCAAGTC
>PJEL010003119.1_pt1 | contig 14474 bp, 32 predicted proteins | sample 1853271 | NCBI WGS metagenome assembly PJEL01 (sample SAMN08108733, study PRJNA415343) | Invertebrate metagenome, whole genome shotgun sequencing project. | host: Globobulimina | place: Sweden: Gullmar Fjord | collected 2015-08 | reverse complement strand
CTGGAAAGTTCATTAATTTCTCCTTGTTGCAAGTCCACCTATACGTGATACAATTTGCATTCAGGATTGGAACAGTAAATGGTAACCTGCATATCAAATGCGGGATGATTGCACCGACTACATGTATGAGGGTACTGAGATTCACTAATTGCTTTGAAAATCCCCAAATTTTCTGGAGAATATTGTATAACTGGCATATACATGCTGTTTCTATCTGGGCAATAACATGATATTCTCTGAGATGAATGTAAATATCTATCTTTCCCGTTGCATGCCAATTCTACTATCTTACTGACAACCATTACTTCTTCTCCATGAGACTCTAAACCATCTTGTAATTTTACTGGGCATCCATAGATAAGTCCATTATCAGAGTAAACTTTTGGAAACTTCTGATCTTTTGCACGTATTATGTCAAACATATAACAACCTGGAAATCCATTTACATCTTTTCCAAATTTGGTTTCGCCGATTGTTCTACCCACTCTAGATGCAAAAATGTATATGTTTTCATCACCCGTACACTCACTATTTATCTCATTGGCCACGGCTCCAGGAATGACGACATATCTGTTTGACTCATGCGTAAACAAGTCCCCTATTTCTACCTTATGCTGTTGGTAATACTTACCTGGCGTGTACATAACATCCTCTTTTTGGTTGCTTAATAGCTGTTTGTCTTCTCTGTTCCATCCTGATTAAGCTCTCCTGACCTTCTCAAAATTGCAAACGCCCATCCCAAAAAGACAATTGAAAATGCAACCACACAGATAAATGACAATAAGCCGCCAAAAATTGCCATCAGGTAATATGAAATTGTTGATACAGAAACTCCAATATTCTGTAAACCAAGACATAGCATAGTACTACCAAGACAAGCAGCTATCAAATACAGAAAAATCCAAACCAATGTGTTTAGTTGTTCCAGATCTCTAATTTTTGGATCTAAATGTTTCATACTTCCCTCCTTGTACAACTTGTGTATTTTTGATTATCAAATAATTCCAACCACTATTATATCATAAGCCAGCTCCTCATTTGAAATGTTGCGACTACCTTTAAAGTGATTGCATCTCTCACACATTGTTTGTCTATTGCTAGAGCTGTTCTTTCCGCCAACACCAAGTGGAATTCTATGATCGCTAGTCATAAGAATATTTTCACCATCACTATTTATGCCATACAGGTTTAGGTGAAAATATTTTATTTCATTCTCCCTTCCCTTCCGATGTTTCTCTTTGACAAAATATTTTCCTTCAATGCCACAACAGGCGCAAACAACTCCATTATTTTTAAAAGTAAAAAGACGTTTTGAGCGTATATTTACCAAATCTCCACCCAAATCTATTCTTTTTGTCCGGCAAGCTTTAGGATACTGCTTATTTTCAATTAATTCAAGTATCTCTTTTGGGCTGTATCGTTTTCCAGATCTAACATAATGTGGTTTCATAACTCCTCCTATTACAAGATCTTTCTATGAGTTGTAAAAAAACTTAGTGCTTTTAGCTCTCAATGGACAGCGTTCGTGTACATCTGTAGATAAATTATCCATGTTACCTCTAAAATTGTATTTGGGTCCTTCCGGAAGACCACAGCGAATATAATATTCGCCGTAGCCACGAAGCATTTGACAGTCATAGCAATTCTTTATTTCTACCTTTGCTGTAAATCTAACAATAATAAGAAGCCTGCTCAATAGATATACGAATATGGTTTTTATATATTTTCCTAAGGTATGCATAATATCTCCTTTTACAAGATCTTCCTACATAGGACACAAATCCCATCTAGGGAGATCTCGTAGAATCTTCCCCCGAGTCATAACCAAATGGTCTCAAACCACACAAACGTGGTGTGTCGGCATTTGGCAAACGGTACTCTAACCCCGATAGTTCCCTAATCATTAGGGTTCCGCAACCAGAGCTAAATCACTTCTTGCCTTTTTTGTTTTGCCAAGGTCCCGGCATGGAACCTATTTATAGGTTAGATTATCAGCATCTCTAATCTCCATTGGGCAAAATCGGGTTAAAGGTTATAGTTTACCGCTTGGTTTAGCCAAGGTTGCGATAAGGACCTATTTAAAGGTTGGAGTATCATAACTATCTCCTTTGATGCTCAGCCAAGCAAGGCATGGTTAACAGGTTGAAATTATGTGGCTATTTGAAGCGCAGCGCCACAACCACGGGAGTACTTAATAATTCTTTGCTGTGAAAGACCACATAATGATTATTCTTTGCACAAAATAGTTATGGTTATGCTCCCATTCTTTAATGGACATTGAGGGTGTACGTTTTCACATATATCGTACCCCTCTTTATTAATGGAACTTCCTTTCGGTCCTAATGGATGCTCACACACAACATGCCGCCCACAATAAAACATGGGGCAGCTATAGCAATCTTGCGTTTTAACGATAATATCACATTTTGTGTCAACCCTGACTGCACAATCAATCTTAGCTGACTTATTGGCCATTGTCTTCCTCCTTGTTAAGGGTTGTGTTCACGTGAAGTTAACACTTGGACGTCACGACCATAGGCCGATCTACATTTGGTCCAATTCACTCCAAGTTGTTTCTTGACCATTGATGAGTAAGTCAGAAGTGGCTCCAATCGAAACCGTCGTTTTGTGGGCAACCATGGTAGCAAGCAGCCTCAATCTTTTCGCTGATCCTTTACCACTCTGTTTGAATACTTTTTTAGCTACTGTGGCAGTCTCGTCGCCCTGTTGAGCTAAATAAATAAGTGCGTCTACTTTGTCCATGACTCTCTCCTTGTTGTTGTAGATTTCCCAAGAAAACGGCAAAGCCTGTTCACTTGGGAAGCCCACAACGGGGCTGTGTAGGTGTGCACACATGAAGATTAAAAATGTTTGGCCCACTGCTTGGCAGCTTTGCTGTTTGATTTCCATGATTTAACGTCATGGTGGTAATTTGTGTTAATATTACGTGCCGTCTTGAACTTGTTGTCAAGAATCTCAGCACCATTCTCCGTAGGTGCCACGATCACTTTGATCGGGCAACCACACGAACCGCATGTGTGAGCCATGAAAACCTCCTCTGGAAATTTTGATTTAAATTCTTCACTACAATCATAACACTCGTAATCGTACATATATTTTCTCCTGTGACCAAGTCCATTATCTCAAATAACTGACCAATCACCCATGGCGCTATTCTTTAACTCTAAGAATAATTTTGTAATCCTTATTCTTTAGTGGGCATTCTGGATGTACACACTTTGATAAGTCATTGTACGGAGTAGATGCTATGTTGTTACCCTGGGGACCATACGGATGTTCACATGAAGTATCACTACCAAAGTAGATCTTTTGTTCACGAAATAGTATACAGCGACTGCAACTACTAATCTCAACTACTTTTGGAAGCTGCACGCTCGCCTTTTTAGGCATGTCCATTATATTCTCCTTGTTGTTAGGAAATTCACAATACAACCATTTGCCAGTCAAAGGAGAGGAGAGGTCGTCTCTCTTCACTTCGTGTTAAGTTGAACTGTACACATTTATGAATGTCGCTAATGTATCGTTAACGAACCATCATGCTATGTAGCTCGTTGCCGCCAAGTCCCGGTTGATTACGGATTGTGGCTTTTTACGGACAACAACCTAACAAACAGTCGTATTGGGAAACCCCTAACGGGGCTGCTTGGGTGGGCTAAAATTTAGTTGTATGATTTATTCATCCTTGAAAAATTTGGCTTGCTGACGTACTGCCCTATCTCTATCTTTGGTTGACATATAGGCTCTGATTAAGTTGGCACCTAACCACAAAATGCAATCGCCTATGTATCTGATTGCAGAGGTATCACCAGTCGCAACCATTGGTCTCTCAGGTTTATCTGTTAACTCCATCACAATCTTCTCCTTTTAGCAATACATCCACATTGCTAAGTGTCCGGCGATATAACCACCCAATACAAATAGACCTACCACTACTCCTATTACTATTGCCATGATGAAACACATCTTAAGAAAACCTGTCATTACATCTAAAAAAGCACTTGCGGTACCTCTCCAGTTAAATGGAATTTTATCTGGAGCGTTTGGGTCTTTTGGACCTGAAAAACGTTTAATCCATTCCACAACATGCCAAGAAATACAGGCTGTGGCTAATAAAAACAAGACCCCAGTAATAAAACCTTTTCCTCCCGCATTCATTGAGTCACCAAGTGTTAAAATACTCTTGCATCCGGTCTCAGCAGTTTGCATCCTAAAGAGAAAATGAGTTGTCAAGAAAAATACCACCGTGCCTGCCAAGAATGATAGAAGTAGTTGAACCGGGCCATGTTTCCATAAATCCTTCATCCAGTTTGCAATGCCAAATACAATGACTTTTAACGTTTTCCATACTTTAATGTCCATCTATCTTCTCCTTTTTTGTTTGATACTTTGTGTGTAGATGCATCACCGCAAGTCCATGTGTTATTTTCTATGCCTTTTGTGCCAGCCACATTTGGTGCACCGCATGTAGACCACAGTGTATGTTGGTACAGGATCACCAGAAAGATGATATGTCAAAACATACTCGCAGCACTCAATTTCTTCTACATGCCAAGTGTGTTCGCAGAAACATTGCCTGAGATACCAAACTAACCACCTCATTTTTGTTTTCCTTTAGTAAAGAAGTCCGTCGTCTTGTCGTTGGCGTCTAGAAGATTTCTCATTATCATTTTTTTCAAGCTCTTCGGTGATATCCAAGATATCGTTCTGAATGTTCTCCAGCTCATTGTACAATTCGCTAGAGTTTACTAAACTTGTATTTTCTTGAAGATCTTCAATCCTATTCAAAATAGCGCTAAGTCGTTCTTTAAGATTCATTTTTGTCTTCCTTTCGGTTGTTCGGTTTCTACCTTGTTTGGATATTTACACTCAAGCAATTTTTCAGTTGTTTTCTGCCACCTGTCGAAGCATTTATCTAGTCTGCTTGAACAATGCTTAATTAGTGATGGCGAATGGTTTATCAACTGTCCAATAGATGGTTTTGATTCGGTCTTTTGTTTATCTATGTTCCCGTAGATATTAATTGAACCAAGTATCATTACTATTACTATGCCAATAAGCAATACTTCAATTAATAGGGCTGTGAACCAACTGGTTGCATCATTATCACCAATACTTGTTATTAGAAGACCTCCTATAACAATTACAATTACTGCTATTAATATTGTTGCTATAATAGTTAATACAAATAATCCCATTTCATTTCTCCTTTTGGTTGTTAGGAAATTCCCAAATGGACCGCAGGGTCAATCAGGGAAACCCCTAACGGGGCTGCATAGGTGGGGATGCATAGACGTGCTACTGAGGATGCGAACTTCCCAGTGACAGGAGATAGTCTTGGGTTCCAGGGTGACCCAAACACTCGCCTTCGGCGACCTTCTTGGTCACTGGTACATGTCCATTACACACGTTGCAGATTCTTACCTTGCGGGTGGTTACTGTTTTACCGTCTACAATGATTTTTCTGGTTTTCATTTTGGCTTTTGTTGGTTCTTTCATTTGACTCTCCTTATTTCACCGCTCACTGAATACGACTTGTAGTTCATATCAGGAACGATTACTCTAGCTGTTAGTGTGTTCGTAAGTGCACACCAATGTCCAAGTAGTTCTGATTCCTCGTGTTTCTTTTTAAGCCAAGCTGCATATGCTTTATCGTCAGCCTCCTGCAAGGCTTTCTCATCCTTGTGAGACATAATACTCCTCCTCTATTACTCCTTTTCTAAGACAATTAACATTAATGCTGCTGGTATAGCTATTACTAAATGTGCCAAAAGCATAACAGCAAGGATATTAGCAGCTACTTCTCTTACTCTTTCTCCCACTTTATACCCTCCTTTTACATTCTTCCTACCTTCAATATACATGTAGCACCTCCTTAAAAGTTAGGCAACTCCCAACACTCCACATTGGGATCAATACCACTATACATGCACCAACTCCACACGTCGTCAAACGATGGACCATGGTGAATCCTCTCGCCATTCTTGACAACCTCGTATTGCCACGATGCGTCAATGAAGTTTGTTCTAAGTACATACATTGCTGCCACCAATTTTGTCCCTCACGATGTCACGTGTGCGTTCACGAGATAATTCATATTCGTCAACTCCAGCTAGTTTCCAAATATTTCTCTCGCATATGACATTATCATGCCGTTTATAGAAGTCAATCGCTCCTTTGGCCCACTCACTGGTAAACATACTCTTGTAATTACGCAACCATATACCACAACGACTACCACTTGCTATCTCTTCCTTGTGTGACCCTTTGCCATGAATTGAACTAAATAATGCATTAGGATGCATATTTGTAACTCCAATAGAAAACGTCCCATTGTAATAACGTTCTATTGTGTGATATAAATCTTCAAAGTCAGGAGAGAGACAAGGCGTGCAGCTAACATTAACAGTAAATCCAGCCCGTAATAGTATGCCCATGGCTGATATACGCTCAAAGAAGCTTGGAGCATCAACCTCTATAGCCTCCATAAGATTGTTATCCAATGTGGTGCAGGTTATCTGAAACAATAAACGTGACTTATGTGAGCCGTCAAGTTTTAATCTTTTTACCATCGCCTTGGCTACATCGCTGTCCATTTTTGAGTGAAGCAGAATAGTACCATTACACTTTACAACGTTCTCAATGAAATCACATGCTGTTGGTACAGTCTCAAGACTTATATCTCCTGAAGATGGAAACTGCACAATGCTATTTGGAGTCAATTTCTTGTACAACCAAGAGGTGCTCTGTTCACAACCACCTCTTACGGAAAGGTCACAGGAGATTTCATATAAACCACTCCCATAACTTACTTTTGTACATTTTCCAAATCGCTTTTGACATCCCAATGGAAAACAGTATTTGCATTTTCTCCTACACATGGTAGATGCAAACTTACCTCTAGCTGGATCAAATTCCCGAATGTTTGCTTTAAAATCTGCCTTGTCAGCAACACCACCAATTAACCTGTGGCTAACTTTTTGTAAAGACATATCCAAATTCCTTTCATGCGCAAGTCCGTGTGTGATTATGATTAAGCGTCTAAATTTATATAATTATTACTCTTCCATTAACAAGTCTTTCATGTCATCTCCTTTTAAGTGTAAGGTTGTGTTATCTCCGCAAGCATTAAAGCTAGCCGTCCCATCTCCTTATTGGAAATCTGCCACATCCAACTCCATATCTCCCCATCATCCACATCCACCTGACGAGCAAATAAGCAGCCATTGGTGACTTCTTCCGGTGTACCGTCACATGGGACCGACCAGTTGTAATGCATTTGATCCTCGCCCCATATCTGTACTAACACCTCAAGCAAGTGCAATGGACCAATCTCAATAGACACGCACCAATGCACAAGTCCATCATTGGCAACCCACTTTCGCAATGTGGGCGTCTCAGTGTTGTTTTCCTGCCACGCACACGTGTGTACGCGGTCTTTCTTGATTAAGCCCATGCACTGTTTTGCCGCTCTCACAGCCTCATTGTATGTGGTGAAATACTCAACACCATCATTCTTGGCTTTCATCAGCAACCTCCCATTCATGCAACTTGGCAGTTGATAACACAAGCTCTCTAAAGCATTGAATTTGTTCGTTACTCCAATACTTGTGGTTGGCAACAATTTTCATGCCACAAGTGCTGACTGTTATCCAGCACTCGTTGCCCTCAGAGAAATAATCACACATACCTTTTAAGTTTGCTTTCCAGCGTGTAGCAGAATATCGTTCAGATAGTAATGAAGTCAAAGTCCATATAATATTTAGGGCTTTAATCTGGATATACTCCATGTTGGGAACTTTCTCAAGATCAAATGTTACCATTCTGCCACATCTGTCATAGGTGTCTTTTGGCAGTTTGTGGATAGTTACCTTGGTAATAAATCTAAACATTCCGCTCTCCTTTGACGTGTAAAACCACGCTATCTATCAAAAAGGCTCTCCATTTTATTGTTAGATAGATGTTTAAGGACGCAGCGCTTCCTTTTCCTGTTTCTTCTTGTCTTGTTCATAATGCCTCCTAGCCAAGCTCTTGTATTGCTTTTGAAGTTTTCTCAGCTTGTGTTTGAGGGCAATTATATTTTTATTAGCACCACCATACACATACTTTCTACGCATATCAAGAATATCCCACAAATCTTTGATCCTAGTCTGAGTTGTGAAGTTTACACGTGTCTGGTCCACAACAATTTTGTTTTGTTTTTTGGCTATTTGGTTCTGTAGACCAGATATATCACTTGTGACTCCAGTAAGATCACTGATCAAGTCCACATTGCGTTCAATCGTCCACATGAGAGTCATCATGATTGCAAATATTATAACTACAACCACTATATTGAAAATCTTTTGCATAATACCTTCCTTGTTAAAGCCCATAATGGCCAGAATCTATCTGGCAACACTACTCTTGGCTGTGTAAGGGTCAATGTTACCGTGTGCCACTTTCTTTCCTTCGTAGGAGAAAGTAGCATATTTCGCTACACCTCTCTCCACGTATATAATCACAGTCTGCCCAAAGCTATTGGACTCCTCAGTCCAATTGATCCGCTTACCACGCAGAACTGCTTGTAATACTAAGAGTTCACACATCATGATTTTCTCCTGTTATCTACTGATCCAAGGTTGTATGACCAAGTACACAATACATGATATCGCAATATATGCTATTGTTCTTTCTTCCCTGCCATTGTATATGTGTTCTTACACCCTTCATAAATTTCTGTGTGCTCACCTTTAAAGATAGCACCAATAAACTCTCCTTCGTAAGTGTGAGAGTTTAATCCACTATAATCCTCCCCTCTTCCCCAGGTTTCGTCGATAACTACCTGGTTGTGTCCACAGAAAGATAAGAACCTTAATGGATGCGTAGAGTAAAAAATATAATCTTCAAACTCAAATGAATTTGGAGGGCTTATTTGACAAGTGCTGCTTTTAAGGGAGAATTGAAACAGGTAGTCTCCAATTTGAGCACACTGCCCTGCAAAGCAGCCACCTTCCATTTGGCCATTTTTGCACTCTACCAAAGTGTTGTACGTAGCATACCTATCCGTGGCACACTTCTTAAAAAAATTTTCTTTGCATGCGTCCTTCACATCCAAATCTTTGTATTCACTACTACCACATGCAATGAACAATGAGATAAATGGGATGAGAATTATTTTGTCCATTATCGTGTCTCCTTGAAGGTGGTAGCAAAATTGGGACTAAGACCGCACCTCGTCATACGTCTCGTTGCCACACGTGTCTACATGCAGATAACTAAAACGACCATTCATCACAACAGCTTGGCCAGCGTTGGTAGTGAGAACAGTTCCCACTGGTAAGTTGCCATACTTCTGCTTAATGTGTATGGTTCGCCCAGTTGCTTTGTACTCAATCTTGTCTACCGCATAGCCAGAGGTCAAAAACAAGCTGGCTTTACCAGACAAACATATGTAATTATTGTCGTTTTCAGGTACATCCATGTCTCTCTCCTTGTTAGGGTTTTCCCAAATGGACCTTAAGGCCATCAGGGAAGGCCCCAACGGGACCAAGAAGGTGGGTCTAATAAGTGCGAAACTTCCAGTCAGTTATCTGACCAGATGCTTTACCAAAAGATACTGTCAACCTCCATCCAGACTCCTTGGAAACTGCAACCCCAAAAACAGATCCAACAACTCCAGCAACATGGGCAACACCTATTTTGTGTTGTCCACCATGCCAAACAAAAATGCGAGTATATCCTGTGTCAACCACATGACTGTGTGGTCCCAACTCCATCACAATATCATGGTATGTTTTAGGTGTAGCAAAAAAGGTAGAGAGTCTGTCTTGTTGTACATGAGGCATGCAGCTACACATTAATAATGCCACTGACAATATAAGGGCTTTCATTACTAAGACCTCCTTATATAGTCTGTGTAAGACCACGACCATAGCTGTTAATAAAAGCCTCTATTACTCTATCGGAAGACTGCCACATCCAACTCCATATCTCCCCTCCCTCTACATCTACCTGACGAGCACCAAGGCAACAATCAATAACAGTCTCGGGGTCGCCGCAACATGGGGCCGACCAGTTGTAGCACATCTGGTCCTCGCCCCACATGGTCACTAACACCTCAAACAACATCAACGGACCTACCATAATATCAATGGACCAATGCACAAGTCCATCATTGGCTACCCACTCTCGTAATGTGGGTGTCTCTATTGTTGTGTCGTTCTCCTGCCACGCACATGTGTGTACACGTGCCTTTTTAATCAAGGCCATGCATTTCTTTGCAGCTGCCATAGCCTCAGCAAATGTAGTGAAATGCTCAACTCCATCATTATCTCCGACTATCATGTTTGTCTCCATGCGTGTGCGTGTAAAGTCCATACAGTAAAAAACTCTAGAATTGACAGGCGTACTCGTCGTCCAGAGATCGGAAGATCTCCTTCGTCTGAGCATCAGGGCGCGAATAGTCGGGATTATAATGCCCGTTATCTTCTAAACCCTTAAGATTAGTAAGTTCTTTAATTAGTATAGGCTCCCCACATACCATGTTAAAGCCTATTTTAAAATCAGAGTGTTTGAATGTAACAACCTGATTTTCCTCAACTTTTCTTAAGGGCAGATTCTTTTTGAAACAGTCCACTTTAAGGGTTTGGTACTCAACATATGAGGTATAGTCAGTTATGTAAATTCCATTGTCAGCTCTGTCGTAAATCAGGCTGCAAGCGTATTGGTCGCCCATGTTAAGATGCTCAGTGCCTTGATCCGGTATCGTATCACCATTCAATTCAAAGGCACGATGCTCTAATCCATAACAACCGTTGTTAACATTAAATACATGAGATAACTCATATATAGCATAAATGTCATCGCACTCTTTAATCTCCACAGCTTGTGCTTCGGTGATATCTAGTATCTTGGCCAGCTTGTTGGTTGTAATGTCCTGCAAACTCAGAAACCTACAACTCACGTCGTTCAACTCTTTGCCGTCTGCATACTCCAAGTCCAGATACTCAGCGTAAGTACACAGGTAAGTGTCATTAGCCATTGCAGCCCAGTACTCTTCAGATCTAGCTGGTTTGTAGCCGATGTCTTCGGAGAGATAAGTCTTAATATCCTCGTAGCCGTTTTGAATGGCAAAATGGTAAGCTGCCAATAGGAACGTGAAAGCGTAACTTGGGTTTGAGCCGTCTCTAATAGAGTTGTATTTATCTTTAATATGTCCTAGCATTTCTGGGTTCGTGTTCATGTATAACTCTCCTTGTTGTTAGGAAATTCCCAATAAAACCAAGAGGTTGTATTGGGAAGCCCCTAAGGGCAAATGGTGAGAATGTTGAAGTGTATAGTTGACACGCACGAATGTGTATGCCTCTATTATGCAGCTTTGTTTTTCGGAGTATTGCTGCATTTACTCCGGTGACAGGGCAGAGCTGAGCGCTCCCTTCCTGCCCCTTATTTTCCGCGCCACTTTTTGGGGCTTAAAATCAATCTTTCCCCTAGGCGCAAATTGAACTTAGTGCGCCTAATCATTCATGTTATTATTTGCTAGCGTTTGCTAGCTGGCGCGGAAATGGGTAAATGTGACCGCTGCCCCACGTCATGGGTGCTCGTCGGTTGTAAACTCCATAATAGGGTCTACTAGGTCACGCTTAGCCTTAGACTCCTCTTTGGCCACTTGCCACTTCTCAGCAGCAAACGTGGCCAATTGGGACCACAAATCTTCTTTAGAAATGTAGCCCTCGTGGTATTGCTCAAATAAGTCAATTACTTCCACATCTACTATTTCCTCAGCATTAGCCATTTTTGCCTCCATTGATGTGGTACATAGTATACGTGTATACCATATACCAGAGGTGATCAAGCTAAGTCTATAACACTATTACCATTTACCCTCCGAAGAGCTTGAGGAGCAGTGGGCAGTTTTACATCATGCCCAAGGATAGAACAACTAACCTAAAAGGCTAGCAGCCAGCTCATCACTAGTGAGCTTTTCAGCGGCGTCTTTGACCTCTGATGCGTCAACGGTGAATGTGGTTGCTGTTACATTCCGCATGTTTATGGTGCTTGTAAGACCACCACTTTTGCTGATTCGCACTTTGCCAGTGAAAGACAATTCCTCACCCTGAGCATTGAAAACTTTGGTAGGATTGCCGTCAGCGTCAAACAGGTCAAGTTGGAGGACGCGGACAGAACCGTCAGCGGGGCTGCAGAATGCCTCTTTCTGTGCCTGCTTCATTCCCTTGCTTCCGACGATTGAGTTACTAGCATTAATGATTGATTTAACGGATACTGATTTCTTAGACATGATAAACTCCATGTTGTTAGTAAGCCTACACTTCAAAACCCCACAGTATGTGAGTATGTGATGTGTGACCTATGGTTGTGAAATCCCCAAATGGACCAACAAGTCCATCAGGGAAGCCCACAACAGGGCTAGGAAGGTGGGCTAATATTTATCGTTAAATGGCCCATTCAACAATGGGTCAATAAACAGTAGATTATGGTTGCTTATCCAACCCAGGGTCCTACCAAATTTTGGGTGCGCATGAAGAACCAATGTCCCAATCTGTTGACGATGGGCATTAAAAATTTGGTATGAATCTTCGCACCACATGTTCTCTTTCTCCTTTCTCTCCATCAATAGTGCGAATGTTGACGGCGTGTCAAACTGTACATCTTTCTGGCTGTTGGTTTGGCAGAAAATCCCTCTAGTAATGATGTCCATGATGTCTCCTGGTTTGTGGTGTATAAAGTCATACACCAGAAAAAAATTTCATAGCAAAATTGAGATTCGGACTATTGGTACGCGTCAACTGCGAGTGAATATGCGTCCATTTTCTTCATCCGTTCCCCCTTGGGCGTGTAAGCCCATTTGGTGAAAATTTACTCTTGTATCAGAGCACCCCCGGTGCCCCGTATATAGGCCAATGATTACACCCCTGTAGCGGACCCCTCCTCGTTCGGGACCTGGTAACGCTACGAAATCATTCACTATACGCGGCCCCATATATGCGGGTCCAAAAACAGTCACAAATCGCTGCCCCATATACTATATGGGATATAATATATGACCCACAATCCTATCAACCTTGTCCCCTGTGGTTGCCAACCTGCGAATCAGCAAGTCTGCTTTTGTGGGCTGCGGCACCACAGACTCACGTTCGCGTCTGTCTACGGCTGCAATCAGTTTATCTTCGTTGGTGTTCTTCAATCGGTGATAACGTGGGGCAGCTCTGCCACCTTTAGGTCTTACCATGTTTGCTCTCCTTGTTGAAGGGTTAATGTACTGTTTTTTTATCAGGCCGTACCTTTTGCCCTCATTTTCTATTTATCCCCTAGGCGAAAAACAAAGCCAAATGCCGCAATAGCATGAAATCACTCATGCTATTATTTGCTAGCGTTTTGCTAAAAGGCTAAAATCACGGGCCTGTGGGGGCAAGCCACAAGTCCAGCAGCACCATATACTATATATGGTGCCGCGAAAGGTGTGGGCTAAGCCCACTCGTTCATCATTCGTATGATGTGGCTCCAAGACCAACTTTGCCTATTCCCAACCTTCAACGCAGTCTGTACTTTCCCCCACTCTCTCATGACATACTTTCCATTGTGACCAGGAAGCAAGTCCACAATACTTTCTACGATGCTGTCTAGCTCTGGTTGTATCGCCTGAGCACGATACTTACTAATGAGTAAGTCAATTAGTTCTTTCAATTTCAAGGTCATGGTTCCCCCTATTAATATTGTTTGGAACTCATGAATACTTCCCAAGTCCCGAACCTATTCTCAGTGTCAACGCTGAACACAGCACCACCGTATGCCTGATGCACACTACCTCTGTAGTTACCTTCTAAGTCGGCAATGGGTGCATAATCAGTCTTAGGGTCAAAGTCCCCAACGCTGAAACCCTTGGGTAAGTACCCCACACCTGGTATGTGAAGCTTTCCGTCTTTACTACTGAAGGCCATGCTCTCTCCCTTGCTAAAGGCCACCGCATTACACATAAAGTGTAATGCTCTAGACAAAATTTTCTCTTCGAAAACTAAGAGCGAAAAAATATTTTTTGCCGATGTGTTTGATATTGTTTGGTTTTATTTAACGTTAAGTCCATCGTTTATTTATACAAGGAAGCCTTGCTTCCGTTGCTTCGGTGCCTCTCGCGCCTGCAGGCCACCCCCAGACCCTATTTTTGTCTATAATTGGCCATTTTGACGGAAATATATAAATATATATGAAATAAGTATAACAGAGGTTGTGTAAGACACTAATACATATATACGTAAATATATACAATGAAGTACAAGAACATAAATATATAGAATGGTACGTGGGGAAATGGGTTAACGTAAATATATATGAAGTAATACATTCAATGGTATGTGGGGTTATGGGACTATGGGTTTGGGGTTATGAATTAACATAAATATATAGAATGGTATACGGTAAGATGGATTAATAAGCACATAAATATATATGAAGTAATA
>PJEL010003118.1_pt1 | contig 14476 bp, 15 predicted proteins | sample 1853271 | NCBI WGS metagenome assembly PJEL01 (sample SAMN08108733, study PRJNA415343) | Invertebrate metagenome, whole genome shotgun sequencing project. | host: Globobulimina | place: Sweden: Gullmar Fjord | collected 2015-08 | reverse complement strand
CAGCTAGCAGGCAGCTCGAACGGTTGGATACGGATTCACGTAGATGCCGCCTGCGATCATGCCGAGGTGTAGGTGGGGTGTGCCTCTGGCATTACCGGAGTCGCCGACGTAGCCGATGAGTTGCCCCTTGTTGACTCGCTGACCACTCGAAAGCCCGCTCGCCCATTTGGACATGTGGGCGTAGTAGTAGGTGATGCCGTCATCCCCGTACACGTACACCTGGATGCCACCGAGTCTGTGCGAGTTGAGGCGGACATTGCCTGAATTCATTGCGACAAGTGGCGTGTTGAAACCCGCCATCAAGTCGGTTCCCTTGTGGGTTCGACCACCTGAGCGCGGGTAGCCCCAGGAGTTGATGAAGTAATTCGATCCGGCAACCGGACAGGCAACGCCCTTCGTCTGGCTCCCGATACCAGCTGCCCCGCCTGATGCGCGAGCCGCAGCGGCCGCTGCTTGTCGCGCCAACTCGGCCTTGTAGGCGCGGTAGGCCGTGGCGTACTTCGCCTTCGCCGTGGCGTGTGACGCCGATGCTCGTTCTTGCACCTCTGCCAGATGCTCGACGACGACCTGATGCTCGATCTTCAGTCCGGCAACCTCGGCTTCCTTGACCGTGAGTTCGTCTGCAAGACGATCCATTTGGCGACTGATGGCTGCCAGCTGATCGAGTTGATTGAGGTCTCGAGTGGTTGCAGCGTCGTAGAGCGCCTGAGATGTGATCAGCTCTTGGATCGTTCCGGCGGTGAATGCAGAAGTGACGAGGTTCCTGCCACCCGATGTGTAGGCCTCGAGTACGACGAGGCGTGCACGGTCCTTCAGATTCGTGACGTTGTCGCCGTACTCGGTGATTGCCGTACCAAGCTTGTCGATTCGCCAGTTGAGGTTGTATATCTGGCCCTCGATGCGTTCCATCTCCTCGACGCCTTCGGCGAGTTCGTCATCTGCCTCCCGTAGGGCAGCGAAGGCTGCCTCCTCGGCGGCCTTCGCGTTGCTCACATCGCCCTTTGATTGCGCGGACGCGGGGACCGGTGCAACTGCGAGCAGTGCCAGCAGCAGCAGGGGAACGAGAGCACGGGGGAATTTGAGATATCTCATGCGGTGCTTTGAGCGTAGTGGTGCAGCCAAAGTAGCGCAGAGCGACATGGCTACTATCCGCCGACAACGGAGGGCACATGACGGACTCATTCGACGAACAGGCTGGTCACAGGTACTTCGCGGCGAGCTGTTTCAACGGCGCTTGGGGCATCCTCGATCAGGAATCTCGGACGGATGAAGAGGTCGAGGAGATGATCGATCGTGCCCACGCGTCTCGTATGCACTGGCGGCACCGTGACGATGAGACGCCAAAGACACGGTCGATCAGCGTTTGGCAGATTTCGAGGGTCTACGCCGTTGCAGGCCGGCCGGACGAAGCATTGAGATACGGAACCGAGGCTCTGGACATCGCACGGCTGGGAAGCGCTGGTGAGTTCTACATCGCGTACGGCCACGAGGCGGTCGCCCGTGCTGCAGCTTCCCTTGAAGACTTCGATACTGCGAGGCTCCACCTTGCGGCGGCCAGAGAGCTACTTCCTTCGATACCTGAAGGCGACAGCAGGGATGTCCTATCGGCTGATCTGGATGCGATCGCGGTATAGCGCTTGCTAACGAACGACGAACGAGAGTTTCGCCGAGATTTCGTACCGAACGACCTTCCCGTCGCGAACGGTCGCTGTCTGTCTCGTGACCTCGAGCGATGTGATCCCGTTGATACTTTCGGCGGCTTTGTCGACGGCCTCGTCAAGCGCTGCTTCGTAGCTCTCTGTCGAGAGACCCATGATCTCGATGATCTTGATAGCGCCATTCTCGGGTGATTCTGTCATCTGACCTCCAGGTCGCTCTGTAGCGTCTGAGCTTGGAGCCGCTCGGAGCGCTCGTTGCAGAATACCTACCCTCTCACCGGTCGTCGCCGTGCCCTGCCTTGTGTAACCCTTCTTCTGTAGTCTGTCTGACTGTGAACCACGACGTGTCCTTTGCGCCCCGCCGTACGACGGTTGCCCCAGTACTTGGCGGAATCCTCGGGCTCATGTTTCCTTTCGTGCTGATCGTTGCAGCACTCTCCGTTGGGTTCCGATCGGGAGGAGACATGAGTGACTTCGCGGCGAGTCTGGCTGGCGCTGTGCTCTTCTTGGTGGCGGCTCCAACTGCATGGGTACTCGCGTTCCCGTTCATCGACGTATCGCGGTTCACCGTGTTCGTGTTTGGGATTGTTACGAGCGTGCCAATGTGGTTCCTTGTTGGACGTGGGATTGCTGCCCGAAGCGGCGATTGGATCAGCTGGCTGCGGGTCTACGGAATCGTGTGCGTCGGGTGGACATCACTGAATCTCCTTCTCTTTGGCTTCATCGCAGCATTGATGGGGTAGTGCTAGCTTGCTCGCATGGATATCAACGAAGCCCTGTACACCACCCGCGCCATGCGCAGAGTCAAGCCGGACCCCATCCCTGAGGACGCCGTCAAGTCGATGCTCGATGCAGCAGTTCGTTCACCTTCGGGTAGCAACATGCAGAACTGGCGGTGGGTGACCGTAACGGATAAATCGACGCTGGCCGCACTTGGCGGCCTCTACATGGAGGCATGGAACGAACTCAACTCGACGCTCTATGCAGGTGCGAAAGAGGCAGCCGAGGCTCGGGGAGACGATTCGAGCCTCCGCATTATCTCTTCATCGCAGTGGCTTGCTGACAACTTCGCTGATGTGCCCCTTGTCGTGCTGCCGTTCCACCGCAACGACCCATCCGGGGCATCCATTTACCCTGGTGTGTGGAGTCTCATGCTGAAAGCTCGTGCCCTCGGAGTGGGCACGACGTTGACAACGGTTCTGGGTTGGTTCAGGCACGACGAAGTTGCCGAACTCCTCGGTGTACCGCTCGACAAGGGCTGGAAGAACGCAGCGGCGATCACGTGCGGCTATCCACTTGGTCGATGGGGTCTTGCGAAGCGAGGTCCGGTCCACGAGGTTGTATACGAGGAGCAGTGGGGCGAGGCTCCCACGTGGACCCTCGACGAACCACTCTGGACCAACCCCTGACGCCTTTCTCTGGGCCCCAGCGACCGTATTCGGTCACTGCAACCCTGGGTTCCCATTGCCGAATGCGGCATTGGGGGCCCAGAGAAGCGGCTATCCGAAGAGTCGAGGCCTGAACAACTCGTCGTGGGTACTGATGGCGTACCGATCGGTCATGCCTGCGACGTAGTCCATGACCTGGGTGAGATCGTCTGCTTCGTCGTGCCGGTAGCTCTCAGGGATCTCATCGGTGTGCTCCAGGTAGTACGTAACAAGATCGCGCACGATCTGTTGGGCCCTGCGCCGTTGTGTCTCTGCAGATGGCCTCAGGTACACATGCTCGAACATGTACGCCCTCAGCGTGTGCATGGCCTCAAGCATCGTGGGTTCCATTGCGATCGTGTTCTGTCGGTACGACTCATCGATCACCGATTGCACCATCGTCCGAACCCACTCACGCCCAGGTTCGCCGAACGCCTTGAGGACGTCGTCAGGGAACCCAGTCGGTGTGAGGATGTCTGCGCGGAGTGCATCGAGGGCATCATGGGCGAGATAGGCAATGCGGTCGGAGAACCGCACGATGTTCCCCTCATGGGTTGATGCTCGTTCCTTGACCTTCCATGGGTGCGTCTTGATCCCCTCAAGCACCTCGAAGGTGAGGTTCAGCGGCTCTAGCACTTCGAAAATCCGTACGGATTGGTCAGAGTGCCTCCACTCGCCGTCAACGAACTCCGAGAGCGCATCCTCGCCGGTGTGGCCGAAGGGGGAGTGACCAACATCGTGCCCAAGACCGACCGCCTCCGCGAGAGCGACGTTGAGGGAGAGCGCCCTGGCTATTGCACCACCGATCTGGGTGACTTGGAGCGTGTGGGTCATGCGGGTGACGAAGTGGTCACCCTCCGGGTTCATGAACACCTGTGTCTTGTGCTTCAGACGCCTGAATGCCTTGGAATGCAGTATCCGGTCGTGGTCGCGTTCAAATGGTGTCCGCCACGCATCAGCTTCCTCGACGATCCCGCGACCCCGCGTCTCAGAGGAGCGGGTAGCGCCCGGCGCCAGATCTATCTTCTCGCGTGCCTCCGCCAGTTCGCGGGTGCGGAGAATGAACTCACCCATTGCTAGACGAAGCGCTCACGGAGTCGCGAGCTGATGTAGTCCATCGACGCAACCACGATCGCGATTGCCAACATCTGCACTGCCGCGGCTCGGTAGTTCAAGAGATTGATGTTCTGCTGCAAGAGGAAGCCGATACCGCCACCACCGGCGAATCCGATGATGGTGGACATCCGCACGTTGATGTCCCACCGATACATCGTGAAGGAGATGTAAGGCGGAACGATTTGCGGTGCCACGGCATAGATGATGGTCTGCATGCGTGTTGCTCCGGTTGCCTTGATCGCCTCGACGGGGCCGAGTGAGATGTTCTCGACTTGTTCGGAGTACAGCTTGGCGAGTGAAGCCGTTGTGTGTAGTGCAAGGGCGATCGAACCAGCGAACGCTCCCAATCCGACCCAGACGACGAAGACGATAACCATGACGAGAGGCTCGATCGCGCGTATGGCGTTGAAGACGGTTCGAGCGGCGTAATAAATCGTAAGACCTACGCCGACCGATTCCTTTCCTCTGGCGAGGAAGGCGCCCATGATTCCGAGGATCGCACCGACCGCGCCGGGTACCCACACCGTCTTCATCGGATCGGAGATTTCGTAGAGCCAACCGATGGCCTGGGCCAGGAGAATCACGGCTGCCGCTCCGGCGATCGCTGCGAGAGCGAGATTGGCAGCTCCCACGGCTCTCTCGGGTACACGCTTGCGCAATCCGATGCCGAGCCGGCTGCCGATGAACATGAACGCGAACCCAGTGACCAATGCAATCAATGCGGAGACGAACAGCCACAGGATCTCCCCGACACTCGCGACGAAGCCTCCGAGGAAGCCGAAGCCCCCGAGCCTTGTGGAGAGCCATGTGCCGACATCGTTCAGGACCACCGAAGCGAGGAACAGTGTGATCACGCCTGTGAGGAAAGCGCCGGCCACCGCAGAGATCCTGAGGGTTCGAAGCCCGAGAGTCGGACCATTCTCCTCAGCGCTGGGTACGGCCCACCTCCCGAGAAGCACCGTGGCGGCGGCAGCGACGGCGAGCGCGATAGCTGCCATTGCGGTCGAGTCGCTGAAAAGGTCAGCTGCCCCTCTGGCAAACCCCAGCATGATGAAGCCGACGCCCATCCCGATGATCGCGAAGATGATCGATGTTGTCAGGGCCATGAGGGGTATGGCAATGTCCCTCATGAGGTTCCTGGCAGCAAAGAAGCTGAGAGGGATTGCGATGAGCGTACCGACGGTGGTCGCGATGAGGGCAAGGAAGACGGTTTCGACGATCTTGTCCCACGTGTCTATCGAAGTCTGAGAGAGCCGTGGTGATGTCACGAACATCTCTTCGCCGGTGTCTGGGTCGATCTCGCCGGTCGGGACGCTCTCCCAATTGAAGATCGATCCGATGGTGACCGCGGTCACCGCGCGGATGATCTGAGGTTCGTCGCTTCCACGCTCTCGGGTGCTCACGGTCTCAGAGAAAGACCCGGCCTCATCGGTCTGGAAGTCACCGAGGCGTATCTCAATCCCGTCAGCAGTGACGTAGTAGATGTCCCCTGGGCGCAGCGCGTCGAGGTTGCTGCCGGTGACCGTGATGTCCCCACCGGGTTCCACGCACGACGGGGCAACCGTGATTTGAGGGCCCGACGAAGCTGGTTCGTCGGGGATGAAGCCATCGCCAGGACATGGCGACATGTATTGGGCGTCGAAGCCAGTCTCGACCGCTTCGTAGGTCAGCAGTTCAGGTCGCGCCAGCTTCCGAAGAATCCGCACGAGCGATTCCTGCCTGGTCTCGTTCTGGATCTCATCGAAGCTGACGTCTGTCTTGTCGAACGCGAAGGCGTATACGACGAATCCGATGATGACAGCGAGGACAATGATCCAGAATCGCTTTGCTCCCCTTCCGTTCTTCTTTGGGGAATCTTCTGAGGGTCCGTCGGTTGGAGCACCGACCTGTGGAGCGGAGTTCTTGTCAGCCAACGCGCTCGGCCTCCTGCCCGTATATCTCCTTGAAACGGTTGTCGTCGATCTTGTGAGGCGGTCCTTCGAAGACGAGCTTGCCGTCGTTGAGCGCTATTGCCCTGTCCGCATAACGATGGACTAGATCGAGAAAGTGAAGGCTGCACAAAATCGTTACGCCGAGGTCCTTGTTGATGTCCTCCAGATACTGCATGATGCCGTGCGCGAGCACCGGATCGAGCGAGGCGACTGGTTCGTCGGCGAGAATCATTGAGGGATCCTGCATCATCGCACGGGCAACCCCGACTCGCTGCTGTTGTCCACCTGAGAGTTCATCTGCCCGGTTGTAGGCCTTCTCCTCGAGACCGACACGGGCGAGTTCCTCGTGGGCCTTCGCAACGGCACTCTTGGGGAACCGATTTCCCAAGCTCATGGCCGGGCTGGTGTAACCCAATCGGCCGGAGAGTACGTTCGTGATCACAGGCGATCTGTGCACGAGATTGAAGTGTTGAAAGACCATCCCGATCTTTCGGCGGATCTTGCGCATGTCCTCTTGGCCTGCGGCGGTTATGTCCTCATCGTTCCAAAGGATTCGCCCTTCGGTAGGTTCGATGAGACGGTTGACGCAACGTAGGAGTGTGGACTTGCCTGAACCGGAGAGTCCGATGATTGCAAGGAACTGACCGTCGGGAACCTCGAAGCTGACATCATCCAGCGCCACAGTTCCGTCGTCGTAGACCTTGGTCAGGTGCTCGACCTTGAGCATTCTCACTACCTCTGAATCGAGTGAGGGCCCGGGGGAGATGCCCCGGGCCCTCACAACGTGTTGGTCTACGGGGTATAGCCCGTGACGGCGACCATGGCACGAATGAAGTCGTACTCGTCGTCGGTCGCTGGATCGATACCGGTCCATCCGTAGAAGTCCTGGTTACCGATGGAGTCATTCCACGCGCAGTCCTCGTTCGTGTCGCACTCAGCGGCGAACGCTACGAGCGCCGCTTCGATCTGCGCACGCATGGCTGGTGGGAACTCCGAGCCGAAGGACAGGGTGTCATTCGGGATCGGTGGCGAGATGAAGGCAATCTTCACCTTCTGGACAATGTCTGGTGCCTCGGTGCGTACTGATGCACGAGCATCGAGTACCCGGAGATCGCCGCAGAACAACCGGTCGTCAGCATTCACTGCGCAGCTTTCCACGAGATCTGCAGGAATGTCAGCGCCCGCGGACGTTCCATCCCAGGAGGCACCGCTGTCTCCATAGTTCACCCAAGCGCTGTAGAAGGTGGTGCCGACGTCTGCATCACCGTTGTATACGGCGAGTGCTGCAGCGTTGTGGCTCCCTGCCTCGACAGTTTCGCCGATGTCGATGGCTGAATCCGAGAGCATCACGGTCGGAACCATGAATCCGGAGGTCGAGCCAGCATCTGGATACGCCCACGTCAGATCCTGAAGATCTTCGATTGAGCCGACCGTGCTATCGCGCGGGACCAGGAACTGTGTGTAGTAAACGCTGCTACCGAAGCGCACAGCCTTGAACGAGACGTCAACGCCGCACAAGTCAGTGGCAAGTACGTAGAGCAGACCGGGGATGAATCCCATGGTGCTGTCAGGTGCTGCACACATTTCCTCTGCGGTTGCCGCATACGATGTTGGCACGGCGACCTCGAACTCGAATCCGGTCGCTTCCTTGAGGGCCTCAGCCATGATCTCGCCACCCGAGACGATGACCTGGGCATCGACCGATGGGACAAAGAGGACCTTGATCGGGTTCTCCGCCGTTCCGAGTTCGGGCCCAGGTTCTGTCGTTGTGGTTGTCTCAGGAGGTGGTGGTGCCTCTGTCGTTGTGGTTGTCTCAGGTGCCGCAACCGCAGTCGTTGTGGTGTCGTCCGAACCGTCGGATGAACACGCTGCGACGATCATCGCAAAAGCGATGAGCAGCGCAATCAGACTTCTTGTTCTCATTGAATGGTCTCCCTTGTCCGGGACCGGCGCGGCCCCTCTTCATACCGCACCCTAGTGATATGTGGGAGCGTCGGCTCAGCAGAACTGCTTGCTGACGAGAGCCTCGAATGTGTCCCACGAGTCGATGTCGATCGCTCCGGGCACGGGTCCGTTCCACGGCCGTATGAACCGACAGATCGAGCGGTCGGGTCGTTCGATGACCAGGCGCTCCAGGTTGTGCGGTCCGTCATCGAGGTAGACGTCACAGTCCACCATCCACTTGCGGCGGGTGATGTGTACCTCGCGTGTCGGTATGCCGCTTTCAGAGAGCCATGCATACGTCTCGGGCACCGCCCATGGCGGTTTCGTCGTGATGATCACGATCTTGTGGTCGCGGCTCAGCCGGTTGAGGGTCTCTATTGCCTCAGGGAAGACAGGAAGATGGCGGAACAGGCCCGGCCCGCCGTCGTTGCGGGCCCACTCCCAGAACTCAGCGTTTGAATTGAATCTCGTCAGCGGCACGAATGCGTCCCACCACTGAACCATCGCAGGATTGAGGTCGGTGCCGTGTTCGTCGTTGTAGCGCTTCATCCAGCCAGCGTTGAAGTTCGCGACGACGCCGTCAAGGTCTATCCCCAGACGCATCCGTCAGTCGCCCACGATCTCGCCGCCGAGAACGTCGAGCACGTTGTCAATGACCGTTGTCCCTGAGTCGCTGGATGCTTCAGCGAGATCATCCTTGTCAGGAACTCGCTCCACCTCTGTCGGTTGCGTGGGTGCACTTGCGCTCGATGAGCGGAATGTCACGGCAATGGGTCTCCCGAGATGATCGATTCCCGCACCGGAGATGGCCTGGGCGATTCCTTCGTCGGTCTTGAGTTGCTCGAGATGGAAATGCATGTGTGCTGCAACCTCGAACACGACGGCACCACTCTCGATCCCGACCGGGCTTGCCTCCTTGAGAAGAGCGTGTCTGCGCGGTCCGACGTCCTGGCGGATTTGTGCAACGATCGCTGGCCACGCGCGTTCAAAGTCGGAGAACTCGAGATCCTCTCCGGGTGCTCGTTCGGGCTCGCTGGTCGCCTTGGCTACAGGCGGTTCGAGGACGGACGACGCAGAGTTCTCAGACTTGCCGGTGCGTTCATCATCCTCGCCGATCTCTTCTGGAGTCCCCTCTTTCGGGACCACAATTGGGGGATTGGCTACCGAGAACGGACGGTCCGTTGCGACATCGGCTTCTTCGGTCTTCTCATGAACCTCCGGCTTCGGAATTCCGCTCCTTTCGAGCTCACGCAGCTGCCTCTCCACACGGTCCAGCCTCACCGAAACGCCGTCGATATCTGGAACGGTTTCAGGGCGGGTCAGTCTCAGGATCGCTAGCTCGACAACGAGCCGCTCTTCGCGGCCGTCTCGTAATTGAAGGAGTGCAGTCGATAGTTCGTCTATCGCTCTGAGGACTTCACCGCTCGATACCGATGCGGAGCGGGTCTTCCAATCCTCGATGGTTTCGTTCGGCGCGTCGACGACCTCCTCGATGTTCTGTGCGTACTGGGCAAGGAAGACGCCTCTGAGGTAGGCGATGGCGTCGGCAACGAATCTTCTCAGATCGGCACCTTGGGAGGCGAGTTCTGCGATGAGCGTGATCCCTCCGGCAGCGTCTCCTGCCGAGATGAGGTCGAGAAGTCTGCCGTAGCTGTCTGCGTCAGCGATTCCGAGAGCCCGCGACACGCCTGCGGTTGTCACCTCTCCGCTGCCGAGGGCCGCGACTTGTTCGAGCAGGCTCAGGGCGTCGCGCACTGAGCCGCCTGCGTGATTCGTCACCGCACCAAGGGCCTCGTGGTCGTACGTGAACTGTTCGCGGTCCGCGATGGTGGCGAGATACTCGATGAGAGTCTCCGATGCCACGGGGTGAAAATCGAATCGCTGGGTACGGGATCTGATCGTGTCGAGGAGCTTGTATGGCTCTGTCGTGGCGAGAACGAATACCACGTGCTCTGGAGGTTCCTCAAGCGTCTTGAGGAGGGCGTTGCTTGCAGCGCGCGACAGCATGTGCGCCTCGTCAAGGATGTAGACGCGCATGGCTCCGTCTGCTGCTGCCACGGTCCCCACGTTGATGCGGATCTCGCGGATGTCCTCGACCTTGTTGTGTGAGGCTGCGTCCATCTCGATGACATCGATTGACGAACCCGTTGTGATGCCCTCACATGATGGGCAGTCGTTGCATGGTTCGCCGTCGTCCGCTCTGTTCGGGCAGTTGAGCGACTTGGCAAGAAGCCGTGCTGATGTGGTCTTACCGGTTCCTCTCGGCCCAGTGAAGAGGTAGGCATGGGCGACCTTGTCCTCGATCACTTCTCTCGCGAGGGTCTCCGTCACGTGGTCCTGACCTACGACCTCGTCGAATCGCTGCGGCCGGTACTTCCGATAGAGAGCTTGGTACTTCATGGGTGCGAACAGTAGTTCGTCGCAGAGAGCAGGGAACGGGAACGCATGGCGTTCCCCTTCCCTATTCTTCCTTCCATGACTCGAATGCCAAAAGATATGCAACAGATCATGCAGCAGGCCCAACAGATGCAGCAGCAGATGATGGCTGCCCAGGAGGCCCTCTCCCAGAAGTCCTTTGAAGGAACCGCTGGTGGTGGTGTCGTCAAGGCGGTTGTCAGGGGAACTGGCGAGCTTCTCTCTGTCGAATTCGATGCCTCCGTGCTCGATCCCGACGACCCTGAGATGGTCGGTGACCTTGTTGTCGCCGCCGTTAATCAGGCCTTGGCCGCGATGAACGCTGCAGCCGAGAGCTCGATGGGCGGTCTGCCAGGCGGAATGGACCTTGGCGGTATGCTCGGCTGATGTTCGAGCCCCCTGTCCAGCGCCTCATCGATGAACTCTCTCGACTCCCAGGAGTCGGTCAGAAGAGCGCGCAACGATTGGCGTTTCACATCCTCAACGCCGAGGAAGCGGATGCTCAACGTCTGGCGGACGCAATCACAGAGATGCGATCGTCGGTACATCTCTGCTCGCGGTGCTACAACGTGACTGCCGAGGAGGAGTGCACGATCTGCATGGATCTGCGGCGTGACACCTCGGGGATCTGCGTCGTCGAACGCGCCCAGGACATTCCGGTCATCGAACGTACGCAACTCTTCAAGGGCAGGTATCACGTTCTTGGCGGCGCCATGTCGCCGATCGCTGGGATCGGACCTGACCAGCTCCGGATGCGCGAGCTTGTCGCTCGCGTTGAATCGGAGCGTGTGACGGAGATCATCGCTGCGACGAACCCGACGGTTGAGGGCGACACAACGGCGATGTACCTTGCCAAGCTCCTCAAACCGCTCGGTGTGAAAGTGTCCCGTCTTGCGAGTGGCCTACCTGTCGGAGGCGACCTCGACTATGCAGACGAAGTCACACTCGGGCGAGCCCTCGCCGGCCGTCAAGAGCTCTAACCCACTCAACCCCTCCGCAACCCAGGGTTGACGTGCCGCTCTCCGCCGCTGGTAGCCCACAGAAGAGGGTGAGGTGCGTGTCTAGGGTTCGCGGATGCGCATCGCACTCATCGAGCCGTACTACGGAGGTTCCCACAAGGCGTGGGCTGATGGCTATGCGGAGTCTTCAGAGCACGACGTCACTCTGGTCACGCTTCCCGCACGATTCTGGAAGTGGCGGATGCACGGTGCGTTCTTGACGCTTGCGGATGCCCTCGCGGACGAGATCTCGCTCAGCGGTATGCCCGATGTCATCCTTGCCTCTTCGATGATGAACGTCGCCGCGTTTGCCGGCGCGATTCGGACCATTGCCCCCGGTGTTCCAATTGCCGTCTACTTCCACGAGAGCCAGTTCACCTACCCGCTGTCACCTGCCGACAAGGCGGATGCCGCGTACCCTATGAAGAACTGGTCGAGCGCGGCGACGGCTGATCTGGTCATCTTCAATTCGCGGTATCACCGTTCCGTATTCAGGGAGGAGGCGAGGAAGTTCCTCAACGCCTTTCCCGAGTACAAGCATGTCGACAAGGTCGACGAAGTGATCGACGCAAGCATCGTGCTACCGGTCGGCATCGATATCGGTGGCCTCGACCCGACGGTGACCAAGCCGTCGGATCCGCCGCTGATCATATGGAACCAGCGATGGGAGCACGACAAGGGCCCAGAGGAACTCAAGGAGATTGTCCAGGGGCTTATCGAGTCCGGAGTCGACTTCAACATGGCGATGTGCGGAGAGGTGTTCGTGTCGGTGCCACCGACCTACGCGGAGGTCACAGACCTGCTCGGCGACCGCCTCATCCACTCCGGCTGGGCCGACCGGGACCGATATGTCGAATTACTGAACCAGGCGTCGGTAGTGCTGTCGACGGCACACCAAGAGTTCTTTGGGATCGCCATCACCGAGGCGGTTGCGGCGGGTGCCCACCCGGTGTTTCCGAATCGGCTTGTCTACCCCGAGCGTATCAATGACTTCGGGAGCGATCAGCGGACCTCTCTGTATGCGTCATCCAATGAAGCAGTCCACTTGATCACAGCTGCGTTCGACCGCGGCGTTAGTGATGTCTCGTCGGCTGGAGCTCAGCGATCTTCGTGGGGGAGGGTCGCACCGCTCTACGACGATGCACTGTCGGATCTCGTATGGCCCGAACAGTAGGCTGATTCCTCCACGACGATCGAGGAGCACCATGTCAGACGAGCCAACCAAACGCCCCCCGTCTTCTCCCGAGGACATCCAAAGTGCCCTCACCGGCGGTGTTCCGATGGGACGGTGGAAAGAAGGTCTGCTGTTCAAGGGAATCAACCCCACACCGGGGTTGAAGTCCGCGGCCAACTGGTTCCCAAGGTCGGAGAAACTAGGTCCAGACGAGATGCGAATCATCTTCATGGGAACCGCGCCGTTCATTAGACCCGGCCAGATGAACACATCGGTGTTCGTGCAGCTCGGCAATGGTGAGAACTTCATCTTCGATCTCGGGGAGGGCTCGATTGCCAACTACGTCGCCGGTGGCTTCTCCTTGAATGAGCTCGACAAGGTATTCATCACGCACCTGCACATCGATCATTTCGGTTCGTTGCCGTACCTCTACATGTTCGGCGGTTGGGCCGGGCGATGGCACAACCCGCTGCGAGTCTTTGGTCCCTCCGGTCGAGATCCCGAGTACGGCACGGCTTCGATGGTCGAGGGAATGCAGAAGATGCTCGGTTGGCACAGGGATGCCTTCAGCGTGTTCCCCGTGGGCCAGGGCCACGACATTGAGGTCAACGAGTTCGACTTCCGTGACAACGGCGGCGTCATCTATGACGAGGGCGGCGTCGAGGTCATCCATTGGCAGCGCTCGCATGCCAAGGACGGTGCATCCGGCTATCGCCTCAACTGGAATGGGATGAGTGTGGTGTGGACAGGTGATGGCAGGCCGAGTCAGCTCGATGAGAAGTATGCGGCGGGAGCCGACGTGTACATCACCGAGACACAGACGGAACTCGTCGCCATCAGCTCCGGTGTGCAAGGTGTTCCTCCATTCCTTGGCAGATACACGATCGACACGCACCACACTCCTGGCTATGCAGCCGGCTACCTTGCGAACAAGGTCCAACCGCGTCTGTTCATGACAACGCACATGCCGTTCGACCCCTACGTCAACGAGGAGACGGTCGCCGAGATCCGCGAACATTGGAAGGGGCCCTTCCACTTTGGTGCTCCGGATGGGATCGTTGTCAATGTCACAAAGGACGACATCTGGGTTCGTGAGGGGATTCTTCCGGATTACCCCAACAGCAGGGCACCGCAGTTCGATTTCGATGACGGCCAACTCGTCGTTCCCCATCCAACGACAAGCCGCGAGGAGATCCAGGAACCGTTCGTTCGGGAGATGGAGATTCCACCCGAGGATTACTACCCGGCGGACTACCACCCTGAGCTGTTGACGGAGTGGCCGGTTGAGAGCGATCTCGTGGTACCGCTTGAGCAGATGCCCCCGGAAATGCTCGCAGGTATGGGTGAGAGCTGGCGCGACCGACAGGCATACAAGAAGCACATCAGTGAACTGACTGCCGAGTAGCCCCGAACCGTTCTGGCGTCCCTGAGCGCAATATGTTGCGTTTCTGGACGCCAGAAGGGTGTTTGGTACTCAGAGTCCGAGGATCTGTGCCTTCTTGGCGTTGAACTCGTCATCAGTGAGGATTCCCGCATCCCGCAGTGATGCGAGCTTCTCAAGTTGAGCGATGTAGTCGGAGGTCCCTCCCGAGGGAGCTGCAGCTTGAGGTGCTGGAGCCGATGACTCAGGCGCCGCGTCTCCGCCGGCCTGCGCCAGTTCTTCGGCCGTTGCCGTCTGCTCCTCGATCCCGAGTTCGCGCATGGCGTTTTCGAGTTCGTCGTCTTCGAGTTCCTCGGGGTTAACCCCCGTGTGCTGCTCGATGCGGTCGGCATCCTTCTGGGACATCTTGTGTGCACCAAATGCGACAAGCCC
>PJEL010003117.1_pt1 | contig 14477 bp, 14 predicted proteins | sample 1853271 | NCBI WGS metagenome assembly PJEL01 (sample SAMN08108733, study PRJNA415343) | Invertebrate metagenome, whole genome shotgun sequencing project. | host: Globobulimina | place: Sweden: Gullmar Fjord | collected 2015-08 | reverse complement strand
ATACTCGGGATTAAGTCGAACATAGAGTCGTAACCAAAACCGAGTTTTGATCCAGCCCATCTCTTTAAGCTCTTGAGAAAACCGATTGACTGTTTTACCTGCGTCAATGGTCAAATAATCACTTTTCGATAAAACTAGCGGCGCTTCCATGTTTTTAGTCAACTGATGGTTTACTGCCAGCAAAGTGATCAGACAAAAGGTCACTAGAATAATAGAAAAAATCTTAATTAAGCGTTTCATATCGATGTCATTCGCTGCAGCTCTTTAACTGGAGAGATTGATAGAGCTCCTTGGTTATACATACTAACGGGTACAATCCCCATAATAGAGTTGGTCAGAAACATAGCCTCGATGTCCGCTAATGCTAATGTGTGATAATCATCAATCACTATGTTATCGAGGTGATCAATAATTTTTTGCCTAACAATGCCATCGACACCACTACTTGCTAAACTTGGTGTATGCCAATGACCATTTTTCAACCAAAAAACATTAGCGCAACTTGCTTCGATTACATACCCATTTTGATTGCAAACGAGAATGTCTTGCTCACTACGTTCATCTAGCTCTGCTCTGATCATCACTTGCTCTAGTCGATTTAAATGTTTCAGACCAGATAATAACGAATGAGAAGATACCGTAAATTGAGCCAAGCCGACATTAATACCCTGAGCTTGCCAACTCAAGTAATGCTGAGGAAATTGAGAAACAGTAACATAAACATTTGGATTATCAATTCCGTTTCTAGAGTAACCTCTTCCCCCTTGACCAGCTGTAATAATAATTTTTAATACCGCCAAAGTATAGGGCTGAGCCACTTTCTTTATGTGCTCAGATAAAGACAGCCAATCAATCGCTTTTAGCCTTAAACATTGCTGAGCTTTCATTAAGCGAGCAATATGACGCTCTAGATGTGCTATATCGCCATCAATAATTTTAGCTGTAGTAAAATGTCCGTCGCCATAGGCTAGGCCGCGTTCAGAGATGTCAACGCCGCTAAAAGGTTGTTCATTGAGTGAACTAAAAAGTAAGGTCATAAAACAGCAATAAAAAAGCCCGAATACTATATAGGGAGTATTCAGGCTTAAGACATTGAATTCAAGTAGTATTTAAAGCTTTATACCTTTTTAAACACCAAAGAACCATTAGTACCACCAAATCCAAATGAATTACAAAGGGCGTACTCTAATTCAATATCACGAGCACCATCCGTTATGTAATCAAGGTCGCACCCTTCACCAGGGTTTTCCATATTAATGGTTGGCGGAACTTTATTGTGTACCAAAGCTTGGATAGTAAATATTGCTTCTATCGCGCCAGCTGCGCCTAGTAGGTGCCCTGTCATTGATTTAGTTGAGCCAACTAACACTTCGTACGCATAATCTCCAAAAACAGTTTTAACTGCATTTGTTTCAGCAATATCACCAGCTGGAGTTGAGGTTCCGTGGGCATTAATGTAACCAATTTTGCTAGGTTCAATTTTAGCATCATTAATCGCGTTAACCATTGCAGCAGCAGCACCTTCACCGTCAGCAGGCGGAGAAGTAATATGATAAGCATCACCGCTCATACCAAAGCCAACAAGTTCGGCGTATATTTTAGCGCCACGTGCTTTAGCGTGCTCATACTCCTCTACCATCATAACACCAGCACCGTCACCTAAGACAAAACCATCACGGTCTTTGTCCCAAGGACGAGACGCTTTTTGAGGGTCATCATTGCGAGTTGACATTGCTCTTGCTGCACCAAACCCCCCCATACCTAATGTGGTAGAAGCTTTTTCAGCACCGCCGGCTAACATGGCGTCTGCATCACCATATGCAATCATACGCGCAGCATGACCAATATTATGCACACCACTAGTACAAGCAGTAACAATTGAAATATTTGGACCTTTCAAGCCATATTTAATCGACAAGTGACCAGAAATCATATTGATAATAGTCGAAGGTACAAAAAATGGAGAAAGTTTGCGTGGGCTTGTTTTCAACATTTTTTCGTGGTTTTCTTCGATAAGACCTAAACCACCTATTCCAGAACCAACAGCAACACCAATACGTGAAGCATTAGATTCATTAACTTCCATACCAGAATCGATGAAAGCTTGAATACCAGCGGCAACACCATATTGGATAAATAAATCCATTTTTTTGGCATCTTTTTTAGGGATATAGTCTTCGGCATTAAAGTCTTTGACTAAACCTGCAAATCGAGTGGGGTATTCTGTAGCATCAAAGTGCTCTATCATCCCGATGCCACTCTGGCCTTCAAGTAAAGCTTGCCAAGTTGCTTCAGGTGAATTGCCCAGTGGGCTTAACATACCTAGACCGGTAATTACAACGCGTCGCATGGAAGAGTTGCCTCCGATAGAATTGAGTTTTTGAATAGAATTGAGTTATTTTGCAAACTCAGGGTTTAAGTTTGCAAAAGAAATCAGGCGGTATATACCGCCTGACCATTAGAATTATTGATTTGCAGTAACGTAATCAATAGCAGCTTGAACTGTAGTGATTTTCTCTGCTTCTTCATCAGGAATTTCAGTATCAAACTCTTCTTCTAACGCCATTACTAATTCAACTGTATCTAAAGAGTCAGCACCTAAGTCATCAACAAATGACGCTTCATTTGTTACTTCGTCTTCGCTAACACCTAGTTGCTCAACAGTAATTTTCTTTACGCGTTCTTGGATAGTACTCATTTTTTTTCCTTTACTAAAAGTAGCAATTTATCAATTGCGTGTAGTGTATTCGTCAAGAGCAGACCATGCAAGCAACTAATTTTACTTTTTCGTCTGGTCTTACCTCTAGACGAGCTCTTAATATATAATTATTTTCCTATTGGATGCTAGCCCAATAAACAAAATTAAACCATGTACATGCCGCCATTTACATGCAGTGTTTCACCTGTAATATAGGCTGCTCCATCAGAAGCAAGAAACGCTACAGCATTGGCTATTTCTTCGGGTTTACCTAAACGATTAGCAGGAACTTGAGAAGAAATACCCTCTTTTTGCTCGTCTGTAAGCGTTTGTGTCATATCCGTATCAATAAATCCAGGTGCTACCGTATTTACTGTGATCCCTCTTGATGCAACCTCGCGAGCTAATGACTTGGTAAAGCCAATAAGACCCGCTTTCGCTGTTGCATAATTTACTTGGCCAGCATTACCCATCGTACCAACGACAGAGCCAATATTAATAATACGTCCCGTACGTTTTTTCATCATAGGACGTAATACCGTTTTACTAATTTTAAATATAGACGTTAAATTAGTATCAATTATATCGTTCCATTCTTCATCTTTCATGCGCATGATCAAATTATCACGCGTAATCCCAGCGTTATTGACTAAAACATCTACAGAGCCATGATTTTCTTTTATCTTTTCAAAAAGAGCGGCAATAGATTCATCTTGAGTGACATTGAGCACTAAGCCATTGCCTTCACCTAAATACTCACTGATGCGCTCAGCGCCATGCTCTGACGTCGCTGTACCAATAACGGTAGCGCCTAATTCTTTCAATTGAATGGCTATTGCTTTGCCGATACCACGGCTAGCACCAGTAACTAAAGCTACTTTACCCTCTAAAGAGAACATATTATTTCCTATTAAATTAATTCTTTTACTTTTTCTAACGTTGCGCTGTCGTTAACAGAAACACAACTTATCGACTTATTAATACGTTTTACTAGACCTTGTAAGACTTTACCAGGACCAACTTCTACAAGCTTCTCAACATTAGAGTTCGCTAACCACTCGACTGTTTCTGTCCATCTTACTGGACTATACAGTTGTTTGACTAATGCGGTCTTAATTGCACTTTCATCGCGTTCAGTGGCAACATCAACATTATTAATCACTGGGATGACAGGTAAATTAAAAGTCACTTGTTCGAGTGCTTCGGCCAGTATTTCAGCTGCATCTTTCATCAGAGCACAATGTGATGGTACGCTAACGGGTAATGGCAGAACGCGTTTTGCTCCAGCAGTTTTACAAAGTAGACCAGCTCGTTCAACAGCTTCTTTATGACCAGCAATAACGACCTGTCCCGGAGAGTTAAAATTAACCGCAGAGACCACTTCTTTACCTGCTGCTTCTCGACAAGCCGCGATAATTTTATCATCAGCTAAACCAATAACTGCAGCCATCGCTCCTACCCCTTCAGGTACAGAAGACTGCATAAATTCACCACGTTTCTCTACTAAAACAACAGCATCAGTTAAAGATATGACACCCGCACATACTAACGCCGAGTATTCGCCTAAACTATGGCCTGCTAAATAAGCAGGTTTAGATACACCTTCAGCTTCTAGCAGTCGCCATAAAGCCACACTAGCAGTTAACAAAGCAGGCTGTGTATAGTTGGTTGAGTTTAATTTTTCAGCAGGACCTGCTGAGATTAATTGCCAGACATCATAGCCTAGGGCTGTAGATGCTTGAGCAAAAGTGTCCTTTACAATTTCATTGTCAGCAAAATCAGCTAACATGCCGATCGCCTGAGAGCCTTGTCCTGGAAAAACAAACGCTAAATCATTTTGCATTCTTTAAACCTGTTATATTTATCTATATCACTTTTAAAAGTGATTTAATATTTGATGAGAGCAGAGCCCCAGGTAAATCCACTACCAAAGGCTTCCATTAATATTGTTTGACCACGTTTGATACGACCATCTCGAATCGCTTCATCAAGCGCGGTAGGAATTGTTGCTGCCGATGTATTGCCATGTTTATCTAGGGTGACGACCACCTGCTCCATCGGCATGGATAACTTTTTAGCGGCTGCTTTAATGATTCGCAAGTTCGCCTGATGAGGCACTAACCAGTCAACTTCAGACTTATCCATATTATTGTGAGCAAGCGTCTCTTCAACGATTTCGCTTAAACGAGTGACCGCAAACTTGAACACTTCATTGCCTTTCATATAAATGTAGGCTTTTTCTTCAGTTAATGCTTCGCCTCTTTTAGGGGCATCAGCACCTAACAAAGCGCCATACTTTCCATCTGAATGAATATGGGTAGACATAATCCCTTGTTCTTCAGAGGCTTCTAAAAGACAAGCCCCTGCGCCATCACCAAATAATACGACAGTATTCCTATCACTTGGCTCACACATATGGGATAAGTTGTCAGCACCAATCACTAGGATACGTTTTGCTGTACCTGATTTTATGAACTGATCTGCAACGCTAAGCGAGTAGATAAACCCTGAGCAAGCTGCCGCAATATCAAATGCTGGAATAGTCGGAACTTCGAGGTACTTTTGAACAAAACAAGCAGCACTTGGCAAGTCAGCATGAGAGCTTGTTGTTCCCATGATGATCATATCAAGGTCACTGGCGTTCAAGTTAGCCATTTCTAGGGCTTTTTTCGCAGCTTCTGCCCCCATATAGGCGACAGTTTCTTTCTCATTTGAGATATGACGTTGTTTGATACCCGTTCGATCAGTGATCCACTCGTCGCTAGTATCGACCATTTTTTCCAGATCAGCATTTGTTCGGATCTGTTGCGGAAAATAGCTACCAGTACCAATAATTTTAGAATACATATTTTATTTTATGCCTTTGCTTAAACCTTGTTCCAACTTATTTTCAATTTTCTGTGGAACTTGTCTTTCAACCTCTTTTACCGCTTCCATAATCGCGGCAAGAAAGGCCTTTGAGTTCGCATTTCCATGGCTTTTAACCACAATGCCCCGCAATCCTACCAAACTTGCACCGTTGTACTGGTCGGGGTTCATTGATTTAAACAGTTTTTTTAACGTTGGTGCCAATATTTTGCCTAATAATCGAGCAAAGATGTTTTTATCTAGGACTTCTTTTACTTTATCAAAAACTAAACGCGCTACACCTTCGCAAGTTTTGAGTGCAACATTACCAACGAAACCATCACAAACAATGACATCAGCTTTATTATTAAAAATATCATTACCTTCAATAAAGCCTATATAATTTATTTCGTCATTATCGGCTAATTGTGAAGCGGCAAGTTTAATGTGATCACTGCCTTTGATATCTTCTTCACCCATATTCAATAGTGCCACTCTTGGATGCTTAATATCATCCACAGCTTCAGCTAATACCGATCCCATAATCCCGAACTGATACAAAACATTGGCATCACAAAATACATTAGCACCTAAGTCGAGCATAAACACATTAGAATTAGGGTTATTGGTCGGCAAAGCCGAAAGCAATGCAGGTCGCTCGATACCAGATAACGTTTTTAAAACGATGTGAGCTATAGTAAAAAGCGCACCAGTATTGCCAGCACTGACACATGCTTGTGCTTTACCTGCGTGAACTAAATCAATCGCTTTACGCATCGATGAATCTTTTTTAGTGCGCAATGCTATAGAAGGTTTTTCGCACATAGTCACGACTTGTGATGCAGGACATATATCAAGTTGAGGATGTGTTAGCGCAGAATGCTGCTTAAGGTGATGTTCGATGATAGATTTATCACCGCAAAGAATTAGACGCAATGATGGCATTTGATTAACCGCCAAGATTGCTGAAGGGATCGTTATAAGGGGGCCTTTATCGCCCCCCATAACATCTAACGCTATGGTTAGACTATTCAATTTTTTTCGTCGCTTTAATTACTTAGCGATTACTTTTACGCCTTTGTAAAAACCATCGGCTGTCACGTGGTGACGACGATGAGTTTCACCAGATACTGGATCTACTGATAAGTTTTCTGCTGTTAAAGCATCGTGTGAACGGCGCATGCCACGTCTCGCACGAGACTTCTTGCTTTTTTGAACTGCCATAGCCTGACTCCTAAAATCGGTTGCTAACTAAAATATAACTACTTGAGCTGTTTCAATACATCAAATGGATTCGGTTTATCTAACTCTTCCGGCAATTCACCCCAAACAGAATCAGCTTTCGCTGAACACTCTTCAAGTGGATGCTTCGGAATTAATGGAATAGCGAGTAAAAACTCATCTTCCACTAATTCTTGTAAATTCACTTCGCCATTTTCATCTAGTTCAATTGCGTCATAATATGACGGCAATTCATCAGCAAGCTCGGGCTTTTTCACTGGACTAAAACAAAACTTAACGTTTAGTTCATGTTCAAAGTCATCCGTACATCGCTGACAAGTTAACGACACTGAAGCCGATGCAGTACCTGATATAGTTACCAAGCCTTGTTCATCCACATCAAAATGCACATTAACCTTCACTTGCTCTCCGTTTGCATTACAAACGGCTAACAATCTATTCATTCCCGATAATTTGAACACCCCTTCACACTCAAGACGACGCTGAGCACTCTTAAAGGGTTCAATTGTTATTGGAAGCTTAAGATTTTTCATAAGGCGCGCATAATAAAGCCCATACAGGCACGTGTCAAAGAAAATTAACCGTTTTTCTTTAAAAACTCAGTATAGACCCAATATATAGACCAAACTGAATAAAAATTGTATCACATTTATGAAAACTCTTGTTTTAGGCTCTACCTCTATTTTTAGAAAAACTATCTTAGAAAAGCTCAATATTCCTTTTATATGTGCTAAACCAAACATTGACGAAGCCGCCATCGAAGGAGAAACACCGCAGGCTCTAGTTGAGCGTTTAGCGATAGAAAAAGCGGAGGCAGTAAGTAAGAGCCACCCTGACTCGCTAATCATAGGCTCCGATCAGGTGGCTGTTTGTGATAACGAAATACTAGGTAAACCGCATCACTTTGATAACGCACTTATCCAACTCAGAAAATTTAGTGGTAAATGCGTTACCTTTTATACGGGTTTAGCAATATTAGATACAAGTAATGATCGCACGGTATCGCTAGTTGAACCATTCAACGTTCATTTTAGAGTATTAACTGATGAAGAAATCACGCAATATTTACATGCTGAAGAGCCTTACAATTGCGCAGGCAGCTTTAAAAGTGAAGGACTAGGTATTTGTCTTTTTGAGCGACTTGAAGGCAATGACCCAAATACATTAATCGGATTACCGTTAATAAAGCTTGTTGCTGTGTTAAAAGAGCAAGGCTTAGATGTATTAGCTGAACAACCTTAAAAGCAGACACAACATAAAAAGCGTTAAAATAAACGTTGTAGCTCTTCTAGCGAGTGAACGATGGCTTTAGGGTTATATTTGATAAGCTCATGTTTATCATCAACGCCCATCGTTACTCCGATACTATCTACCCCTGCATTAGCTGCCATTTTTAGATCGTGCTTTGAATCACCAATCATCACTGCCTGCTCTGGCTGCAAATCAAACTCTCGGAGTAAACAATGAAGCATTTGCGGGTGAGGTTTAGACTGAGCCTCATCTGAACATATTGAACTATCAAAATAACGAGCCATATTCGTTTCTTGCCATACTCGTTGCAGACCCTCCCGTCCTTTGCCTGTCGCAACAGCCAAGATCCGGTTATCAGCTTTCAGTGCGTCTAATAACGTATCTGCATATTCAAATAGAGGTGATGGCGTCGTATTTAGCTCTCGGTATTGTCGTTTGTATTCTGTAATTAACTGACTTTCTTGTACCCATGTGCGCTTCGGAAAAAGCACGCTAATCGCTTCTGATAGGCCTAAACCAATAATCGCTTTGGTCGTTTGATCACAAGGCACCGCTAAACCACACTCATTGGCCGCTTGCTGCATCGAGGAAACAATACGCTCAATTGAATCCATTAGCGTACCGTCCCAATCAAAAACAATCAGTTTATACTGTTCCATGCTCGCTGCCACTATATCTAAGGTTTAGCCTTGGTTAACTGTTTAAGCGCATGTTCAAGCGCTTTTTCTAACGGAGCTTCAATTTTAAGACGCTGTTCAGTTCGTGGATGAGTGAATTCTATACTTGCCGCATGCAAAAACATACGTTTTAGACCTAGCTCTTTCATTCTTATATCAAAGTCTTCTGCGCCATATTTAGGATCGCAAGCAATAGGATGTCCTTTAACCTGGCAATGGACTCTTATTTGATGCGTTCGACCTGTTACAGGAAATGCTCTTACTAAGGTGGCGCCATCATAATTCTGGATCACTTTAAAGCGAGTTTCTGACTCTTTGCCATTTATATTATCAACAACAACAACTCGTTCGCCTGACTTCAGGTCATTCTTTTTAAGACCTTCGGTAACCTTAGTAACTTTGGTTGACCAACGTCCTTTAACTAACGCTTGATAATATTTTTGAACATTTTTTTTACGTAGCTGTTCATGAAGGTTTCTCAACGCTGAACGTTTTTTTGCTACAACTAAGCATCCAGACGTATCTCTGTCTAATCTATGCACCAGTTCAAGCATCTTTGTATTGGGCCTCAACGCCCTTAATGCTTCTATAACGCCAAAACTTAAGCCGCTACCACCATGAACCGCCATACCCGACGGTTTATTAATGACTAACAACACTTCGTCTTCATACACAATTTGAGATTCAAGATTTGAAACAATATTTAATTGTGTAGAGACTGTATTCGTTTTTTCAGACACGCGAATAGGCGCAACTCGCACTATATCTTCTGCAACAATTTTGTATTCAGGTTTGGTTCTTTTTTTATTGACTCTTATTTCGCCTTTTCGTAACAGGCGATAAATCATGCTTTTAGGCACACCCTTGAGGGTTTTAACTAAATAGTTGTCAATTCGTTGGCCGCTTTCATCAGCATCTATGGTGAAAAAGCGTACTTTTGGTTTGTTCTCTTCGTTCATGGGCGCAGTCTAACATAAAAAAACACAATAATTATCTAAAATAATGAGCTATTTGATTGCGTTATGGCCTGTCTTAATGGGATAATAGCGAAGTTATTATTTTGAATAAATTCGAAAGTAACTTTACATGATGCTTTAAAGCGAAATGTAAGAGGCTAGATGCGGCTACTTTATTACGCTAATAGAAAAGACGTAATAACTGACAAGCCCATTGTAATAATTGGCGCGAGTAACTTGCCGATGAAAAACATAAACATATGGTCCTGCGCGATTAAGCATATTATTAATTTAGCTCACAGCAAAATTTCTCCGGCTACAAAATGATAGCCAACAAAGACTAGCTTTGAGCATAAGCACAGCACACATGCTGAGCACATAAAGAATAAAATCGTTAAGAAAAGTTCTTAACGAATACCAACAATCAGATATTTTTAACAGCTTAGTAAGTAATAATGACTTATTTAAGATTGACACCCGTGAGAGTGACAAAACGCTGTTACCATTGCAATAGATTGCTTTGTGTTCTAAGCACATGGTGTGTTGTGACTAAAAAAGAGTCACAGAAACTATGAAACGTATGTTAATTAACGCTACACAATCAGAAGAATTACGTGTAGCACTTGTCGATGGCCAACGCCTTTACGATTTAGATATTGAAAGCCCAGGTCACGAACAAAAAAAAGCGAATATTTATAAAGCCAAAATTACACGCATTGAGCCTTCATTAGAAGCTGCATTTGTCGACTATGGCGCCGATCGTCACGGTTTCTTGCCAATGAAAGAAATCGCCCGCGAATACTTCCCTGACGGATACAAATTTCAAGGTCGCCCAAACATCAAAGATGTTTTAAAGGAAGGCCAAGAAGTTATCGTTCAAATTGATAAAGAAGAACGTGGCCAAAAAGGCGCAGCACTCACGACATTTATTAGTCTTGCGGGTAGCTACTTAGTATTAATGCCAAACAACCCGAGAGCTGGCGGTATATCGCGCCGCATTGAAGGTGATGAGCGCACTCAGTTAAAAGCGGCACTTAATAAACTAACCTTACCTAAAGGTATGGGGTTAATCGTTAGAACTGCTGGCGTAGGAAAAGATTACGAAGAGCTAGAATACGATTTAGCCAACTTGCTTCGCTTATGGAACGAGATTTCTGAAGGTGCGGCATCCCGCGCTGCTCCGCTCTTAATCCATCAAGAAAGCAACTTAATATTACGAGCCATTCGTGATTATTTGCGCCGTGATATTGGTGAAGTCCTGATTGATCGCCCTAAAATTTATGACAGTGTCAAAAAACATATCGAAATTGTCCGTCCTGATTTCGCGAGTAAAGTTAAACTTTACACCAATGACGTACCGTTATTCACTCATTACCAAATAGAAACACAGATAGAAACAGCTTTCCAACGCGAAGTTAGGTTACCATCAGGTGGCTCTATTGTAATCGACCCGACTGAAGCAATGATTTCAATCGATATCAACTCTGCCCGAGCAACAAAAGGCAGTGATATTGAAGAAACAGCATTCAATACTAACCTAGAAGCCGCTGATGAAATCGCGCGTCAATTAAGACTCAGAGATGCGGGTGGTTTAGTGGTTATCGACTTTATCGATATGACACCTGTTCGCCATCAACGTGAAGTGGAAAACCGCATGCGTGATGCTGTTCAACAGGACAGAGCTCGTATTCAACTAGGCCGTATATCTCGTTTTGGTTTACTTGAAATGTCGCGTCAACGCTTACGTCCTTCTATTGGCGAAACGAGCCAAGGTGTTTGCCCTCGATGTAACGGTACTGGCCAAATTCGCGGTATTGAATCACTAGCTTTATCTATTCTTCGTTTGATGGAAGAAGAAGCTATAAAAGACAGTACCTCACAAGTTCAAGCACAAGTCCCTGTGCCTGTTGCAACATACTTATTGAATGAAAAACGTAGAAGTGTCTTCCATATTGAGAAGCATCATCACGTCAAAGTATTAATTATACCTAACCCGAACATGCATACACCTCAATATGAAGTGATTCGCGTTCGTGAAGATGAAACCATTGCTGAAGCTAGCTACGATATCGACATCAAAGCAGGAGCAGTTGAAGAAGCTGTTATGCCTAAGTTTAACCAAGAAACGGTTAAACGTGATGAACCGCTTATTCAATCAATGACAGCGGCTGCAAGACCACCTGCATCGACTAAAGCTAAATCAGAGCCAAAACCAAACAAGAGCACTAATACTAAAACTAAAGAGTCTAAAGGCGTAATTGCTTCTGTATTGGCTTGGTTTAGTGGTTTATTTGCAGCAGAAGAGCCTAAAGTAGAAGTAGAAGCAGTAAAAGAAAAGCCAAAACCTCGTCAAAGACGTGATAATCAACAGCGCAATCGCAAAGGTCGTCAAGGTCAGCGCAGAAGCGGCCCGGCTAAAACTAATGAAGCCGTCGCAGCTGATGATAAAGATAAGAAACAGAGTCAACCGGCTAAAGCTCGTAATCCACGCAAGCAGGATGCAGAACGCGCGCCTAAAGCGAAAGAAGAAAAAGTAGCAGAAAAGCGTCAGCGTAGAAATAACCGTAAAAAAGTTCGAGTCAGTGATGAGCACAAGCCAGTTTCTGATCAAACTAAGGCAGATAACGCCAAACAACAAAAAGCAACTCGCAAAGAAAAAGAAGTTATCGAGCCTGTTGCAAATGCTATAGAAGCTCCTGATGAAAATACTGTAAATTCAGAGACTTCAGTAGATGAGAACAAAACTAGTGAAAATAGCAAAGGGGAACGCACCAGAAATAGACGTTCTCCTCGTCACCTGCGCTCTCATGGCCAACGTCGTCGTAAAAATAGCGATGAAAACGAGTCTTCAGTTGCAAGCACTAGTGTTGAAATCACTGAAGATCCAGTTAAAGCGAGATACCCTGAAAATGGCACTAAAACTGAGAGTGCTGAAATTTCTGCGACGCCAACAACTCCGGCTGAAGTTAAACTAGCTGCAGAGCCTGCTGTCGTGGTTGAGGTGCAACAGGACCTACCTTTATCAGATAAGCCTGACGCTGCAGTGCCAAGTACCGAAGCTCCAGAAGCTCCAGAAGCTCCAGAAGCTCCAGAAGCAATCAGTGAAGCGGTAAATAGTGAAATCGCTAACACTGCTGCTGTTGAGAATAAAGGACTAGAGCAGGACGTAACTAGCACAGAAGCACAAAACGTCTTACCTTTGGAAGAAATAGCAACAGAAGTGCAAGTTGCTTCGACTGAAGAAGCACCAGAGCTAGAAACACCAAACAATGTTACAGAACCAACAAACATTGAAAACGATAGTGTTAATGCGCAAGATAGTTTAGAAGCGCCACTAGCCGATACGGTAACGACGACAGAGCCTAAAGTTATTAAAGAGGCTCCTGCGAAAAAAGTCACGAAAAAAACTGTCAAAGTTAAAGCAGTACCAACAGTTCAGAAAAAATCACGCGCTTCATCACCAATGGCTAAACCCGAAACATTTAATGAGATCAAAGAAATTCATACTGACTCGTTAAGCGTTGATGAACGCACCCATCATGCAAAGTCTGGTAGAACGGCAATCACAGCTGATGTCATCAATCGAAGCAGCTCTGGCCCTATTAAGGCTGTCTAATTGAATAGATTAGGCGTTTAGATATGAAAAGCCACCTTAATAGGTGGCTTTTTTTTGTGACAATGTGTCAACTTAATCAGTAATCAAATAGATAGTTTACTCAAATTATCTTCAAGTACCTTTTCACCGATACCTTTGACGTTTAACAAACCATCTAAAGAACTAAGTTTACCGTGCGTATCGCGATAATTGACAATTGCTTGAGCTTTAACTTTTCCTACACCTTTAAGTGATGCTAACTGCTCTGCATTTGCACTATTAACATTTATAGTCGGCATCTGATTTTCTACGGTGTTAACCATAGAGCTGTTAGCCTGTGCTATGTGTGTTGTTAGGGGGAGTGTTAAAATTAAGGCGAAGAAAGCCGCCACTATGATTTTATTCATAAGTCATCCTTGTATTTTCAATTCCATTAAAAAAATAGCCATAACTAAAATGTTATGACTATTTAACATTTAGACCCAAGTGATGAGTTTGTCAAAAATAAAGTCAATTTTTTTCGTTTTAGGCAAGCGATTTATTAATATCTTGTAATACTTGATGCGGATCATCCGCTTGAGTAATTGGACGTCCTATAACTAAGTAATCTACACCGACGTTTAATGCCTGTTTTGGTGTCATAATACGCTTTTGGTCGTCTGATGAAGATCCAGCTGGGCGTATTCCCGGCGTAACTAACTTGAAGTCATCCCCAAAGGTATCTTTCAGCGACTCAGCTTCCCAAGCAGAACATACTACGCCATCTAAACCGGCATTTTGCGCTAAGGTTGCCAATGCATTGACATGTTCAGCAGGTGACTTTTCAATGCCAACACCGGCTAAATCATCTTCACTCATACTAGTGAGTACAGTAACTGCGATGAGGAGCGGCGCCTTATCACCATAGGGTAATAATATTTCTTTAGCCTTCTCCATCATTTTTAGGCCACCAGTTGCATGTACATTCACCATCCATACGCCTAGCTCAGCGGCAGCTTTGACCGCTTTAGCTACCGTGTTGGGAATATCATGAAATTTTAAATCTAAAAAAACATCAAAACCTCGTTCTACCAGTTCTTTGACATAGCGTTTGTAGCGACGTTCACATACTTTAAAATAACTGTTGTAACTTGCCCCCGCTAATTGTCCCTCGGTGTAGCTTCCGCATTTCAATAGCGGTACAAAACATAAGATACTGGAATCTTCTACGT
>PJEL010003116.1_pt1 | contig 14477 bp, 10 predicted proteins | sample 1853271 | NCBI WGS metagenome assembly PJEL01 (sample SAMN08108733, study PRJNA415343) | Invertebrate metagenome, whole genome shotgun sequencing project. | host: Globobulimina | place: Sweden: Gullmar Fjord | collected 2015-08 | reverse complement strand
CTCCCCGAGGGCGTCGAGATGGTCATGCCGGGCGACCACGTCACCATCGACGTGGAGCTCATCACGCCGATCGCGATGGAAGCGCAGCTGCGTTTCGCCATCCGCGAAGGTGGCCGCACAGTCGGCGCCGGCGTCGTGTCGAAAATCGAAGAGTAGTCCGCTTTGAGAAAACGGCGCGTTCCGTGCTTGACGGAACGCGCTTTCGTGTTCAGGAATGGTCGCACTTTGTTCTTGCGCCAGTCCCGGGCGCGCGCTAGTTGGCACGTCGTTTGCTAGCGGTTCCCGAAAGCATAGGGGTCCAGTTTGTCCAATAGACGCTACGTGTTGCTGAGCTTCATCGCCACCGCGATCCTGGTTGGATTGACGGTTCAGGCGGCGACGGTGTCGGGGTTCGCGCAGTTCGCCTACCCGGACAACCGCCTCATGGGCCTTTTGAACACCAGCACCTCGCTGGCGCTCGGTTCGGGTGCGATCACCTTTGGCATCCTCATCCGAACCAAAAAAGCCTTGACCTTCACCGACGAGGTCGTCGGTGAACTAAAGCAAGTGGTCTGGCCCACCCGCGACGAAACGGTCCGAGCATCAACGACGGTGGTCCTGACCACCATCTTCACGGCCGCAGTGCTCGCGCTCTACGACCTCATCTGGAAGAACCTCGCGGACATCATCCTCTTCACGGGCTGATTTCGCACAACCGGCAAAGTCCGGCAGGAGCTACACGCACCATGGCAATGCGATGGTACGCCATACACACCCTCTCGGGTTCTGAAGACAAGGCGATGAGAGCGCTCCAGCAGCGCATCGCCATGCATGAACTCGACGACCGCTTCGGTCAGATCCTCGTCCCATCCGAGACGGTGGTCGACCCCAAGACCAAGCGGAAGATCACGCGGCGGTTCTACCCCGGGTACATGTTGGCCGAGATGGAACTCGACAACGAGACCTGGCATCTGGTCAAGAACACGCCGAAGATCACCGGGTTCGTCGGGGGCAGCCGCAACCCGCCCCCTGTTCCCAACTCCGAGGTCGCACGCATCACTGCGATGTTGAGCGACGAAGAGGAGCCTCGTCCAGTGATCGACTTCTCTGTCGGTGACGAGGTTCGCCTCACCGAGGGCCGCTACGCGTCGATGCGCGGAACAGTGGACGAGGTCAACGAGCAGCGTGGACGCCTCAGGGTCATCATCAACATGTTTGGCCGCCCGGTTCCCACAGAGCTCGGCTTCCACCAGGTAGAGAAGCTCAGCTAGTCAGCGGTGCCTCGGCCAAGCTGACGCACATAATCAAGTTTATATCGAAAGTTCGGAGATTCTCATGGCCAAGAAGGTGATCAACCAGATCAAGCTGCAGATTCCTGCGGGTCAGGCTCGGCCGGCGCCGCCTGTCGGTCCGGCACTCGGTCAGGCCGGCGTGAACATCAAGCAGTTCTGCGATGAGTTCAACAACATCACCAAGGCGCAGGCGGGCGACGGGCTCATTATCCCGGTCGTCATCACGGTCTACGCCGACCGGTCTTTCACCTTCGTCACCAAGACGCCGCCTGCAGCAGTGCTTCTGCTGCGGGCTGCCAAGGTTCCCAAGGGCTCCGGCGAGCCGAACCGCGAAAAGGTTGGCAAGGTCACCAAAGCCCAGGTTGAAGAGATCGCCAAGATCAAGATGCCTGATTTGAATTGTACCGACTTGGAAGCGGCCATGCGCCAAGTCGAAGGTACAGCGCGCTCAGCGGGGATTCGCGTCGTCTGAGTGTTCGTCCTTTCTCGCGAAAGCCACTGCGGGACGGGACTAATCAGCACCTTCGGGTGCGCCGGTGTCGTCACCGGGGGAGGGTAGCCGCTACCCGCTCACCCCGGCCGATGCAGACCGACTCCCTGAGTTCGGTCAAAGGAGAAAGCAAACGTGGCCAGTAACAAAGGAAAGCGACTGCGCGCAGCGCGTGAGTTGGTCGAGATGGGGCATAAGTACCCGCTCGATGAAGCTCTCGAGTTGATCGGCAAGTGCGCGACCACGAAGTTCGACGAATCCGTCGACCTGGCGGTCCGCCTTGGGGTCAACCCGCGTCAAGCCGATCAGATGATCCGCGGTGCTGTCTCCCTGCCTCACGGAACGGGTAAGACCGTGCGTGTCGTCGTATTCGCCGAAGGCGATGCGGCCCGCGCTGCCGAAGAAGCGGGGGCCGATTTTGTCGGTTCCGACGACCTCGTGAAGAAGATTCAGAGCGAGGGTTGGGTGGAGTTCGACAAGGCGGTGGCCGTCCGGAGCCTTATGGCGAAGGTTGGTCGACTGGGCCGGATTCTCGGTCCGCGTGGCTTGATGCCCAATCCCAAGACCGGCACGGTCGTGGCGGCCGATCAGGTTGCCGCCGTCGTGCGAGAGGTCAAGGGTGGGCGCGTCGACTTCAGGGTCGAGCGCGCGGGGATCATTCACGTGTCAATCGGCAAAGCCAGCATGAGTTCGGACAAGATCCGAGACAACGCGCTGATGTTGATGTCAACTCTGATTCGTCTCAAGCCGTCGACCGCCAAGGGCAACTATGTCCGAAGCGTGGCTCTGAGCTCCACCATGGGCCCTGGTATTCGCCTGGACGCTGCGGACATCGTGCGCGCTGCCGGCGATTACAGGACGTGAGGTAGAACGTGAACCAATCACAGAAAGTAGCGTTTGTGGAGGAGATTCGCGGTCGGTTTACCGAAGCGCCTCTCGTCATTCTCACGGACTTCAAAGGCTCGACCGTCGCGCAGATGGAGCTTCTCCGTCGCGCCTGTCAACCGGCTGGAGTGAGCTTCCGGGTCGTCAAGAACACGCTGTGCAAGCGTGCTCTGGTGGGTACCGAGCTCGAACCTCTGGCGGAGCACTTCAGCGGCAACGTGGGCGTTGTCTTCGCGGGCGACGATCCAATCGGCGCAGCAAAGATGTTCAAGGCTCAGGTCAAAGCGAACAAGTTGCTCGAGGTCAAGGCCGGGTTCTTCGAGGGTGAACTCCTCGATGCCGCGGGCGTGTCCGCCGTTGCCGAGCTACCCAGTCGAGAAGAGCTGCTGGTCCTTATGCTGCGTACCATCCAGGAGGGGCCGCGACAGGTCCTCGGGATGCTGCAGGCACCAGCACGCGATCTGCTGTACTTGCTCAAGAACTACGAAACCAAGTTGGAAGAGGCTGGCGCCGAGTAGCCGCCCTCGCTTAATCACCTTTCTCTTAAAAACTAGAATCTCGCCGGGTTGTGCCCGGCATGGAGGACCGAATGTCCGTTTCCCAGCAGGACGTTGTCGACTACATCAAGAACCTGAAGCTCTCCGAGGTCAAAGGCCTCATCGATATCCTCGAGGAGGAACTCGGAGTCGAGGCCAACGCGCCCATCATGGCGATGGCCGGTGGTGGCGGCGCGGCGGCCGAGGCCGCCGAGGAGCAGACCGAGTTCGATGTCGAGATGACGTCGTTCGGTGACCAGAAGATCAAGGTCATCAAGGCCATCCGCCAGATCACCGGCCTCGGCCTGAAGGAGGCAAAGGCTCTCGTCGAGTCCGCTCCCGTCAAGGTCAAGGAAGGCGTCACCAAGGAAGAGGCCGAAGAGGTCGTCGCCACGCTCCGCGATGTCGGCGCCGTGCTCGAGATCAAGTAGCACCTGGGTTGGCGCCTTCGGGCGCCTCCCGTTCCCTGTGCCCCCCCGTCGGCGGGGGGCATGCGCTCGGCGAGTTGACTTGTCGAGCAGGGTTCTTTTGGACTCGATCTTCTTGAGTTCAGACGCCGATTCCTTCAAAAAGGGAATGACTGTACGTAGATGGTGAGGTCCCCGGTCGCTGTACCCCCCCGCCGTGCCGAATCCGCAGATTGCGGCATCCGGAGTGGTGCGTCCGAAGCCACCCATCTCGCAGTTGGTTCCACCATGGAGTTACCCTGATGTCCAGGTTGTTGGCGAATAACTACCGCTACCGCCGGTCCTTCAACAAGACGCCGCCGGTCGTGGAAGTCTCCAATCTCATTGAGATTCAGAGAACTTCCTATCACCAGTTCCTCCAGCCGCAGCGGAGCCCGACAGACCGGGCCGAGCAGGGCCTGCAGGCCGTGTTCAAGAGTGTGTTCCCAATCGAGGATTTCTCGGGTCGAGCCTCTCTTCAGTACGTGTCCTACGAGCTCGAGCCGCCGAAGTACGACGTCGGTGAGTGCCGCGAGCGAGGAATGACCTTCTCGGCACCCATCAAGGTCGTGGTGCGTCTCATTGTCTGGGACGTCGACACCGAGACTGACGTTCGCACCGTCTCCAACATCAAGGAGCAGCCGGTCTACTTCGGCGAGATCCCGCTGATGACCGAGAACGGCACGTTCATCATCAACGGCACCGAGCGCGTGGTCGTGTCCCAGCTGCACCGCAGCCCGGGCATCTTCTTCGACTCCAACCGCAGCAAGACGGGTGGGCAGAAGGAGATCTTCTCGGCACGAATCATCCCGAATCGCGGCTCATGGATCGACTTCGAATTCGACAGCAAGGACATCCTGTACGTTCGAATCGACCGCCGCCGCAAGCTGCCTGCAACCGTGCTCCTGCGGGCGCTCGGCTACGACACCGAGGCCCTCCTCAACTACTTCTACGAGGGCGAGCGGATCTTCCGCACCGGGGATGGCTGGTTCAAGGAGACTACCGCCGATCTGCTCTTCCAACAGAAGGCAGTGATGGATGTCGTCAATCCCGAAGGCGAGGTCATCTGCCGGAGCGGGAAGAAGTTCCTCAAGAACATCCTTCGCAAGATGCGCAAGGCCGGGATGCTCACGATCGAGACCCGCACCGTCGACGGACGCGAGCGCGAGGTCGAGGTCGGTGTCATTCCAATCCGCGAAGAGGATCTGGTCGGCAAGATCAGCGCCTACGACGTGGTCGACATGGAGACCGGTCGCATCCTCGTCGAGTGCAACGAAGAGCTCAGCGAAGAGGGCGTCACCGCGCTTCTCGGGCATGGAATCGAAGAAGTCGATGTTCTGTTCATCGACGGTCTGCTAGTCGGATCCTTCCTGCGCGACACCCTGGTAGTCGACAAGATCAACAGCACAGAAGAGGCGGTAATCGAGATCTATCGCCGCTTGCGGTCCGGTGATCCGCCCACCTACGACACAGCCCTGCAGCACTTCGAGAACCTGTTCTTCAACGCCGAGCGATACGACCTGTCTCGGGTGGGACGCCACAAGCTCAACCACAAGTTGAACCTGAACATCGACCTCGAAAACACCACGCTGACTCGCGAGGACATCCTCCAGGTCGTCAAGTACCTCATCGACCTCAAGAACAACAAGGGCATCGTCGACGACATCGATCACCTCGGCAATCGTCGAGTGAGGGCGGTGGGCGAGCTCCTCGAGAACCAGTACCGTGTCGGCCTCGATCGCATGGGCAAGGCGATCAAGGAGCGTATGAGCTTGTCCGAGATCGAGGCTTTGATGCCGAACGATCTCATCAACTCCAAGCCGGTGTCGGCGGTCGTGAAGGAGTTCTTCGGCTCAAGCCAGCTCTCCCAGTTCATGGACCAGACCAACCCGCTCTCCGAGATCACCCATAAACGCCGCCTTTCGGCTCTCGGACCCGGTGGTCTGACTCGCGAGCGAGCTGGGTTCGACGTACGCGACGTGCATCCCACCCACTACGGTCGGATCTGTCCCATCGAGACGCCAGAAGGCCCGAACATCGGCCTCATCGCCTCGCTGTCCACCTTTGCTCGGGTCAACGAGTTTGGGTTCATCGAGACTCCCTATAGGGTGGTCGATGGCGGCAAGGTCGAGAGCGCCGTCCCCGGGTACTTCGATGCGCTCGACGAAGAGCTCGATGAGCAGGGCAATCAGCACGTCATCGCCCAGGCCGCCGCCAAACTCGACCTAGAGGGTCGGTTCGTCGACGATCTGGTTCCCGCTCGTCGCGGTGGCGACTTCGTGCTCGTGCAGCCCGAAGAGGTCACGCTCATGGACGTGTCGTCAAATCAGCTCGTCAGCGTTGCGGCTTCGCTGGTGCCATTCCTCGAGAATGACGATGCCAACCGCGCCCTGATGGGTTCCAACATGCAGCGACAGGCCGTACCGGTCATCAAGACCTCGGCTCCGCTGGTCGGCACCGGCATCGAGCGCGTTGTCGCGGGCGACTCAGGCGTCACCGTGACGGCCCGGCGAGCAGGCACGGTCGAGACCGTGGATGCCTCGCGGATCGTGGTGAAGACCGACTCTGGGGCCGACGACGAGATCGGTGCCGACGTGGACATCTACAACCTGATCAAGTTCATGCGTTCCAATCAGAACACGTGCATCAACCAGCGTCCGGTCGTTCGACCGGGGGATCAGATCATCGAAGGGGATGTCATCGCAGATGGCGCAGCCACCGATACCGGTGAGCTCGCACTCGGGCAGAACGTGCTCGTCGCGTTCATGCCCTGGGGTGGGTACAACTTCGAGGACTCGATCCTCATCTCGCAGCGCCTGGTGAAAGACGACTGGTTCACGACCATCCACATCGAAGAGTTCGAGATCGCCGCCCGCGATACCAAGCTCGGAAAAGAGGAGATCACGCGAGACATTCCGAATGTCGGCGACGAGGCCCTCGGCGATCTCGACGACTCTGGAATCGTGCGAATCGGTGCCGAGGTTCGCCAGAGCGACATCCTGGTAGGCAAGATCACGCCGAAGGGCGAGACCCAGCTCTCCCCCGAAGAGAAGCTCCTCCGGGCGATCTTCGGTGAGAAGGCTGGCGATGTTCGGGACACTTCGCTGCGGGTTCCGCCCGGCGTTGAGGGCACGGTCATCGGCGCGCAGGTCTTCAGCCGCGAGGGTGTCGAAAAGGACGCCCGCGCGCTCGAGATCGAGCTGCACTCGGTTCGCCACATCGAGCGCGATCGCGACGAGAAGGTGCGCACGATTCGCGAGTCGGCCCGTCGGCAGCTCGCTCGGGTCCTCAAGGGTGAGAAAGCCACCGCTCCAGTCGTTGACGCAGACACTGGCGTCGAGCTCATCGCCGCTGGCGAAGAGTACACGATGGACAACCTCCGCAAGCTGTCGGTGGACCTGTACGATCGGGTTGGCGTCGAATCTCGCGAGGTCGAAGACGAGGTCTGGCGGGTCACCGACCAGATTCGCGCCAAGATCGATGAGATCCACGAGCGCTACCGCGCCAAGATCGAGCGCCTCAAGAAGGGCGACGAGCTGCCGCCTGGCGTCATCAAGATGGTGAAGATCTACGTCGCCATCAAACGAAAGCTGTCTGTCGGCGACAAGATGGCGGGCCGTCACGGCAACAAGGGCGTCATCTCCAAGATCCACGCGGTCGAGGACATGCCGTACTTGGCTGATGGCACTCCGGTCGACATCGTCCTGAACCCGCTCGGCGTTCCAAGTCGTATGAACGTTGGCCAGGTGCTCGAGACCCATCTCGGGTGGGCTGCACGGGGAATGGGCGTTGCAATCGGCAATATGCTCGAATCGCATCAAGCGAGTGAACTCCGGAAGTTCCTCGGCCAGGTCTTTGGCGCCGATGCCGATGTTGCCGCCTTCCTAGCGGATGCCACCGATGAAGAGATCGAGAAGTTCGCTGCGAAGTACAACGACGGCGTTCGCCTCGCGACGCCTGTGTTCTCGGGCGCCAAGGAGTCCGAGATCACCGAGTGCCTCGAGGTCGCCGGCTTGGACCCCGACGGTCAGTCACTGGTCTTCGACGGTCGCACCGGTGAGGCTTTCCACCAGCGCGTGACGGTCGGCGTCATGTACATGCTCAAGCTCCACCACCTGGTCGACGACAAGATCCATGCCCGGTCCATTGGACCGTACTCGCTGGTCACGCAGCAGCCCCTGGGCGGAAAAGCCCAGTTCGGTGGTCAGCGTCTCGGCGAGATGGAGGTCTGGGCGATGGAAGCCTACGGTGCCGCGTATGGCCTGCAGGAATTCCTAACCGTGAAGTCCGACGACGTCGCCGGCCGCACCCGGATGTACGAGTCCATCGTCAAGGGGGAGAACGTGCTCGAAGCCGGCCTGCCGGAGTCGTTCAACGTTCTCGTGAAGGAAATGCAGGCGCTCGCACTGGATGTCGAGCTCATCGAGGACAAAGAGGTCCTCCGTCACTAGCCCACGTATCTGCCGTGGCCTCGCCTGCGCCTCGGTCCTGTCCGCTCCAAGCTTTTAGCAATATCCAACAGACTTATTCAGGAGATCCACCGTGAGGGAGATCTACAACCTGTACGAAAAGCCGAAGAACCCCCTGAACTACGTGGCAGTTCGGATCAGCCTGGCCTCGCCAGAGAAGATCCGTTCCTGGTCGCACGGGGAGGTCAAGAAGCCAGAGACCATCAACTATCGGACGTTCAAGCCCGAACGTGACGGTCTGTTCTGCGCCCGTATCTTCGGACCAGTCAAGGACTACGAGTGCCTGTGCGGGAAGTACAAGCGCATGAAGTACCGCGGGATCACTTGTGAGAAGTGCGGCGTCGAGGTCATTCAGGCCCGAGTGCGTCGCGAGCGCATGGGGCACATTGACCTGGCTACCCCGGTCGCCCACATCTGGTTCCTGAAGAGCTTGCCGTCGCGCATCGGCAATCTGCTGGACATCTCGCTCAAGGACCTCGAGAAGGTGCTGTACTGCGAGAGCTACATCGTCACCGACCCCGGCGACACGACCCTCGAAGAGGGGAGCATCCTCTCCGAAGAGGACTACCAGGAGATGATCGACACGTTCGGATACGGGTCGTTCGAAGTCGGCATGGGCGGCGAGGTGGTCCGTGATCTCCTCGCAGATCTCGACGTGGTAGCCCTTGCGGATGTGCTGCGCACCGAGATGAAGGAAACCAGCTCTGCAGCACAGCGGCGCCGGTACGCCAAGCGCCTGAAGATCGTCGAGGCCTTCCGCGACAGCGGCAACCAACCTGAGCACATGATGCTCGAGGTCACCCCCGTTCTCCCGCCAGATCTTCGCCCGCTCGTCCCCCTGGACGGTGGCCGATTTGCGACCTCTGACCTGAACGATCTGTATCGGCGCGTCATCAACCGGAACAACCGGCTCAAGCGACTGCAGGATCTCAACGCTCCCGAGATCATCATCCGAAACGAGCGCCGCATGCTGCAAGAGGCCGTCGACGCGCTGTTCGACAACGGTCGCCGCGGCAAGGTCTTCACCGGACCCAACAAGCGTCCGCTCCGCTCCCTGTCTGACATGCTGAAGGGCAAGCAGGGTCGGTTCCGGCAGAACCTGCTCGGCAAGCGCGTTGACTACTCCGGTCGTTCCGTCATCGTCGTTGGCCCGGACCTTCGCCTGCACCAGTGCGGGCTTCCCAAGAAGATGGCGCTCGAGTTGTTCAAACCGTTCATCTACAACAAGCTGGAAGAGCGTGGCTTCGTCACGACCATCAAGGCCGCCAAGAAGATGGTCGAGCACGAGCGCGACGAGGTCTGGGACATCCTCGAGGATGTCATCAAGGAGCATCCGGTGATGCTCAACCGCGCGCCGACTCTGCATCGTCTTGGAATCCAGGCGTTCGAGCCCGTCCTCATCGAGGGCCGCGCCATTCGTCTGCACCCACTCGTGTGTACTGCTTTCAACGCCGACTTCGACGGTGACCAGATGGCGGTCCACGTGCCGCTTTCCATCGAGGCCCAGATCGAAGCCCGCGTGTTGATGATGTCCACCAACAACATCCTCAGCCCCGCAAACGGCAAGCCGATCATCCAGCCGTCCCAGGATGTCGTGCTCGGTGCCTACTACATGACCCGCGAGCGAAAGTTTGCTAGCGGCGCCGGTCGCACGTTCTCGGGACCCGCCGAGGTCGGCGTGGCCTATGATTCCGGTGAGGTCGATCTGCACGCTCGCGTGAGTGTTCGCATGCCGAGTCGTCCGCTCGAGAAGCGGCTCATCGAGTCGCTGCTGGATCTACTCGACGCCCATCTGGTGGTCGGCGTGGATGTTGGCGGACGATCCGAGGTCTGGCACGCTCACCGAACCCACGTCGCGCGTCACCAGGACGTCGGTGAGCCGATCAACCTCGGCGAGTTTGCCGCCCTGGGCGGCGACGCCCACGCGTTCGTTGCTGGGGAAGGTCGCGCCTATCAGAGCGATGCCAGCCCCGCGGTCATCCTCGACATGGCGCGCATCGATCAGCCGAAGGGCAAGTCGAAGTACAAGGGTCGCCCGAACGGTACCGGCGACCCCAAGAGCCATGGAGATACGCTCGCTTTCCTGACAGGACAGCACTCGGATTCCATCGAGGGATACGGCACCACGTTTGCTGGCGGCGCCATCAACAACGTGCGCGAGATCGAGCTGGACGGTGTGACCGTCTTTGTCTACGAGCTGCCCGAGATCCGCGGCGCCAACCGCACCGTAGCAACGGTCAACCCAAAGGTCCAAGTCAACAAGGACGGCAGCCCGGCGATTGATGCCCGCTTCAATGTGGCCTATCGACTTCGCCAGCTTCGCGCCGCGGTCAGCTGGTTGCGCTCCGAGTACAAGGACACCCTGACGCTCGTGATGGCGCCGGCCGGGTTCTTCGGTTTCGAGAACCTGCTTCCTGTCTGGACCGAAGACCACGATGACAACGTTGTCGAGGCCCGTGGCGAAGTGGTGGAGACGACGGTAGGTCGCGTCCTCTTCTACAACATCGTGCCCCAGGAACTCCCGTTCGGGCTCGTTGATCGCCCGATGACGAAGAAGGCACTGGGCGAGGTCATCGACCGCTGCTACCGCGTCGCCGGCCCGAAGAAGACCGTTCTGTTTGCCGATGCTCTCATGGCCCTTGGGTTCCGCATGGCAGCCGAGGCCGGCATCTCCATCTGCATGAACGACATGCAGATCCCGGACGACAAGCAGGAAATCCTCGAGCGAGCGACGGTCGCCGTGCGCGAGACCGAGTCTCAGTACAACGAGGGGCTCATCACCCCGCGAGAGAAGTACAACAAGGTCGTCGACATCTGGACCAAGGTCACGGCGGACATCTCCGACTCGCTGTTGGAAGGCATCAGCACCGACGTGGTCAAAGACCCAGAAGGCGGCAAGGACGAGACCCAACCGTCCTTCAACTCTATCTTCATGATGGTCGATTCCGGCGCTCGTGGGTCGCCCACTCAGGTACGGCAGCTCGCTGGCATGCGTGGCCTGATGGCCAAGCCCTCGGGCGAGATCATCGAGCAGCCCATTACGGCCAACTTCCGCGAGGGCCTCACGGTTCTCCAGTACTTCATCTCCACTCACGGCGCCCGGAAAGGTCTCGCCGATACAGCGCTAAAGACCGCCAACTCCGGCTACTTGACCCGCCGGCTCGTCGATGTCGTGCAAGACACGATCATCACCGCTGTCGACTGTGGCGCCACCGAAGGCATGGAGGTCACCTCCCTCATCGAGGGGGGAGAGATCATCGAACACCTCGGGGAGCGAGTCCTCGGGCGCGTGACGGCCGAAGACATCCTCGATCCTTACTCGGACGAGATCCTCGCGCCCCTGGGCTCTCTGCTGGACGAGGCTGCCGTCGAGCGCATCGTGCAAGCGGGCGTCGAGCGGGTCATGATTCGGTCCGTGCTGTCCTGCGAGATGCGGTGGGGCGTCTGCGCCCATTGCTACGGTCGTGACCTGGCGCGTGGTTCGGTTGTGAACATCGGCGAGGCCGTTGGTGTCATCGCCGCGCAGTCCATCGGAGAGCCTGGAACGCAGCTTACGATGCGGACCTTCCACATTGGTGGTACGGCATCATCGTCTGTCGCGCAGTCCTATCTCGAGCTCCGCACCAGCGGCATCATCCGCTACAGCGACACGCTCACGACCGCGGTCAACCGCGAAAAGGCCTTCATCGCGACCTCGCGAAACGGCGAGATTACCGTCGTGGACAACAAGGGACGTGAACGCGAGCGCTATGGCGTGCCCTACGGCGCCGAGTTGCTCGTCAAGGACGGCCAGAAGGCCGGTGCGAAGATGCGAATCGCCCAGTGGGATCCCTTCAATCTGCCCATTCTCGCGAATACGCGCGGCAAGGGCAAGTTCGAGGACCTCGAGGAAGGTCGGTCCATGCGCGAGGAGATCGACGTGACGGGCCTGTCCCGTATGGTGGTCACCGACTACAAGGACACCGATCTCAAGCCGCGTGTCGTCGCGAAGGATTTCGACACTGGCAAGACCCTTGCTCGTTACTTCCTGCCGGTCAGCGCCTACATCCTGTGTCAGGACGGCGCCGACATCGAGGTCGGCGACGTGCTGGCCAAGATCCCGCGAGAGACGACCAAGACCAAGGACATCACGGGTGGTCTTCCGCGTGTTGCGGAGCTCTTCGAGGCTCGGAAGCCCAAGGAAGTCGCCATGATCTCGGAGATCGATGGCATCATTTCCTTCGGAAAGGACACCAAGGGCAAGCGACGCATCGTCGTCACTCCCGAGGAGGACGAGCCGCAAGAGTACTTGATCCCCAAGGGCAAGAACATCACCGTCAACGAGGGTGACTACGTTCGCGCCGGAGAGGGCTTGATGGACGGGGCAGCGAACCCGCATGACATCTTGAAGATCAAGGGTGAAGGCGCGTTGGCGCGGTATCTCGTCGACGAAGTGCAGGAGGTCTACCGCCTGCAGGGGGTGAAGATCAACGACAAGCACATCGAGGTCATCGTCCGCGCCATGCTGCGTCGGGTGAGGGTCCGCGAGGTTGGCGATACAGATTTCCTCGTCGATGAGATCGTGGAGAAGCACCGCTTCGATTCCGTGAACCGGCAGATCATCGCCTATGGCGGCCTGCCAGCGAGGGCGGAGTCTCTGCTCCTCGGGATCACCAAGGCCAGTCTCTCCACGGACTCATTCTTGTCGGCAGCCTCCTTCCAGGAGACGACGCGCGTCCTCACGGAGGCCTCCATCAAGGGCTCCACCGACGGACTCCGTGGCTGCAAGGAGAACGTGATCATGGGCCGGCTCATCCCAGCCGGCACAGGTTTCGCTGCGTATCAGAAGCTTGGAATGAGCTTCAGAGACGAGTCGGACATCGCTTTCGACGATCTCAGCAACGCTGGATGAACAGGTTGGTCGGCCCGCCGACCAACTCCCGACAGATCGCACAGGCGGCTGCTTGACACGGCGGCTCAAGACACATAAACGCGCCGGACTGTAAGCACTGTCTGGTGCCCTTAGAGGAAGAAATGCCCACCATCAATCAGCTGGTCCGCAAGGGACGCAAGCGCGCTCGTCGCAAGTCCGCGGCCCCGGCCCTCAAGGGCTGTCCCCAGAAGCGCGGCGTCTGCACGCGCGTCTACGCAACCACTCCCAAGAAGCCGAACTCCGCGCTCCGCAAGGTTGCTCGTGTGCGCCTCACCAATGGGATGGAGGTCACCTCCTACATCCCCGGCGAGGGCCACAACCTGCAGGAGCACAACTCGGTGCTCATCCGCGGCGGTCGCGTCAAGGACCTGCCCGGTGTTCGCTATCACATCATCCGCGGAACCCTGGATTCGCAAGGTGTCAACGACCGCCGCCAGGGCCGTTCCAAGTACGGCGCCAAGCGCCCGAAGAAGTAGGAAGCATCTATGCCCCGTCGCCGCGAAGTACCGAAGCGAAAGATCCTGCCGGATCCCCGTTACCACGACATTCTCATCAGCAAGTTCATGAACTGCCTCATGAAGGACGGCAAGAAGTCGAAGGCCGAGAGCATCGTCTACGGCGCCTTTGACGTTATCCATGTCCGGACGCGCGAGGATCCAGTCGGCGTGTTCCACAAGGCCATCGAGAACGTGAAGCCCATGGTCGAGGTCAAGTCTCGCCGGGTTGGCGGCTCCACCTACCAGGTGCCGATCGAGGTTCGCGATCTCCGTCAGCAGGCGCTCGCCATTCGCTGGGTCATCGACTTCGCCCGCAAGCGCCCAGGCAAGCGCATGGCCGAGAAGCTGGCCAACGAACTCATCGAGGCGAGCCACAGCCGTGGCGGCGCCATCAAGAAGAAAGAGGATACCCATCGTATGGCAGAGGCCAACAAGGCCTTCGCGCACTATCGGTGGTAACAGACACCCAGCCCCGGGGCTTCTCCAAGAGGTAGTCGGGGTACTTAGTTTATTTGCACCTGCGGCCGCTTTCACATAAGGGGGCCGCGTTTCGCCGACCCACCGCTCTGGTGCGAGGCACACAGCGGCACCCAAGCTGCGACATCGGCGCTCACGAGTATTCGTGGCGTCAGTCGAGAACCGGCCGCCGCCTTCCCGGAATCTCGTTCGACCAGTCGTTCGACTGCGTCAACCCGGAGTCTCTGATGGCCAAAGAGAAATTCGAAAGGACCAAACCCCACGTCAACATCGGCACGATCGGTCATGTCGATCACGGTAAGACGACGCTGACTGCAGCGATCACCAAGGTGCTCAACGAGAGCAAGGGCGGTGGCACTGCGACGATCATGGACGACGCGGACATCGACAAGGCCCCTGAAGAGAAGGCTCGCGGGATCACGATCAACACTGCTCACGTGGAGTACGAGACGGAGAACCGTCACTATGCTCACGTGGACTGCCCTGGTCACGCC